>Ga0164318_10006001_pt1 | contig 11767 bp, 10 predicted proteins | sample GuaBasSedimGuay9_FD_113734 | JGI IMG/M metagenome (GOLD analysis project Ga0164318, IMG submission 113734) | Subseafloor sediment microbial communities from Guaymas Basin, Gulf of California, Mexico - Guay9, Core 4571-4, 0-3 cm | ecosystem: Environmental > Aquatic > Marine > Hydrothermal vents... | reverse complement strand
TACAACAAATATCTGCTCGACAAAGTTCTATCCCGTGCAGACATTATTATCTCACCTTCTGAGTACTACATTGATGAATCAAGGTTTTTAGGAAAATACAGAGATAAAATAGTAGTGATTCCAAATGGGATAAATATATGGGATTTTGGCATTCCGCATTCAAAGGAGGAATGCCGGGAGAAATTAGGATTGTCAATTGATAAAAATGTAATCCTATTTGTCGGAAATCTAACTCCATACAAAGGGCCAGATGTTTTGGTGGAGGCTATGCCGATAATAATAAATAAAATTCCTAATACTGATTTAGTTTTTGTTGGGAGTGGCAGAATGAGGACTGAGCTGGAGGAGTTATCTAAAAAATTAGGTGTTAAAAAATGTGTAAAATTTGCTGGATTTGTTGAAGAAGGTTTGAAGCCATTGTACTATAAGGCTGCAGATGTGTTTTGTCTGCCTTCCACCCTAAACACAGAAGTTTTTCCAATGGTGCTGTTAGAGGCTTCTGCTTCTGGATTACCAATGGTTGTAAGCGATTTAAATACATTTAAATGCATTATTGAAGATGGATATAATGGTCTTTTCACTAAAAGAGGTAATAAAAATAGTCTTGCAGATGCGATAATTTATTTGTTAGAGAACGAAGAAGTGAGAAAAGAAATGGGAAGAAATGCGAGGAAAAAGGTGAAAAATTATTCATGGGAAAGGATTGCAGAGATGACCGAGGAAGTTTACAAAAGTTTGATAGAACAATGATTATTGGAGCATCCCTTGGAGGATTTAAAGGATTAACACTTGAACAGGCAATTGATTTATATTCAAAGCTATCTGGCGATTTTGACCTTAAAGCAGTTGAAATTAGGTTTGAAAAAGAAGGAAATAGACCTACTTTATGGCACTGGGAAGCAGATAGAAAGTTAAGAAATTTCTTGAAAAATTTTGAAGTCAAAGGAGCACATCTCTCTTTTATTTATCTCAATCCTATATCTCAGAATCCCTATGTTAAAGAGATGTCCATAATTCAGCTTAAAGAAGCAATAAAAGTTGCATCTGACTTGGAGATGAGTTACTGTGTCATGCATGTAAGAGGATTCAACTACGCTTTAACACAAGAGGAGAAATTTGAGGAATGGAAAAGGATTGTCATAGAGCTTTCAGAATTTGCGGAAAAGAATTCAATTTTGCTGACAATAGAAAATGCAGACTTCTTACATGATTTAAGCTTATTGGTGAGACTTGTAAGGGAAGTGAACTCTAAATGGCTTAAGATAACCATTGATATAGGTCATGCCCATATCAGAAAAGTTGCTCCACTTTCAACCTATCCATTAAAAGATTTAGCTCTGAGGATTTCTGATTTCTTTTTACCGTTATCCATCATTAAGAAAAACATGCCTTACGAAAAGTATGGCTCTTTGAGGAATTTTATTAAACTGAATAAAGAACTGATAGCTGTAGTTCATGTTCATGATTACAACGGAAGAAAAGACCATCTACCAATAGGAGAGGGGAAAATAAACTTCTCATTTCTTTCAGAGCTTAGGGATTTCAAAGGACCTTACATATTTGAGGTGGAATTTCAGAGCCATTATGAGGATTTCAGAAAGACTTATTACAAGTTCAAGGAGTTGATGAGTAGATGAGCGTGGCTGTGATTGGGGAAGCATTTATTGATGTCATAGTTCCGGCATGGTGTATAAATAGGGGTGAAACATATCACAGGGAAATAAGGGTCTTTATTGGTGGATTGGCTAATGTTGCCATAGAGATTTCGAGAATGGGAGAAAAGGCAAAATTTGTTGGAAAAGTTGGAGATGATCCTTTCGGCATGTTTTTAAGGCAAACACTAAGGCGATATGGCGTGAAAGACCTAACATTTGTAGACCGAATGCTTCGAACAGGTTTGTGCATCTCATTGATTTTTGATGGCGAAAGAACGATGATTGCTGATAGAGGAGCTAACGATAATCTTAGCATAGAAGAAATTGAAAACTGTATTAATGAGATAAGGAGTTCCAGGATTGCTTACTTCTCTGGTTATTCTTTACAGCAGGGAAAGACGAGAGAAACTGTGTTGAAGTGCATCAAAGATTGCCGTGTGCATGGAGTAGAGGTCTACTTTAACCCGGGCGCCCCAAATCTGATTAGGAAAGAGTTTAGAGAAATAATCAAAAATTTCGTTGATGTTTTAATTCTGAACGAAGATGAGGCAAAAAAGCTTATAAGAAAAGAAGATATGAACTTTGAAGATCTAAATGAGCTTGTAGACCTCGCCATAGTAACAAGAGGGAAGTATGGATGCACATTAATCAGATATGGAAAGGTAGTAGATGTAAAAACAAAAGAAATGGAAGTTCAAAATACCACGGGTGCTGGTGATGCTTTTTCAGCGGGATTTATTGTTGGAAAGCTTAAAGGATTGAACGAGGTAGAATGTGCAAAAATGGGGAATCAAACTGCTGCAAGGTTCTTGGAGGAAAGGACAGAGGTATTTGAATGATGCCTGTGCTTGCAGTTTTTATAGATGGTTTAAAACCAGAGAGCGTTGGGCATATGGAGTTTTTGAGTACACTATATAAGGCAAGAATTAGAACAGAGTTAGGAGCTTATTCTCCTGTTTGTGATACGTCGATATACACAGGGATTTTTCCAGAAAAGCATCTTATCTGGTTTACTTGGAAATATTCCCCAAAATCATCACCTTTTAGAATTTTAAAGAAGTTAGGAGTTGCTTACCTTCCCCATAATATTTATTCCAAATACATATGCTATAAAGCTTGCCTTAGATTACATCATGCCATTAATCCTGTAATTTTTGGATTCACAGTCTTTGCCAGTTTTCCCATGAGATATTGGACTTGTTTTGATACAGATATAAAGGAACCGTGGGAAAAACCTCAATTTTACAACGGTTATCCAAATTTATTTGAAATTCTTAGAACAAATGCAATCCAGTTTGAGGTCGTTGGAGCAAAATCGAGGAATTTACCCAACTCTTCAAAGATAGTGAAAATGCATCACTCCAAAAAAGACACGATGTTTCTCAATTATTTTATAGGTGATATTGACCATCTTTCTCACAAATACGGGCAAGATCATACCAAAACAATAGAAAGATTGAGAACAATTGATAAAATACTCCAAGAAAAATATACCGAGTTCGAGAGGATGTTTAAAGATTTTTATTTCATGGTTTTTTCAGATCACGGGCATTCAGAAGTAAAGAAAATCATAAATTTAGAAGAAATTTTCAAAAGCAGAGGGAAAAATCTGCATGATTACATTCATTTCATAGATTCAAATTATGCCAGATTTTGGTTCAGAAATTCGAAAGAGGAGAAAGAGGTAAGAGAAGTACTGTCTGAATTAGAAGATGAAGGATTCATTCTGACTGAAGAGCATTTTAAGAAATATCATGTGGAAATGCCGGATAACAGGTATGGAGATTTGATTTTCTACTTGGATAAGCCCAACATATTCTTCGGGAGAAAAATCCATGCTTTGGGCCGAAAAGTAACAGCACCGGTTTCAATGCACGGTTATCTTCCTGATTATCCGGATTCTGATGCTGTTTTTGTCTCGAATAAAAGATTAAAAAAGGATAAGATGATTTTACAAGACATAGCTCCTTCCATCTTGCAAGCTCTCGGTTTAGAAATTCCTGACTACATGGACGGCGAGCCGATATGGAGATGAAGTATGTGGAAAATCCAAAGATTAACGAAAAGGTTGCAAAGATTATTGGGGAACTCAAGGATGAGTTGGTTTCCCAGTTCCATCCAAAATCCATAATTATAAGTGGAAGCTTTGGGAAGGGTGAGGCAACAGTTATTGAGGAAAACGGAAAACTAAAATTTCTAAGCGATTGTGAAGTTATACTCATACCTTACAAGTGGATATTTAACAGGGGGAAATTAGAAAAGTTTGAGCAGAATTTTTATAAAAGAACAGGATTAAAGGTTGAAATCTGGGGATTTACTCTCACTCTATATCTTTTTCTTCCCTTTTTAAGCAAAAAAATTAAGCCGACGATAGCCGACTACGATTTAAAATATGGTTCAAAGGTTATTTACGGAAAGAATTACTTGGATAAAATTCCAGCCTTTAAACCTGAAGACATACCACTCTGGGAAGGTGTAAGGTTACTTCTTAATAGAATGGCTGAAGCGTTGGAGCATTTCTCTCTCAATCCAAGCGAGAATATGCTCTTCTGGACGGATAAAATAATTTTAGCTTGTCAGGATAGCTTGCTTCTACTTCTAAATGAATACACGCCATCATACAGGGAAAGAAACAAAAGGTTTATCAAGGTTTCCAAACACTTCAACTTGCCTTGTATTCAAACCCTTGTCGAATTTGCAAAAGGGGCAACACATCGTAAACTGGGATCTAATTCAGCTATATCTATGGACAGAAGATTGGAATATTGGTTTGAGGTTCAAAAGGTATGCGATGAAGTTTTAAGATACATCCTAAAAGAAGGATACAACATCGAATTCAGGGATTACATAGAGTTTCAAGAGAAATATTTGAGTTCGGAACTTAAAAACTATACAACCCTTCCTTTTGATAATGTGATTCTTCAAAACCTTTTCAGGTTCCTTAAAGGACGGATAATGAGAAATAAGCTTCCAACCTTGAAAATGCTCCTAAAACAACATCGCTGGGATCACATTATCTACACGCTTATTCCCCTTATCTACTTCGCATTAGAGAAAGACCTTGGAGTGAACACAAATTACTTGAAAAAAGTTTCGGAGGTAGTCTTCTGGGAGAAAATAAAAGCTGATAGCTCGTTCAAGAGCTGGGAGATAGCTAAAGATGTCGTGGTAAGCTCATGGTGTCAGATGAGGTTGTAAATATGTCAGAATTAGAAGTAAAGGTTGACTTGCTGAAAATTGCGCTGGCTATTCAGTTAGCATTCTTGGGAACATTCCTTTCTAATCAGCTTGGATTTGTGCTCCCAATTCTGAGACAATTTGCAGGTTCACTGTACCTTTTCCTCGTTCCTGGAACTCTTCTTGCGCTTATCCTCAAACTGAATAAAGCAGAATTCTCTGATTTTCTCCTTTATTCAATCGGTTTGAGTCTTTCGTCCATCATGGTTTTAGGATTGGCACTAAATTTCATAGGACCACATATAGGCATTAATAGACCTATCTCTCCACTCCCACTTTTTATAACTTTAACAACATTCTTTGCAATTCTATACACTTTCTGTTTACTCCGAAGAAAGAAAGAAGCAGTCCTTACTTTTCAATTAGAAAAAAATCTTCTACCAACTGCCCTTGCTTTTTTATTTCTGCCTCTATTAGCTATCTTGGGTGATTACTTGGTGTATTACGAGGACAACAATATTTTGCTTCTCATTCTTCTGGTAGCTATTGCATTAATAGCCTTCTCACCCCTATCAAAGCGATTACAGCCTCTTTATCCCCTGATAATCTTCCTTACATCTCTATCTCTCATTTACCATATTGTATTGTCATCCCCTTTCTCTTTTGGAGGCGATGCTTATATGGAATACGGATTTTCAAATTTCGTTGTATCAAAAGGAATATGGAATCCTTCTGTTATAGCTCACAGCTATAACACTGCGCTAAGTCTTAATATTCTTGTCCCATTCCTTTGTCAATTATGTAATATGAATGTTACCCAAGTATTTAAGATAATTTTCTCCTTCATTTTATCCTTAGTGCCTCTGGGGCTTTATTCAATATTAAGAAAGCAAATTGGTCCTGAATTTGCTTTTTTCTCTTCCTATTTCTATATCTCGATCAGACCCTTCTATACGTGGGTATCAGAGTTCATAAAGCAGGGAACGGCGATGTTTTTCCTTATGTTAATCATATTAATTCTCACCAGCAAAAGGGAAGAGAGAAGAATTGCAGATGAAATTTTGCTTTTATTATTTTCCTTTTCTTTAATTACATCCCACTATGGAACATCCTACGTTTTTATGCTTTCACTCATTATTGTTTACGTATTTCTGGTATATAGAGATAAAAGGCTTGCAGGCTCTCTTACTACTTACCTTTCTCTATACATCGTATTGGCAATTTCTTGGTATATGCATGTTTCGGAGGGCTCAGTATTTGAAACTATCTTAAACATCGGCAATCACATCATATCCAATATTCAATATCTATTTAATCCAGAGGCTGCCGAGGGACTGCGTATGCTTACTTATACGACCCCATTTTTATCCTATAAGATACTTAAGATTTTGCACTTGTTCACCGATTTCTTTATCGTTTTTGGCTTTATAAGCGTTGCTTACCATAAATTAAGGGGGAGGGAGGAGATATTCAGCGAAGAATTCTTTTCCTTCTCCATCCCATCCCTTGGCTTCTTACTTCTCAGCATAGCTCTTCCTTATTTCACCGGAATGGGTTTTTCAATGGGTTTTCAGAGGATATACACGATAGTTCTCTTCTTTCTCGTACCCTTCTGTATAATTGGTGTTACGAGATTTATGCGAGACATCGAAAAAGTATTTACCATATCTCTAAGAAAATTAGATCTGAGATTCTTAGCAATCTTCTTCGCTATATTTCTGCTTTTCAACTCTGGATGGGTTACGGAAGTTACAAAGGAGTACATAGGCTCAGTTGCAATAAGTCAAGCCAGAATAAAGTGTTGTGGAACAGTGAAAGAGAAAGCCTCTCTTTACAATACCTACTTTGCAGAGGAGGATGTCTTCAGTGCAAGGTGGCTTTCAAAATATGCAGTAGGCACAAAGGTTAGTTCTGATTTTTATGCTACAAGGGTTCTGCATAGTTATGCTCCTGACATGTTTTTGGGAAAAGGAGATCCCCGGGGGGGAGACTTACTGACAAATAATACAATTAAAGAGTTGGAAGAAGGCACATACATCTATTTGAGGAAGCTTAACTGGGAAGATGGGATAATGACAAAATTTTGTCATGAAAAAGACTGGATTTGGAATACACAAGATATACTGCCAACTTTGAACAGCATGAATAAGATATATTCAAATGGTGGAAGTGTAATTTTTTTATAGATAACAAGAGGGCAGTAAGAATATGAATATCATCTTCGTCACTATAGATTCTCTAAGAGCTGATCATTTAGGCTGTTACGGCTATTCGAGGAATACAAGTCCTAACATAGATAAACTGGCTAAGAAAGGAGTTCTATTTCTACAAGCAATTTCCAACGGTGGAGGTACACCCGAAGCCTTCCCATCTATTCTTTTCTCCATTCCTCCTCTTTTAATCAATCCTATAGTTTCTCTCAACGATTACAGAATTGTTTTAAAAAGTTACATACCCATTAGTGAAATACTAAAAAGAGAGGGATTTTCAACAGCTGCGTTTCACTCTAATCCTTTTTTGACCGAGTTGTATGGCTATGGAAAGGGATTTGAGGTATTTGAAAGCAGTATTGTATCTCTATCAATGCATGGATTTTTTGAAAAAATAGGACGAGTAGCGAAAAAGTGTATGGACAAAGTATTAGGCAAGAATAACAAGCTAAGTTATTTCCTAATCCAATTATATTCCCTAGTTATTCCTAGAAAAGAGGCTCCATATCTAAGAGCCACTGAGATAACTCAAAAGGCAATTTCATGGTTAGAAAAAAGAAAACCAAACAGATTCTTTCTTTGGATACACTATATGGATGTTCACCACCCTTATTTGCCCTCGAAAGATTACTTAAAGATGTTTCTATCCCGACCCGTTAGTACGAAGAAAATCTTTCAAATAAGCCAAAAAATGGTTAATTTTCCAAATAAAATCTCAAAAGAAGAAAGAGATCTATTACTCGCATTATATGATGCTCAAATAAGATTTGTTGATGAGCAAATAGGTTTACTTCTGGATGAGTTGGAAGAAAAAGGCTCTCTAGACGAAACCATCATAATAGTTACCGCAGATCACGGGGAAGAATTTGGAGAACACGGGGTATTTAGCCATGGAACTGTCTATGATAGCACGATTCGTGTTCCCTTAATAATCCAGGGGCCTACGATACCTAGTGGATTAATAATTGAGGAACAAGTTGAACTCTTAGATTTGGCACCCACTATAATAGATATTCTAGGGCTCCGAGAAATTAGTAGCTTACATGGAGAAAGTCTACTTAAAGTTATAAAGGAAAGGAGAACAAAGAAACACGGCATTATTAGCGTGGCATATGCTAAAGCCAACAGAATACTCGTATCTTATAGAACGAAGAAATGGAAGTATATACTCACAATGAATAGCAAAAATGAAATCACAGGGAGAGAACTTTACAATTTATCGAGTGATCCAGGGGAGACAAAAAACTTATATTCAATTGAGAAAGAAAAAGCGAGAGAACTGGAGTTGCGTATTCTAGATTACGTTTCTACAGAGAAGTTGAAAGAATCGTCAATCATTGAAAGAGAAAAAATTCGAAGAAGTGTAGAGAAAATAAGACTAAGAACAAATAAAAGGTAATGTAAGATGGTTTTGTGTATGAGTTGGAAAAGCCGAATCCATAATAGAAAATACTTCCTGGTGAGAAATCTCCCTATCCATCAGGAGGTGCCCTATGGGAAAGGGACTTGAAGAACTCACAAGGATTCTATCACAGCAGGAGGGGAGAAGGGAAGTCCTTAGAGTACCCAAATTTGAGCTTAAGGGGCTTTCATCCGCTATTGTACCGAGGTGGCTGCTCCAACTAGGGATAATCTCAAAGAGACCATAAGCTTCCTGCTCAATGGGCATTATTCTGCTTCCTGGGCATCAAAGATCACAGAGGTATTGCAAGAGAAGGTGGATCCCTTCTTCCTCGATGGGGTAGTGCTAAAGATAAGAAGGGAAATGTTTATCAAAGAGGTGAAGAGGAGAAGCAAAGTCAACGAAGTCTTTCTTGAGCCTGATGCTGTCACCAAGGTGATATATCTGGTAACATAGAGATCGATGAGAGATATAAGTTCAAAGCTCTAAGGGACTTTTCCCTAGCCAGAGAAGGACTTCTGTTCATCAGGAGGGCAAGGTATAAAACAAAGTACCTTGCCTTACACAAAACTCTTGACACCATGTTTAAATCATGATGAATGAAATATATTCAAATGGTGGCAGTGTTATTTTTCTCCATTAATTCTTCATATTTCCTAATTGCCATTTTTGCAATTATATCCCAATCGTAATTCCTTGCAATCTTCTTTGATTCACGACCCATTTTTTCTATAAGATCATTCTTGTAAATTTCCAACACAGCTTTAGCGATTGCTTCTGGATCTCTTGGCGGAACCAAGAAACCATTTACTCCATGGTTAACAACCTGAGGAACTTCTGTAACATTACTTGCAATTACAGGCTTTCCACATGCCATAGCTTCAAGTATTACAATAGGTAAGCCTTCAAATAAGGTTGGCGTAACAGAAATGTCAGCCAAGCTTATCAATTGAAATTTCTTTTCGTCTGGTATATTCCTAAAGTGCAAAACTTTTTGTTCTATACCAAGCTCTTTTAGTCTCATTTTGATTCTATTCTCCTCTGGACCACTTCCAATAAGAATTAATCTTACATCCAAGCACTTATTGAGTATGCCTAAAGCATCTATCAAATATATTACGCCTTTGTTTTTCACAAGTCTGTTGACATTTACCAAAACAATGTCAGCATCTCCTATGCCTAAATCCTCCTTACTTACTTCTGATTTCTTTATACTCTCCTCTATGAACTCTATCTCAACGCCATCTGGAATGTAAATGAACTTATCTTCGCTCACTTCAAACTTTTCTGATATCTCCTTAGCTTGGATATTCCCCTCTACTGCAATTGCATCAGCATTCTTTACACAATATTCTAAAGGTTTTTCAATCAATAGTTTGCGCAGACATTTCTTGGCAAAATTTTGCTTTACCTCGTGAGTCCCGTAAAGTCCAAAAGGTTCAACAATAACCTTACCAATTTTCTTGCACTTTTTTAAATAGTTATGCGCAGTCATGCCAAAAGAATGAAGTATGTCAAAATCTTCTTTACATAGCTTTCTTGCGAGATTGAAATTGAAAAGATGGTATGAAATTACGCTTCTCTTTGTGTCTGTTGTGACGTGTGGTGGCACAAATTCGTATTTAATGCCATCGTAAACCGTGCTTTCAACCTTCGGCTTTGGTGTTGAAGTTATTATCTTTACGTCAATTCCATTCTTCACAAGATACTTCGCTAAATTATATATGTATATTTCTGCCCCCCCATATTTATGAAATGGATGGACTCGAATTGCTGTCGTCACGATTTGCATATTCTCACCCTCATAACTTTATAGATTTTAAAGATACCGCAACAATGTATGCAAAAAGCTATCCCAATCCTGGACCTACTTTTATGTTTCACACCTTTTCCCCCTCCAAAATTTTTTTCCATAGATAATAAAAATCAGCAGGTTTTGGAGAGGAAAAATTATCTATATATATGCTTGATGACCAGAAACCGTGGTCTGAATGATCACCCAATCGTCCTTTTTGCTTCATTCCATGATCAGATATGACAAATATCATAGCATCACTCGGAGAAAGTTTGCGGACTTCTCCTACAAATCTGTCAGCCTCATAATAATATCTCATAACCCGTAGCTTGTCAGAAATAAACAGATGAAGTAATGCGTCTATTAAATCTGTGTAGAAAAACCAAAACTGATAATCTTCTTTTAGGGAATTCAAAAACATTTTTTTTCTTTGTAGGTAATCATTAATGGTATATTTTTCATACTCCATACACGCCTTACCAAACTTTCCGGTCCTTGTAAATTCTTCAACTGCTCTGGTCATCAGCAGGGAACTGTATGTGTCCCACTCATGGTTATATCCAGGAATCGTTATATACCATGATTTAAACTCCTCCAATATTGTTCTAACATTATGGTTTTTTAAGTAACTTGATGTTTTACGCATAGGATTTGTAGTAATTTTAATTTGTAATTTATCTAAAGGTTTTCTAATGAATGCGGGAAGCGAAGATTTTGCCTTTTTTATGAGAATTCTTGCCATAGACCACAAAAAAGTACTCCTAAATTTATAACTTTTAACAAAAGTACCTATCATGTATCTGTTTATCTCTCCTGTTAAAAAGGAAGACCATATTAAAGGAGTAACAACTAAATTAAAATCTGAAAGGTCTGTTTTACCATACTGAGCCAGCATCAAATTTTGAAGCCTATACTTAATAACGTGTTCATATTCCAATCCATCTATGCCTATTACTATTACCTTCATGTTTTATTCGCCTCCAAATTCTCAAGTAAAATTTTCGAAAATAGCACAAAAAATGCTACAGCTAAATGAGACAAAAGCCAACCAATTCCTGCACCAACTATCCCAATATTTAGAAGTAAAATGTATCCTATTGAAATGCTGATAACTGCAATTGCTGCATAAGATATTACAATATTTCTCGTTCTCCTCCTAATTCTCTCAACTGATATGTAAAAATGTATGAGGGTATAAGGTATCACTGCTAATCCTAATACAAGCATGAGATTGAAAGCGTTTTCAGAATATGATCTTCCAAACAGGAGAAGAATTTTATTGCCAAAGATAAAAACTACAATCAATGCTGGAATTAAGAAGAGAAAAGCAAACTTAATCGCACTTATCGTTACACTTCTGAGGTTCTTACGATCATACGAACCCTCAACAAATAAGGACATTCCCACAACACTTGGGATTACATAGAGAATAGAAGCTATTGACCATGCTATGTAGAAATAAGCGGTCATTTCAGCAGATAGGATAGAGATAATTAGTAACGGGAATAATCTGCTTGGAAGATACCAG
>Ga0164318_10006000_pt1 | contig 11767 bp, 6 predicted proteins | sample GuaBasSedimGuay9_FD_113734 | JGI IMG/M metagenome (GOLD analysis project Ga0164318, IMG submission 113734) | Subseafloor sediment microbial communities from Guaymas Basin, Gulf of California, Mexico - Guay9, Core 4571-4, 0-3 cm | ecosystem: Environmental > Aquatic > Marine > Hydrothermal vents >... | reverse complement strand
GTATTCCTTTACAAAACTGCCCTATATTAGGGTATCCTCGAACTGATATTTTTTTTAAATCAAAGGCAAAATTACTGGAGCATATAAACAAATTCGAACCTTCTTATCTTAATAAGCTTATATTTTTTACCCAACAATTTAGCAAAGTATTAATTTATATGCCTACATGGAGAGATGATCATTATAATTTTCTTAATGCAGCATTTCCCGATATACAAGAATTAAATCAAATATTAAAAAAACAAAATGCTTTATTGGTGTTAAAATTGCATCCTAATGACAATAGTTTAAAAACTTTTCAAGAAAAAAGTAATATTAAGATATTACAGGCTAAATTTGATATTTATCCTTTTTTACCATTTACTGATGTTTTAATTACAGATTATTCTTCTATATATTTTGATTATTTATTATTGAAAAAGCCTATTATTATGTATCCTTTTGATTTAGATAATTATTTAAAAATGCGTGAATTATATTTTAATTATGAGGATTTTGTACCAGAACCTATTGTAAAAACATTCAACGGATTTTTAAAAACAATTGAAAATCTTGATCAGCTCACTATAGGTGGAAAATATTTAAATCTATATAAGAAATTTTGGAAATATCCTGATGGGAATAGTTCCAAAAGAATAGTTAATTTTTTACTTAATAAAAATCTTGAATTTTAAATTTTTATCATTTATATTAAATTAGCGAATAACGTGGGATTTTATATTTATGAGGGTTGTTCTTAAATTTTTTTATTATATTTTTGCATCTGTACTTTTACTTATTAAGTTATCCTTCTGGATTTTTTTCTTTTCAGTTTTTATTCTACATCATAATGTAAATCTAAATTTACAGAAATATTTTCAAATTCCAATTAATATTGAATATTCAGGTTACTGGAACCTTTCAGATAAAACTTTTTTTATTAATTCTCTTAATATAAAATCTAAAAATATCTCTATATTTAATGTGAATAAAATTATTGTAAAAGAAGATACGAATGAATATAACATAGATGTTTCAAAGGTTTTTATAGATTATAAGAGTATACAGGCTCTTTTTATTTCATCAAACAAATGTTCTAATTCTAAAAAAGATTTTAGTCTTAATATGTTAAAAGAACAAATAGAGAACTTATTGAAAATTATTCCTGATTTTCAAATTGATATAGAAAAAATTCAAGTAAATAATTTATTACAACAACCTATAAAATTAAATCTTCAAATATCAAAAAATGCTAATTTTTTTCTATCTTCAAAGATAAGCGAAATTATGTTCAATAATATGAAAATATCACCATCAAAAATAAAATTATCCATAGTTACAAAAAATCAATTCCCATTTAAATTAAATATTGCAACCAATGATAACAATTTTCAGGCCAATCTAAAGGGTAACATTTTTCCCATCAACATATTGTATAATCTAAGTTTAAATGACATAACAAAAATATACAAAATAAAACCAATAGAAGGGATAACAATAAATCATCTTTCTTTAATGGGAAATGTTGTCCAAAATAATTCTTTAATAAAAATAGATTCTTTAAAATTTAATGGAATTAGTTTATATAATGCTCCAATACATATTAAAAGTAACAATATAATCTTTAAAAATGATATTATTTCTATATCAAATTTAGATATTTTAAATCAGAAAAATTCACTTAATTTATTTTTAAATTACAAATTTAAAAATAATATTTTAGTTCTAATGTCAAATATAAACCTTCAACGGTTTCCTCCTAAATTTTCATTGAATAATACAAAAGTAAAAGGTAATATCAAATTTTCTGATTTTAATATAAAAAAATTAAGCGGTGAAATAATGACAAATTTTATTATACAACAATATGTGAAAAACAATATAATCAAAGTTAAAGTAAGCAATAATATAAATATTGATAATAATAATGCTCTGATTAAAAATTTCAATATAAACATATTTGATTATAACCTCAATATTTTCGGTTATTATAATTTTGAGAAAAATTTACTTGATATTTCTGGAAAACTTGAAAATCCCCATAATCAATTTTCAATCGATGAGTATTATATAACAACTGATTCATTAAAAATAGATTTTAGCATACAGAATACTCTTCAAAATTTTTATAAACTGGGTTTTATGGTTTTTGCTGATAAATTCACTATTGATACATTAAGCTTAAACAAAATTATTCTAATGGGTGAAAATTTTGATATAACGAATTTAAAATCCGGCAATTTTAGATTTCACATAAAAGGATTATATGAAAATAATAAAATTTTATTACCTGATATTTTTGCAAATCTACAGCTTATAGGGCAGAAGAGATTGTTATTAAATCCTATAATAATAAAATTAAATAATAGAGACTATGTCTCGTTAAATAGTGTATTTGATTTTTTGAAGTTTCCATATACATTAAAATTGAATGATAGTAAGATTAAATATGATGTACTTAATTTCAAGCTTTCTATGAGAGAAAATGCCACAATTGATAGTTCATATAATCTTGTCTTGCCTGAGATAAATCTTGCATTAGACACACTAACACTTATAAAAGGTGCAGGTTTTTATAATATTTTAAATTCTTCAGGAAGTTTTAATATTACATCAGATGATATAGGGATAATGTCTTTAACTTCGGAGCTGTCCAATATATTAGATTATGAATTGCCTATTGAAGAAGGTATATTAGATTTTTCATCACAAATAGAAATAGATTCCAGTTCTGAAATCAAAATAAATTCAGATATAAGAATAAAAGATTTTTTTCTATATAATTACTTTATAGATAGTATTAATATCAATGTAACTTCTGATGGGAACCTCATTTCTTTACAAAAATTGACTATTGACAACCCTGATAATAATTTTATTTTAAAAGGTGAACTTGATCCTTATACTTTAAACTATGATTTTATTTTGTCAGGAGATGGTCAGATTCCGATGATTTTATCTGAATTTATCGATAGTTTATATATGATTTCGGGAAATTTTAAATTGAATACCAGTATAAAGGGTAATAAAGGTAAAATCAAATTGAATGGAGATATGGTTATTGACTCAACAGATTTGTATTTTTCTTTTTTAGATAACAAAATAAGTAATTTTAAGGCAGATATTATTTTTAAAGATGATTCGGTAATTATCAATAAAATATCAGCAAATACAGAGGAGATTAAAAGCAAAAAGAGATTTTCTCTTTTTAGTTTATTCAAAAAAAAGAAGAAGGTAAAGAATAATATTTTAGGAGACGGTAAAATATGTATAAGTGATTTGAATTTTATGCTAAATAGTGAATTCAAGAATTTATTCTTACGTTACCTGCCTATAAGAAGTGATTTCATAATAAATGGTAAAGTAAATATTTCAAAGCTTAAAGACTTACCATATATTAAAGGAGATTTATATTTCAAAGAATTTAATTTAACTGATGATTTTAGCGAATACATAGCTTCTCCCGATGATTCTATATATGTATTTTATAATATCACATTACATTTTCCAAATAATTTTTGGATTAAAAATAAGTATGTTAATTTGGAGGCTAGTGGTGATATAAAAATCTGGCTTGAAGATTTTAAAGAAATGCCTGAAATATATGGTACCTTAGATGTTAAAAGAGGAGAAATCTATGTATATGGGTATAATTTTAAAATAAACAAAGGGCAGATTAAATTTACAGAAGCAAATAAATTAAATCCAGAATTTGATATAAATGCTACAACAAAAGTAAAAGATCTGAATATTACTTTATATTTTAGAGGAACATTACAAAATCCGGAATTTGATTTTACAAGCTATCCTATTGTATTATCACGAGAAGAAATTATTAAATATTTCTTTGGTACTATAACAGAGAATGTTCAAAAAAACAATATATCTAATCAAGCAGAAAATATTGTGTCTAATATATTAATGCAAAAAATTTCTCAAGTCGGTGTTCAAAAATTGGGCTTTGATCAATTTAAATTTAATTCAAATGAACAGCAAGAAACATCTGGATTTTCAGAAATAATTGATAGATTAAGGTTTTCAGATCTTCAAATAGGAAAATATATTACTCCAAAACTTTTTATTTCCTATAAGGGGAAACTTACTCTTACCAGTGAAAAAAGTGTTTCTATTGAATATTATTTAGATGATAATTTTTCTATTATAGGAGAAAAAAAGTTTGATGGTAATTATAAAATAGGATTGCGTTTTAAAACTGATTTCTAAAAAGGAGGATAGTAATTGCAATATTCTAACATAATATACGATATTTCTAAAAAAGCAGGATATTTTCTATTAGAACATTTTAATAAGGTTTCTGATAATGATATTGTAGTTAAAACCAGAAATGATTTTGTTACTTATGTTGATACAAAATCAGAAGAAATGATTAAAAATATGATTTTAAAACATTTTCCCAATTCTGGCTTTTTAGCAGAAGAAAGTGGTGAAAAAAATATTAATTCTGAACTGATATGGGTTATTGACCCCTTAGATGGCACTACTAATTTTATTTCTGGAATACCTCATTTTTGTATTTCAATTGCTCTTATAAAAAATAATGAGTTGTATTTAGGCGCTATCTATAATCCATTATTAGATGAATTTTTTTATGCTGAAAAAAAATTGGGAAGTTTTTTTAATAATAAACGAATATTTATCAGTAAAACTCAAAAGTTACAAAATGCTTTTGGTGCTACCGGCTTTCCATTTAAAGTACATCATTTTATAGATGAATATTTAGGAAGTTTTAAAGAATTATTTCTGAAATCAAAAGGTATAAGAAGATGTGGCTCTGCTGCACTGGATATTGCATATACTGCATGTGGTAGATATGATTATTTCTGGGAGGCTTATCTAAAACCATGGGATTTTTTAGCTGGAAAATTAATATTAGAAGAAGCTGGCGGTATAATAACTAATTTTAAGCGTGAACATTTGTGGTTAGAAGAAAATAGTGTAATAGGAACAAATGAGGTTTTGTATGAGGAAATTATTAATATTATTGATAAGTATTTTTATTCTTAATTCTAAAATTTATCCAAATAACAAATTTAATATTGTTATAACTCATACTATTTTTAAAAAAAATAGTATTTTTAAAAGTACCGGCGTATTTGTTGGAAATTTTATACTTTATGATATTAGAAACTCTTTTGATTACAATGATATTGTAATAGATATAGGTAATAATTTTAGAAATAGTGTTTTTAATTTTTTTAGTAATGAGTTTTATTCAAAAATTTATTCTTTTTATGAATTGTCCGGGGTTGATGGGATATGCTTAAATTATGATGAATATGAATTATTGGATAGTAAAACATTTTATAAAATGCTACCAATCTTTTTCGGGCCAATTACTAAATTTAAAACTCCGTTTTTTAACAGATATTTTACGAAGTCTCTTCTATTAAATGATGTTTATTTTAAAATTAATATTTTCGTAATGCCACATTTGACTAACTTCCTAAAAGACGATAAGAAAGAAATTGTTTCTTCTTTTAATAATTTTTTAAATGATAAATGCAATTATAAAATAATTATATCTGACAATACAATAAATGAAACAAATAATTTTCTAAAAGAAAATAAATTGAGTATAGCAACTATTCCTTTAATAGTATTTGATTCAACAATAGCAAATGAAGGCATAATAAAACAGGATTCTATCATATTTTATAATATTAAAAATTTTGATGGGTACACGACTTTAAAATTTTTATCTGATGGACAAAATATAGGCTTATCTTCAATAGAAAAAACAAATTTTGTAGTAAAAAAAGGTTATATAGAAAAAAATATAGATAATTTTTTCTTTTTTCAAAAAAAATCTTTTAAAATAAATTCGACGGAATATTATCCTGAACTTGCCAAAATAATCCAGGAACAAATAAAAAGGAAAATTTCAAAGAAAGATGAAGAAATATATAAAAAACTTAATCATTTTTCTCAGAATGATTTTTTTAAATTATTGAGCATTTTTCTGTCAACAAAAATCAAATATGAATTTTTACTACTTAATTATAATGATTTTAACACTTCATTTTTCAAAGATACTACACAATTTTTATCAAGAATGCCACTTCCACGTTCTGCGTTTTTAAATATATCTGATCTCTTACTTAGATTAAAAATTAATGGCAAAAAACTAAAAACATTAATAAATAATAAAAAATACTTTGTTTATAAAATAAATAAAGCATCAATAAAAGATAATGAATTATATTCTATATTAATCGATAAAAATATCTACAAATCAGAATTTTCCAGTCCAGAAGAAGTAAAGGATATAAAAGTTTATAAAAATTTGATAGATGAATTTATAAATAATTTAAAAATGTCTGATCAAAATCTTGTAGAAAATAAATTAAGTTATCTCAAATGGCGAATTGATCCAGCAATAATTCAATTTAAGGTTAATACAGTAAATAATGTTAATAATTATTCTAATTTCCCGGGAGAAAAGCAGAAAAATGTGAGCTTAGAATTTGAGAATAAATTTTATTTAAATTTAGAAATGGACTTTATGAATATAAATTTTTATCATTACTTCAATTATGAAAAAAGTAGATTAAATAATATTAATGATTTATTTAAGTATTCAATACCTGTTTCTAATTTAATGACTTATGAAATAACCTTATCAAATTTTATAAAACATAAAAATTTTAAATCCGCTATATTTTTAGTTAGTTTTAAAGCACCTGTAGAAAGATTTAAAAATAGAGCTGATTTTAAATCATGGAATGAAAAGTTCGGTTTTGAATTTAAAAGAAATAAATTATCTGTAATTCCGGGTTTAACCTGTTATCAACCTGTAGAAAATATTAAAAAATCAGAGCTGGGATTGAGTGTAAGATTAAAATTAAATGAATTGACATTGCCTTATTTAAAATTATTTTCTTTTTATTTTCAATCTGATATTGAAAAATATTTTACAGGGAAAGAGACATTTAAAAGTATCAATGAATTTGCTTTTAAAACAAAATTATCAACATTATTCTTTCTTGAATTTAATATAAAAAATACAATCTTTAAAGAAAAACGAATTAAACAATTTGCTTATGCAAATTATTATAATTTAAAAATTGTATTCCCAATAGCTGGCAAAATAATTTTAGGGTCTACATCAAACTGAATTTACCTGGTTTTCCGTAAAATTTTATTTTTATTGTAATTTTTTATTCCAATAAAAAAAGCAGAGATGTAAAGACATCTCTGCTTTATCTTGCGAAGTATTGAAAAAATTAATTATTATCTAATTGATTTAAAGCAAAGGCATAAGCTCCAATGCCAACAGCTTTTTCAGTACCTAATTTTGATATACCGACTCCTATTCTCTGGAGCGGGTCATACTGAACTGTTTTATCGGAGAAAGGAACTTTAATAGCTTTAGTATCGCCCTTAAGGAATTTATTTAGTTGTTTTTTGTCTTCAAGATTAAAAGCAGTGATTTCTAATCTTGGGACAGTACCACCGTTGATTTGGTCAAAAGTGCTATTTAATTCATCAATAATAGCAGGCATAAAAAATTCATGTGCACCGGACAAGCCGCCACCAATTACTACAAGTCCATCTAAAATAGTAATAGCATTAGCAATAGCATCGCCTGCTACCTCGCCCATCATTTCAAATGATTTTTTTGCAGCTTCTTTATCTCCATCTTTTAACCCTTTAGCTATTTCATATATCTCTTTAGGTTCTGGAGTCTCTTCAAAAGGAATGCCAATTAATTTAGCATAATTTCTTTTTACTGCTCTTATGCTTGCGCCTTCTTCTGCATTTAAGTTTTTTTCTAATTTGTGACGTAATATCCAGATTTCAGCAGCACATGAATTATCACCAATTAACAATTCATTATTATGTACAAATCCACCCCCCAAGCCTGTTCCAAGAGTTATACCAAAGAGATTTTCATATCTTTTGGGAGAGCCAGCTTCTTCTAATAGATTATTTATATAGGGTAATAATCCTGAAATAGCTTCGCCATATACAAATAAATTTCCATCATTATTAATAAAAACTGGCATATTAAAAATTTCTTGAAGCATAGGGCCTAATGCCACTCCACCTCTAAATGCAGGTAAGTTGGGTAAATCTCCAATTATACCTTTTCTATAATCAGCAGGTCCCGGAAATGCAAAACTAATAGCAACAGGTTTTTCTTTTAATTTAGATTCAACTTGTTTAAACCCATCTATTATGGTATTCAAACATTTATCCAAATCTTTAGGCTGTGATGGTAACTTAATAGGTTCAATAATTTCTTCATTTGCTTGAATTGCTGAAAATACGAAATTTGTACCCCCAGCATCAAGAGTCATTACAATTCTTTTATCATTATTATAATTCATATTAATTTTCCTTTTTAAGATTATACAATGCAACCCAGGTTACGTATAAAATCGCAAATAAAGGCACTACAAAACCTATGGTTGTAGATGTTTTATCTGAAATAAAACCCATAATAGGAGGTAGAATTGCTCCACCAACAATAGCTGTCACCATAAGGCCAGATAATTCATTGGTTTTTTCTGGCATATGTTCGACTGCTATTGAGAATACCAATGGGAAAATATTTGCAAAACCTAAACCAATTAAAATTACACTAATAAGCACTACTACCTGAGAACTTGTGAACAAACCTAAAATAGAGATAATTGATATAACAGATGTTATAATAAAAAATTTCTCAGCTTTTAACCAATTTAAGATAATTCCTCCTAAAAATCTTCCAATCATCAAAGCAGTAAAAAATAATCCTGTTCCTAAAAGCCCTAATTTCTGAATATCAATGCCAAATTTAGATTTTAAGTGAATAGGAATTCCAGAACTCATACATACTTCTGCTCCTACATAAACGAATATAGCTATTACCATTAGCAAAACATATTTATTTTTAAGTAAAGATAAACAAGATTTTAAACTTGCAGGTTTTTGATTCTCATACTTTTTTTCTTCAACTTTTAAAGTTGCTACACTTATGATTGTAATTAAAATAAAAATTGAATATATTGGAAACATAATTTTCCAATCAGTATTAAAATATCTTGAAGCAATAACAGGAATAATAGGACCAGATAAAGAACCGATAGCTTTTATAAATTGCCCTAATGATAAGTTTCTTGAATATTTCCCCTCAGCAGAAACATCTCTCATAATAGGATTACCAGCAACCTGCAAAATAGTAGCACCAATTCCTAATAATAATACTGTAAATAAAAATCTGGGAAAAGAATTTAAACCAAAAATAGGGATAATTAAACCTAAAAAAGCAATTACAAGTCCTAATAGCAGTGTAAACTTTTTACCTTTTCTATCCTGAAAAATTCCCATTGGAACAGAAAGAAGCCCGAACATTATAAAACCCATAAACGGAATAATAAAAGCCAAAGTATTACTTAAATTAAATTCATTTTTAGCAAGACCAACAAATGGTCCTACTGCATCTCCAAACCCCATAACTAAAAACGCTAAAAAAATTGGAACAGCTTTTCTCATAACTACCTTCCTCTTTTTAGTTGGTTAGTTTATAAATTTAATTAATTATAAGAAATTTTTTTAAAAAATCAAGTTTTTTATATTATAATTCGTTTATTATTTGAGGAAAAATTTTTTCTATATAACCAATGTCTTCAGCTGTTACATCTTTATGGGTTACAAATCTGATAAATCCTCCCTCAGGGGGATATGTTAATATATTGTATTTTAATAGAATATTAATAAATTTCTTTTCTGTTTCTGGATAATTGCTATTTTTTATTTTTATAAAAAGCATATTTATTTTAACTCTATCTATATCCACCTCAAATATATCTTCGAATTTAGCAAAAATTGCCGCTAAACGTTTTGCATTTTCATGATCTTCTTTTAATCTATCAACCATTTTAGTCAAAGCTATTATTCCAGGAGCGGCAATTATACCAGCCTGACGCATACCTCCGCCCATGACTTTTCTTTTCTTTCTTGCTTTTTTAATAAAATCGCTTGTCCCCGCCAGTATTGAACCAACAGGAGCAGCAAGTCCTTTTGAAAGGCAAAACATTACAGAATCTGTGTACTGAGTAATTTCTTTTACATCAACATTCAAATATATTGCTGCATTAAAAATTCTTGCTCCATCCAGATGAATATTAATATTGTTCTTTTTAGCATTTTCGTAGATTATTTCCATATCTTCAAGAGGCATGACATCTCCATTAGATAAGGCATTTTCTAATTCTATTAATTTAGTTTCTGGAAAATGAATATCTTCAAATTCTCTTATTCTTGATTTAATTTCATCCCATATAATATAGCTTTTTTGAGAAGAAATAGTTCGAAGTTGAACTCCAGCTATAATAGATGCCGCACCTACTTCATGCTGGACAATATGAGAATTTTCAGATAATATAACTTCATCGCCTCTGTTGCAATGAGTGAATAACGCAAGCTGATTACCAAAAGTTCCAGAAGGAACAAGTAAAGCCGCTTCTTTTCCCATAATATCTGCGGCAAGTTCTTCTAATTTATTAACAGTTGGATCTTCTTCTAATACATCATCACCTAAAGGTGCTTCCAATATAGCTTCTTTCATTTCATCAGTTGGTAAAGTTACAGTATCCGATCTTAAGTCTATTACTTTTTTCATAATACTACTCCTTTGTTATAAATCTAAAATAAAATTTTTACTCATATTTGTCAATTAAATTAAAATTAAATTGATATATATAATTAAAATCAAAAAATATCATGTTGTAATTGCTAAAAAATTACAAAGATCTTCCAATAAATATATATTTAAGAGGGGGGAATACCCCCTCTTATTATTTTTTATCTTAATAATATCATTGATTTATTTTTTGTATATTTTTCTGTTTTAATACGATATAAGTAAACTCCGCTTGGGACATTTCTTCCGTATTTATCACGTCCATCCCATACTATTTTATGATATCCTGCTGTGAAATGACTATTCACTAATTCTTTTACAACCTGACCTGTTAAGTTATATATAATAATGCTAACCTGGGATTCTTCTGGAAGACTAAAGCCTATAACTGTTCTGGAATTAAAAGGATTTGGGTAATTTTGTTCAAGGTTAAATTTGTCTGCATACAGATTAGGGGAATTAATTCCTAATCTTTTTAATAATGCTAAATTAGTATTATTATCACGCTTACCATATACCATATTAATCAACAACAGTAAATCCAATACATCAATATTACCATCTTGATTAATATCTCCCACAATTAGTTGATATTCATTTGGAATGATCTCATTTTTTATTATCTGTGATAGTATTTCTATATCAAGAAAATCTATTATTTGATCATTATTCAAATCTCCATAACAGAATGATTCAATTATTATTATACCATCATCTGTAGCTGTATTTATTTCAGCTCCATTAATATCGGTTAATTTTGCACTTATAAAAACGACATTTACTGTATCTCTTAAGTCAGTTATTGAAGAGTCTATTACAAAATTTAACTTTAATATCTCTCCTGTATCCTGCTCAATGAAATTTGAAGAGTCACAAAGGATTGTTATAAAAATCTTATTTGAATCATTTGATATAGAAAGATTATTTTCATTTATTCTATCTATGATATCGATATTTTGAAAGTTTAATTTATTATTATCAAAATTTAACTCAAGTTCTACTCCTGAAAGTTTTGTGTAAAGATTATTGATTTTTAAATATAGTGATACAGAATCTCCAGGTTTAGCTGTTGCATCTGATAATTCTAATGTTATTCCTGTTTCTTCTTTTTGTGATAATGTGTAAAAATACCAATCTGTC
>Ga0164318_10005999_pt1 | contig 11768 bp, 12 predicted proteins | sample GuaBasSedimGuay9_FD_113734 | JGI IMG/M metagenome (GOLD analysis project Ga0164318, IMG submission 113734) | Subseafloor sediment microbial communities from Guaymas Basin, Gulf of California, Mexico - Guay9, Core 4571-4, 0-3 cm | ecosystem: Environmental > Aquatic > Marine > Hydrothermal vents... | reverse complement strand
GTCTACTTCGACACAGCCGGCTGTTTTTTCTAAAAACTTTATTACATCACGGTTTTTTTCTAAGCTTTCCGATACTATGATTGCTATTCCCTCGTTCTCCCCGCGTGGAACTATCTTGTTAATAGCATCGTTTATTTGTCTAGTTCCCGCCAAATTCACTATTATCTCAATAGATAACCTCTTAGTGATCCTTTTATTAACATCGTGAAAGTCTTCTACAGCATTAGTACATGCTATTTGTAAGAAACGTCTAAACATGCCGAGTTCTTTACGAGCAATTACTATCGTGGCTTGTAAAGTTTTTTCTATTTTTTGTATTTCCTCCAGCAGCTTATCTAAGTTAGAGCATTGTTTTAAGTAGGCAATACTCGCTTGGAATTTTTTATCGTTAAACTGTATGGAAAAGTTGAACATCAATAATCCCAGGGTATTGGCGTTTTAGCCGCATAGTTTCCTATTATGCCTAAAGCTTTGCTAACATCTTCCTCGATTCCATGTTCTAATAAGATTTCGGCTATAGCCGCGATCAATGTTAGAATGTCTCGCCATGTTAGGAATCCCATATTCCCTACGCGGATTATCTTGTTTTTAAGCTCTCCCAATCCTCCAGAAATGTTGATGGCATACTTTTTCTCTAATTCACTTTTTAAAGCGGGGCATTCCAAAGAGGGATGACCGCTCGTACTTATAACCACAACAGATCTGAAGTTCTCGTGTACAAAAGGTATGAAATTCATAACTTCTAAGCTTTTATAGAGAGCTTCAGCCCTTCTCTCGTGCAATTCCAGCCAACGCTTATAACCTATCTCGGACAAAATTATCTTTAAAGCTTCATCAAGTGCATAGAAAAGCGGTATCGCAGGTGTAAATGGGGTTTCCCTCTTCTCTGCAAACTTTTTAAATAATTCAAAGCTGAAATATATTGTGTTTATATTTTTAGATTTTTCAAGCACTTCTCTGCTAACGCTTATAAAGGATAATCCTGGAGGAGTCCCCAAGCATTTCTGCGTTGCACCTATAAAAACGTCAATATTCCAAGCGTCAACATGAACAGGAGCACCTCCTACGATCGAAATTCCGTCAACAATAGTGATTAAGCCATTGTCTTTAGCAATTTTACATATTTGATCGATATCCTTTAACATCACACCTGGCGATGTATCATTATATACAATAAATAATATTTCCGCATTTAAATGCTCGTCTATTAAAGCAGCAATATCTTCCTTTACTGGTCCAGTACCCTCTTTGTATTTTCTCGTTATCACCTCTCCTCCATAAGTCTTCACCGCATTAGCTATTCTTTCGCTGAAAGTTCCAAAAATTGGAACTATTACTTTCGTCCCTTTCTTAACAAGGTTAGCTATTGCCGCCTCTACACCGCCGGTACCCGAAGCTGTCAATAGGAACACTTCGTTTTCTGTATCTAATAATTGTTTAATTTTATCTTCAACACTCGAGTAGAGAGATCTGAATGTTGCTCCTCGATGAGTTATCATTGGTTTTGCCATAGCTTTTAGCACTCTATAAGGGACATTGGTAGGGCCTGGAGTAAATAAGAGAGGATCCATGATTCATCACTGGATATTATCGGGAAATAGTTAATTAAACTATTCGCAATATTAAGCAATATGCGGGGAGTAATAACTCTATTAACCGATTTCGGTTCGAAAGACCATTATGTAGCATCGATGAAAGGAGTTATTTTAAATATTTGTCCTCGAGCGATTATAGTCGATATAACCCATGACGTCCCCAAGTTTTCAATATCAACAGCCGCTTTTATCCTGAAATGTTCATACAAATACTTTCCCAAAGATACCATACATGTTGTAGTCGTGGATCCAGGGGTTGGAACGAAGCGCAGAGCGATAACTGTTAAAACTAGAAACTACGTTTTCGTGGGTCCAGACAACGGCGTTCTAATGATGGCCGCTTTAGACGATGGTATACGCCGAGTTTACTCGATTTCAAACCCTGAAATATTGAGAGATAAAATCTCTTTTACCTTCCATGGCAGAGATATTTTTGCTCCAGTTGCCGCTCACATCACATGCGGTTTTAAAATAGAAAATGTCGGAGAACGAATTGATAACTATCTAATTCCCGACTTTGTTCAAGCCCGTAAATATGATAAAACGATAGAAGGAGAAGTTGTTCATATAGATGATTTTGGAAACGTTATTACGAATATAACTCGTAGGGATATAAATTCCATAGGGCTTAACTACGGAGAGAAAGTTAATCTTCGAATAAATGATAAAGAATACGTTCTTCCTTTCATGGAAACGTTCGGATGCTTAGAAAAGGGTCAGCCAGTTCTCATCATAGATAGCGAAGAATATCTTGAGCTATGCGTTAACCTAGGAAATGCCGCAGAGCTATTCAAGGCAAAAATCGGAGACAGAATTATCCTTAATCGTATATAAAATGAGTAGAAAATTTAAATTGATATAATTTATAGATTACAGCGAGCTGCTATGCTTGAGATAGATGGTTCTTACGGTGAAGGAGGGGGGCAACTTTTAAGATATAGCGTGGCATTAGCTGCGCTTCTCAGAAAGAGTGTTAGAATTTTTAATATTAGAGCAAAAAGATCAAATCCTGGATTAAGACCTCAACATTTAAACGCCGTGAAAACAATTGTAGAACTGGTAAATGGCGATGTTCAAGGTTTAAAAATAGGATCAACCAGCATTACTATAAAGCCACGTTCAAGACCTCGAGTTAGTACTTATCGAGTGGATATAGGAACTGCTGGCAGTATCTCGCTTCTTCTACAAGCAACACTTCCCGTCTTGCTTGCAGCCGAAAAACCTATTAAAATGATTATTAGAGGCGGTACGACAGTCAAGTGGTCGCCGCCTATTCCTTACTTGCAAAACGTTCTGCTTCCTAATCTTCAAAAGTTCGGCGTTAAAGCAAGCATTAAACTCGTTAGAAGAGGATTTTATCCTAAAGGCGGCGGAGAAGTGGAAGTAGAGGTATTCCCTTCATATCCTCTAAGAAGTACAAAGTTCGATTTCTTCACTGCCATTAAAGAAATCAATATACTGTCCTATGTAGGAAATCTTCCTAAACATATAGCTGAAAGACAGGCTCGAGCAGCGATTGAGGTTTTAAGAAGAGAAGGATTCAGCAATAAAATCTCAAAGGTAATTATTGACGATAAAACTCCTTCCACTAGTAAGGGAACTGGGATATTAGTTTGGGCCGTGACAGATGAAGGTATCGTAGGCGGAGATTCTATAGGAGAGATAGGCAAACGGGCTGAAATTGTAGGTAAAGAAGCTGCTGAGAAAATCGTAAAAGTTTTGAAGACAGGCGCGTCAATAGATCCTCACGCATTAGACAATATCGTGATATATATGGCGCTTGCAGAAGGCTCTTCCATGGCTATATCCTCCGAACTAACTTCACATGCGAAAACCGCTATGGATTTATGCAGTTGGATAACTGGAGCTAGCTTTAGTTATGAAGTAAAGGATAAATGGGTTGAGATAAGAGGATTAGGAATAGGCTTTAAACCATAATAAGGTATCCTAAAAGAATACTTGCTTATCTTTTATAGGAATTCTCATTTCAAATGCTTCATTGAATAATATATTCTTTGTAAAAGAGTTACATATACTATTCCCATGTATACCATCTTAAGAGCTAAAATTACAATATCTGGTAGTTGAAAGATGTAAGACAGTAGTATCACAAGCGTTATGATTATTCTCTCAGCTCTTTCAGCTATTCCCACTGAGGCTAAAGATAGCCCTAGCGATTCAGCTCTTGCCCTTGTATAGCTTATCATTAAATTCCCCACAAGCAGAACAAACATCTCCTCAATAGTGAATATTCCAAGCGAAAATAGAGAAAAAACGTAAATGCTATCAACTATTCTATCGGTTACAGAGTCAAAGAATGCTCCTTTCGGCGAAGCTTTTTTGGTAAGACGGGCTATAGCACCGTCTATGCCATCCATAATAGCTGATAAAGAAAATGTGACGAGTAGAAAAACATCATATAAGGGAGGTTTTGTTAATGAAAGGAATAGAAAACACAATGAGAATAGAAAACCGGCTACAGTGACTATGTTCGGAGGAACTTTACTTCTTATGATTGGCTTTGCGAGTATGAGGAAAAAATCGTTGAACTTATCTTTAAATTTCGTGAGCATCTGCTTCGCCCGTGATTAGTCTTTGATATGTAAATTTTATAAATTCTAATCCTTTATGAAAGGTTTCTACTCCTTTTTCAGTTGGCTTATAGTATGCTCTTCCGTTTCTCTTCTTTCGACCCTTCTTTTTGATTTTTTTGATCAATCCTTCACGTTCCATCCTATAAAGCACGACATATGTCGTTACAGAGCCCGACTTAATATTGAAACGTTCCTTTAATGCTTGGATTATTTCCCTTCCATACATAGGTTTTTCCATTAATAACCTAAGGATGTAAAGCCACAAATTTTCAATAGTCATCTTTTTAACCAAGTGTTTGTAAGCCATAAAATAACCCTATTTTTTTCTAGAAGACAGCAAGATAATAGCTTTAGCTAAATCACCTTTCGTCTCTTTTAGAGCTTGTCTAGCTTCCTCTTCCGATACGCCTGCTTGCAACGCTACTAGCTGAACATCTTCCTCCGAGATTTCTATTTCAGCCTCAGCTTCGCCCAAAGATCGTTCGACAGGAGTACCTAAAATTTGGTATATAGTCTCATTCTGGATTTTCATTACATTAACCTTGGGAGCCTCAAAAAATAATTCTTTATCTTCTAGTCGGATGATCACTTCTCTGACTCCTTCTAATTCACCCAGTTCCAATCCCATTCTCTCGGCTAATCTTCTAAACTCACGAGGCGATAGCCTTCTCATCAAAATCCCCTCTATTATCTTAACATGACATGGTTATTAAGCCTACTATAATGTTGGGATATTATTTTCTTTAAGTCATAAATGTTTCCCATCGGAAAATATTTGTCTATGACCGCTTTCGCCAAATCCATGATCTCTTCAGCAAACATTATCACTACAGAGTCGCTAGATGCAACAACAGCCTTCTTGCGGTGAAGTATAGACGACTTATCTGCACGTTTTACCGTGTGAGCTTTACCCTCTAATCCAAATCTTTTCAACATTATCCGCGTATAGAGAGCTAGGTTTCCGCTCCCACTAACTTGGGCATCATATAAAAAGACGATTTTTTCTGGAGATATTCTCGAAACGAAAGAAATAAGCAATGTTAGAGAAGAATAGATTATCTGATCTCTAATGACCCGTCTGCGTAGAGATGTTATATCTCTAACAAAACCGTCCAATCCTATAAAAAGCGGCAATTTAAGAAAAGCCGTTGATATGGTGGCTAGGACATTATAGCCGTCCACAATAAGAATTCTATTCCTCACTTCATTCAAGCTAACGGTTTTTGCTAGACGCTCTTTTATTTCATCCTCCGAGAAAATCGTTCTAAGCATGATATTTTTCTGGATCTTACTTAGCTGGTAATGCGTAACGACAAAATTTAAAGCTGATTCCCAGTAATAACCACGGTCTAGCAGGTATTTGTAATCGATACAAGCATCAATAAAAGATTCAGTGAATAGCTTACAGCTTTCCATTATGGCTTAAACCATTTCAACTATAGTGTCCAGAATTTGTTGAAGATCCACTAGTAACTCGCCCATGCCCCTGACTAAATCTCGCTTGCCTCCACCTTTACCCCTTAAATATTTTTTCAAAAGTTTATCGTTTATACTTCTTGCATCAATACCTCTTCTAGCAGTATTTTCGCCTAGCATGATCACATATGGTCCGGCTTTGCCTTTAGGCGTTACGAGCAGTACTAACGAGTCTGGGCTCTTTTTTATAGTGTTTATAGCTATTTTCAGCATTTTATCCGGTGGCGCGTCTAGCTCTGCTACCACGATTTTTGTTTGGTTCTTTACCAAGGCTTTTTTCAGTAGCTCTTCGCTAATTTTGGATATTTCCATGTTTTCATATTCTTGTAAAGTCTTCCTTAGACTTTTGTTCTCAGCAATAACTTCCTTTAACTTTTGAAGAGCTCTTTCTCGCTGAACACCTAAAACATCAAGCATGCTCCTTAGCAAATCTTCAGTATCTTGAACATGCTTTACAGCAGCCTCACCAGCTTTAAATATTAACCTACTTACTCCATCTTGGATTCTTTCGGTGCTTACAATCTTAATGAAGCCTATTTCGCCCGTTGAAGAGCAATGAAGCCCTCCACATGCCTCAACATCCCAGTTTTCGATTTCGACAATTCTAAGTTTTGCTGCTGGCACTACGCCGCCCTGATATATAGTAAATCCATACTTGTTTTCTGCCTCGTTTCGATCAACGAGGCTAATCTTCACGCGCCTATTCTCTCTAACTACCTTATTTGCTAAATTTTCGATCCTCTTAAGCTCCTCTTTTGTTATAGGCCTATGAAATGTTATGTCAAGCCTACTACGTTCAACTCCCTTCTCGGCCCCAGCTTGCCAAACATTAAATCCTAAAACTCGCCTCGCAGCACCAAGTATTATATGCGTGGCTGTATGGTTACGTCTTAAAGCTAACCTGCGCTCTTTATCCACATATCCACAAACTTTCTCGCCTTTATGGAAAGGCACTGTATCGCATTCGTGCAGTATCACATTTCCTATTTTAAAAACTTTTAAAACTTTACATTTCCCCTTTTCTCCAACTATTTCACCGAGATCGTATGGCTGCCCGCCTCCAATCGGGTAAAAGCATGTCTTATCCAGGACTATATATCTGCCCTTGACCACATCAACTACTTCAGCTTCAAACTCGTACAATTCGGGATCCTCATAATAAAGAGCTAATGTAGGCTTTAAATGTTGAACTTCGTCAATAACAACAGGGTATTCTTCTCTTTTAAATTCCATCCCCGGTTTTTCATGTCTAGATGCTACAAGCGAGAAGAAATCGGGCGGTATACTAACTTTAACATTGCTCTTTTCGGCGATTTCAGCAACTAAGTCGGGCGGTATACCATGAGAATCATATAAAACTATCAAATCGTCAAGATCAAATGAAGATTTGCCAGATTTTTTCAGTTTTTGTATTTTATTTTCTAGCAGTTTTTTGCCGCGAGCTAGAGTTTCTCTAAACTTTCTCTCTTCATACTCTATGACTTCTTTAATCATCTCCTCCAATTCCGTATATTCAGGGAAGTCTCGTGACCAGATTTTCACTTGTCTTAGCACAATTTCACTTAGTGGAAGCTCAAGACCTAGCTTTACAATATATCTTAGCGATCTTCTTATGAGAAGTCTGGCCAAATAACCTGCTCCCGTATTTGAAGGAACTACGCCATCGCCTAGCATCCAGACAAGCGTTCTGGTGTGATCTGATACAGCGTAAATGTATTCGTACGGCTCTAATAGTTTATCCAGCTCCTCTAGGCTTATTCCTAAAAGTTCGGCTATTTGGCTTTTAATAGTTAAAACCTTCTCCGGTTCCTTATAGTCTATACGTCCTAATTTAGGAGATAACTTTTCCACCAGTTTACTTGGAAGCCCTTCTATACCAGCTTCTTTCCTTAGATACTTCACTATTTCCGGAAAGATGGCATCATAAATTGTCGGACTTCCTTTAAAAAGCCAAGCCAGTCTCTCCAAACCATAACCTGTATCCACTATCTTGTTATGCATTGGTATTACTTTATCATTTTCTATTTTATAATGCATAAAAACTAAGGTAGCAACTTCCAATCCTCTAACTAATACTTCGTAATCTTCCCCCGCATTACCACCACCACTCCACCAGTCAAATTTAAAGCTTATCTCTTCTGGCTTAATTCTATACATTTCAGTTAAAACTCTAAAAGCATACTCGACAGTTTCGTTAGCCCAATACACCCACGTATCGTCTATATTAAACGCGTGGTGAGCCATCATTTCAAAACCTGTTAAGTGTCGTCCTGTTCTTCCCACATTGTCAACGTCCGTTAACCTAATGCTTGGCTGAGAAATTACTAGGGGATTAGCAGGAGGAGGTATTATTCCCTGAGTTACCCATGGCTGAAAATCATAAATAGAAGCACCTACAAGGTATACGTCGTCGCGCCATCTTGCTACCACTGGATACCTACGAATCGGCTCATGATCATTTTGTTCAAAAAATTTTATAAAAAAACTTCTTACATCCGAAAGGGAAATAGGAGAAGTTCCTACGGGATTACCAATAAATGTGTAATCGACGCATGGTTGATCTCCGCAATATTCTTGTTCTGGATTCAACGTCCAGAATGTTTTACCACATGATTTACATGCTTTTTTGCAAAAACCTTTCTCTATGAAAAATGGTAGGTCGACTAGGTTTTCTTTCATGTTCTCCCTCTAATAATAGCTAAAATAGCTATTTGAGATTCTTCTTTATATTTGTGTATGCCAAATTTTTAACTGTTATTGAATCTTACTTTCTATGATTTTGTTTAGAGTTTCGGCTTGAAGTTGAGCTTTAGATAGCACTAGTGGAAGAGTTTCTTTAGTTGGATAAGCAGCGTTTACTGAAAGATTAAAAGCTTCTATGTAGGCTTTTCTTAGGATTATGGGGGCTGTTTCTACTGTTAGATAACCCGCGTTTAAAGCCAGATTGAAAGCCGCGTTGACAGCAGTTTTAATTTCCGATTCAACAGCATCTAAGTCGATTTCAAGGAGTTCTTTTGGAATAATAACTCCATCAGTATATGCGATTTTAGTGCTTAACCCCACCTTGATAGGCTTTATCCCCAGTTTTTTAAGTAGGTCGGCCAAATCCGCCGATATAACATCTCCTGCTTTGGCAACAACCGTATCCTTTGCAACCCATATACTTCCCTCTCTTATGTTAGTGGGGACTTTCAATTTATTGAAAAGTGAAAGGACAGGACCTGGAGCTAAGTTTGTGTTTCCTGAAGGTATGACTATGTCATCCTGAGCCACGTCTCCCGCTTTAGCATCTCTCGCTATTTTGTTTTTATCTAAAAACAATTTTAACGCAAATACGTTCTCATTTGTAAATATTATTGCGTTCTGCCCTTCTAAATACTCTTTTAATTTTACAATTCCCTTCTTATCTTTAGAAACTTGATCTATTGCGAATTTAGCTAGAGTATTTTTGACCACCCTAAGAACAGAACCTTTTTCTCTTAATTTTGCTCTAACCTCGTGTAATACAGGCGCCGTAACTCCAGTTATGTTTACTATAAGCAATGAATTATATTTTCTGAATAGTTCCGCTAGCTGCTTTACTCTTTCAATTTTTTCTTTCGGGACTGTTTTCTGTCTTACGTACATAACTATACACCTATTTCGTTTTAACTTCCACTGCAGGACCCATCGTTAACTTAACGTAAATACGCTCTATATTTTGGGGGATTTTAAATTTGTTTTTCAAAGCTTCTAAGACAGCTTCTATATTTTCTGCAATCTGCTTTGAATCTTGCGTTTCAACACCAACTCTGCACATTACCTGCGGCTGATCTTTGATTCTTACTCTGATAGATTTTCTATACCTAGCCAGTATAGCGCTAATATCGGCTGTTGGAGGCACAGGTTTCGGCATTTTACCCCTAGGTCCTAGATATCTTCCAAGATACCGTCCGATGATGGGCATTAAATCCGGCTGAGCTATAAAGAAGTCATAGTTTTTAGCCAGTTCTTTCGCGGATCTTTTCTCAGTTGCTAGCTTTTCGAGATCCTCTTTGCCGATTACTAAATCAGCGTTCGCCTCTTTTGCTTTAAGCACTAAGTCGCCGGTGGCGAAAACAGCTACTTTAGCTAATTTTTCATTTGGCGGATTAGGAAGAGGGACTTCAATGTTTATCCTATTTTCTGGTTTTTTAACATCAACATCTCTCAGCTTTATAATCAACTCTACGCTTTGAATAAAGTTTCTTTTTTTAGCTTTTTCCTTGGCTTCCTCTATAGCCTCAACCAGCTTATCTATATTTATGCTCAAATTACTCACCGCCACCACTTTCGTATTTTGCTATAATATCGTCATATTTTCCTTCATCAATTTCTTTTTGAACAATTCTTGGGTCCTTAGATTCAACTGTTACACCCATGCTAAGAGCTGTCCCAAGCACACTTTTAAGCGCAGCTTTTAAGGTTTTCGTTTTCATATCATCTTTCTTTATTAATGCTATTTTAATCGCCTGCTCAAGCGTTAAATTTCCAACAGGTGATTTAACAGGCTGATCAGAACCCTTGCTGATTTTCAATTCTTTTATTATTAACGCGGCTGTAGTTGGCGTACCAACCTCAACTTTAAAAGTCTTTTTATCAACGTCAACTATTACTTTTACTGGTACTCTCATACCAGCAAAGTCTGCTGTAAGCTTGTTGATTTCCCTCACTACAGCCATCACGTTCATTCCTAGAGGCCCTAGTGCCGGTCCTTTCCCTCACTACCGTATAGGGGGACCGGCTGTAGCCTTCCCTCCTTCTACGAGAAACTGGAACACTTTCTCATTAACCATGTTCTCACCATATCATCTATACCCTACCTATCGAATTTTGTCTCCTTTATAAGTTCTTCGCAACTTTTGAACCAAAGGACAAGCTTCAAGCAACATAAATTAATGGATAATAACATTACCAGACAAATACCATCTCGCTAATTCCAACTTCACCTTCTCAAAATAGGTGAGTTTTTAAATATCATTGTTTACATTAAAATTTAAGATGATGACTCTGGCCCTACGGATAAGATGAAGTAGATCTTGAGTGCTGACCAAAATTTTTGAGGATGACTTTTCATTGTCATACGTTGGAAAAATGCGTTTTAAGGGGGATTAAAAATTTCACTCCTTTGGACTTTACAATAGGTTCAGCTTCTTGCCGAAAGGGTTAAGTCTAGTGCTTGACCCAGTTGCTGTAGCTCTTTAGAAATGTGCTATCTGTACCTACCGTTTTAACATCGTAGCCGCTTGTCCAGGTGCCAGCCCCTAATGTATAGGTAGGAGTAGGGACCGGGGTTTTTTACCCGTGCTTAGCGAAACGCTAACACCAACCTCACTAAAGCTTACGCTAACTCCTACTGACCAAGCGTAGCTCGTACTCGAAGATCCAGTATCGCCCTGCTCCGTGTAGTAATAATACAAGGAGCTGGGCAGCGATCCGTTCCAGCTAGCGCTAAGCTTCTTAACGCTCCGTGGATCTGTAGCGGTATCTACTGCGTAAACCTTCTCGACGATGTAGCCCGGAATATCGGGGTAATACGTTATGTTCGAGGCTAGTTCGTCACTTATCTCCTCTGCCCCTAATCAGCAAGCCGAGCTCACCCCTAGCCTTCTCGACGTTGTCGCTTATCTGCTTAGGATTTACGTCCAAGCACTTAACGACGAACCCGGTTACGGGTTCATTGGCTGGAATTTCTACGCTGGCGTACCTCAGCCCCTGCTCGGATATAACTACTAGCCTGTTGTCGTAGCGGCTCCTGTAGAGCACCACCTCCACTGCGTAGGCATTAGTAGCTAGGCTATAGCACGCCAGCGCTCTAAGACCCGGCAGTATAATAGCCACTACTAATACTACTGTTAATATTTTGTTCTTTACTCTCCTTCTAAATTGAAATTTTCTCACGTTCCCGCCGAGGTAATCAAGTGCTAGTTCCGTGAACTAAGCTTCTGAACAAAGTGTTCAAAAAGCCGAACGGCTACTTCCTTAGCAACACTATGTTGCTCATTCCTCTCCTCTTTCTCTCTACGAGCCCCATAGCCTCGAGCTTGTCCAGTATCCTGCTGACCTTAGCCTTAGAAAAGCCTGT
>Ga0164318_10005998_pt1 | contig 11771 bp, 9 predicted proteins | sample GuaBasSedimGuay9_FD_113734 | JGI IMG/M metagenome (GOLD analysis project Ga0164318, IMG submission 113734) | Subseafloor sediment microbial communities from Guaymas Basin, Gulf of California, Mexico - Guay9, Core 4571-4, 0-3 cm | ecosystem: Environmental > Aquatic > Marine > Hydrothermal vents >... | reverse complement strand
AGATGGCGGGCCGGAAGTTCGACCTGGTGATCACCGATGTGCACATGCCGATCCTGGACGGTATCGAGATGCTGAGACGGATGAAGAAGGCGGGCCGGCGGGAGAAGGTCATCATCATGACCGGGGATCCCTCGGACGAACGGTTCCGGGAAGCGGATCTTCCCCCCGTGGTGACGCGCCTGCAAAAGCCATTCAGGATGGACAACCTGTTGAACGTGGTGGTAGCGGCCATGGCCAACGGCACGGGAGAGTGCCCGGCCGGCGTGCCGTCTGCCATGTAGTTTTCCTGTGGCGGGGATCAGATGCTGTACAACCTCATTTATCATTTTCATTCGGATCTCTCCTGGCTGAACGTGTTTCGATACATCACGTTCCGGACGATTCTCTCCACCCTGACCGCCCTGATCATCTGCCTGGTATGCGGTCCCTGGGTGATCGAACGGCTCCGCAGTCTCCAGGTACGCCAGTATATCCGGGAGGACGGGCCGCCCGAACACCAGCGGAAGCAGGGCACCCCCACCATGGGGGGATGTCTCATCATACCGGTGATGATCCTTTCATCCATCCTGTGGGCCGACCCGGGCAGCATCTATATCTGGATCGTCGTTTTTGTCCTGGTTTCCTTCGGCGGGATCGGTTTCATGGATGACTATCTCAAGATCTCAAGGAAGAACAGCCGCGGGTTGACGGCCGGGACCAAGTTTTCTCTCCAGATAGCGGCGGCCCTGGTGGTGGGGCTGGCGCTCTACTTCTACCCCGGTTTCGATGCGCGGCTGAACCTCCCCTTTTTCAAACGGATCGCCCCCGACCTGGGCCTCGGCTACGTGGCGCTGGTCGTTTTTATCGTGGTGGGGGCCTCCAACGCGGTCAATCTCACGGACGGCCTGGACGGGCTGGCCATCAGCCCCCTGACCGTCGCCTTCGGGACCTATGTCATCTTCTCGTATCTGGCCGGCCACGTGAAAATCGCCGGATACCTCCAGATTCCCTATGTCTCGGGGGCCGGTGAAATCTCCATCGTCTGCGGGGCCGCGGTGGGCGCCGGTCTCGGGTTCCTCTGGTACAATGCCTATCCCGCCGAGATTTTCATGGGGGACGTGGGATCGCTGCCCATGGGCGCGGCGCTGGGAACCGTCGCCGTCATCACCAAGCAGGAGATCCTCCTCGCCCTGGTGGGCGGGCTGTTCGTTTTCGAGGCCCTTTCGGTCATCTTCCAGGTCGCTTACTTCAGGTTCAGCGGCGGCCAGAGAATTTTCCGGATGGCGCCCATCCATCACCACTTTGAGCTGAAGGGGTGGCCGGAGCCGAAGGTCATCGTGCGGTTCTGGATTATCGCCATCCTCCTGGCCCTTTTGTCCATCAGCACGCTCAAGGTGAGGTAACGCCCCATGTTGCGACCGATACCGGGTCTGGAAGGAAAGAAGGGGAGGGTCCTGGTGGTGGGGCTGGGAATCTCCGGCCACCGGACCGCCCGGTGGCTGGCGGCGCGGGGCGCGGACGTCACGGTAAGCGACATGAGGCCGGCGCGTGATCTGGATCCCGCGGTCATGGACGAACTGGAGAAGATGGGGGTCATCCTTGAGACCGGCGGACACCGGGAGGAGACCTTCCTGGCGGCGGACATGATCATCCTGAGCCCCGGCGTGCCCGCGGACATGCCCGTGGTCCGGGCGTCGAGGGCGCGGGGCGCCACGGTGACCGGGGAACTGGAGTTCGCCGGCCGCCTGGTGGACACGCCCGTGATTGCCGTGACCGGCACCAACGGCAAGACCACGGTCACCACCTTTCTGGGCCGCATGCTGCGGGAGGCCGGGCACCGCGTGTTCGTGGGAGGAAATATCGGGACGCCGCTCATGGCGTATGCGGCGGGAAAAAGGGACGCGGATTACGCGGTGGTGGAGGTCAGCAGTTTTCAGCTGGACACCATCGAGACCTTTCGGCCCCGCGTATCCGTTGTTCTGAACATCTCCCCGGATCACCTGGACCGGTACCCGGATTACGCGGCATACGCCCGGTCGAAACTGAGAATTTTTGAGAACCAGGGTCCCGGGGACGTCGCCGTGCTCAACGATGACGATGACATCCTGAAACGGGCCGCGCCGCCGCCGGGGGTGACGGTCCTCCGCTACGGCAGGCGGGAGCGGGAAGGGCTGCATGCCTTTTTCGAAGGGGACCGTATCCGGGCCGGGACCGGGGCGCGGCGGACCTTTTCGGTCCGGTCTTTTCGCCTGCCGGGGAGCCATAACCGGGAAAATCTCCTGCCCGCCGTGCTGGCGGGCATGACGCTGGGCGTCGATCCCGGGGCGATCCAGGCGACCATCGATACCTTCAAGGGCCTGCCGCATCGTCTCGAGGCGGTGGGGGAGCGAAGCGGCGTCCTGTTTTACGACGATTCCAAGGCCACGAACGTGGATGCCGCGGTCAAGGCGGTGCGCAGCTTTGATCGCCCGGTCGTCCTGATCGCGGGCGGGCGGCACAAGGGATCGGATTACGGACCCCTGGCCGCGGCCGCCGAGGGGCGGGTGAAGCAGGCGGTTTTCATCGGGGAAGCAGCGGCCCTCCTGGGCGGGGCCTTCCGGGACCGGATTCCGTACCGGACGGCCGTGACCATGGAGGAAGCGGTGGCCTTTTCTTTCGCGGCCGCGCGGGAGGGGGAGGTGGTCCTGCTGGCCCCTGCCTGCTCCAGTTTCGACATGTTTACGGACTATGCCCACAGGGGACGGGTTTTCAGGGCCGCCGTGGAGGCGTTGGAGGATGGCTGAAAAAAGGCCGAAGCGGGGCGGGTACGACTACGTGATCCTGATTCCGGTCATGTGCCTGGTGGGGCTGGGCCTGGTTTTCGTGTACAGCGCCAGCTCCAATGTGGCCCAGCACCGCATGGGGGACAGCTATTTTTTCCTCAAGCGGCAGGGCGTGTTCTGCGTTGTGGGGCTCCTGGCCATGATTTCTGCCAGGAACATCCCCTCCGCCGCATACCGGAAAATCGTTTATCCTCTGGTCCTCCTGAGCGCCGGGCTCCTGGCGGCCCTCTTCATCCCGGGCGTCGGCCATACGGTGGGCGGGGCGCGGCGCTGGATCCGGCTGGGCGGGCTTTCCTTTCAGCCTTCGGAGCTGGCCAAGTTTTCCCTTGCCGTGTACATGGCCTATTCCATGTCCAAGAAGGGATCCGACATGCGGTCCTTTTCAAAGGGGCTTGCGCCCCATCTCCTGGTGGCGGTGGTATTCGTGCTTCTCATCGGGATGCAGCCGGACGTCGGGACATCGGTCATTCTCGGGTGCTGGCTCCTGACCCTTTTGTTCGTGGGCGGCGTCAACCCGCTGCACCTGTTCCTGGTCATGCTGGCATCCTCCCCTTTGCTCCTGTGGGCGGTGCACCATGCGGATTACCGCCTGAACCGGCTGCGGGCCTTTATTCATCCCTGGGACGATCCCAAGGGGGTCGGCTTCCAGATCATCCACTCCTTCCTGGCCTTCGGGTCCGGCGGCATTTTCGGCGTAGGACCGGGCAACAGCAAGCAGAAGCTCTTCTACCTGCCCGAGGCCCATACGGATTTCGTTCTGTCCATCGCCGGGGAGGAGCTGGGATTCGTGGGCGTGAGCGTTATCCTCATGCTTTTTGCGCTGATAGTTTTCCGGGGAATCCGGATTTCCCTGAACGCGCCGGATCTCTACAGCAGTTACCTGGCCCTGGGGCTCACCTGTCTTTTCGGGTTCCAGGTGCTTGTAAACGTGGCCGTGGTGATGGGATTGCTTCCCACAAAGGGATTGTCGCTTCCCCTGATGAGCTACGGAGGATCCTCGCTGGTCTTCAACCTGCTGGCCGTCGGTGTCCTCCTGAATATTTCGGCAAGGACCTGATGGAACCGGTATCCGCAAAGAGAGACGGGATCGGGGACGGGCGCCCGCCGGCGCGGGGCGGAACGGGACCGGCCTTTATCCTGGCCGGTGGCGGGACCGGCGGCCATCTGTTCCCGGCCGTTGCCGTGGCAAGGGAACTGGAATCGAGGATCGCGGGCGTTTCGATCTATTTCGTGGTGGGGCGGAAACCGATGGAACTGGCCACGGTCCGGCGGTACGGGTTCCGGGGGGAGACCATCGGGGTGGAGGGGCTCAAGGGCCGCGGGTGGCGGAAGGCGTCCGCCACGCTCCTCAAGCTGCCCGGCAGCCTTTTCCGGTCCGTGTCGATTATCCGGAGGATCGGCCCGCGGGCCGTGCTGGGAACGGGGGCCTACTCATCCGGTCCCGTGTGCCTCGCCGCCCGGCTCATGGGTGTCCCCGCGGCCATCCATGAACAGAACGCCTACCCGGGCCTCACCAACCGGCTCCTGGCCCGGGTCGTGGACCGGGTGTTCATCTCGTTTGAAGAGAGCCGGCGGCACCTCAGGGCCCGGCGGATCTTCCTGACGGGAAACCCGGTGCGGGAAGAGCTCCTTTCAGCGGCCGGGGGCCGGGAAAGGGGAAAGGAAGGGTTCACCATCCTGGTGGTGGGCGGTTCCCAGGGGGCCCGTGCCGTTAACCGGGCCTTTGCGGAGGCCCTGCAGGAACTGGCCGCGCAGGGCCGGTGCCCGGAGGTGATCCACCAGACCGGGAAAGCGGACTACGGGCGGGTGGTGGCGGATTACCGGGAAAGGGGCCTCCGGGGAGAAATCGTCCCGTTTATCGAGGACATGGCCGCCGCCTACCGCCGTGCGGATTTCGTGGTGGGCCGCGCCGGGGCGACCACCCTTTTTGAACTGGCGGCCATGGGAAAGCCCTCCCTGCTGATTCCCTACCCGTTCGCCGCCAACGGGCATCAGGAGACCAACGCCCGGAGCCTGGTTGCGGCGGGCGGGGCCGAGATGATGACGGAGGACCGGCTGACCGGGCGGGACATGGCCCGCATCCTCAGTCGATACATGGATGATCCGGAGGCCCTCGAGTCGATGGGTCTCCGGGCCCGGTCCATGGGCCGGCCGGGCGCCGCCGGGGTGATCGTGGACCATCTCCTGGAGATGGCGGGGACCTGAAGAGCGGGACCCCCGCGTGCGGAAAACGGCCGGGACCGGAGGGGCGGTCGCCGGCGGAAACGCTGAAGGATATTCCTGTATATGAGACAGTTCGGAAAAACCAAGCACATCCATTTCGTGGGGATCGGGGGGATCGGCATGAGCGGGATCGCCGAGCTCCTCCTGAACCTGGGGTACCGGGTCAGCGGTTCCGATCTCAGGGAGAGCGCCGTCACCCGGCGCCTGGCCGGCCTGGGCGGGCGTATCTTCCGGGGGCATGACAGGGATCATGTCCGGGGGGCCGACGTGGTGGTCTATTCTTCGGCCGTGCAGCCCGATAATCCGGAGGTGGCGGCGGCAAAGGCGCAGTATATCCCGGTTATCCCCAGGGCGGAGATGCTGGCGGAGCTGATGCGCCTGAAATACGGCGTGGCCGTTGCCGGGGCACACGGAAAGACCACCACCACTTCCATGGTGGCCTCCATCCTGACCTGCGGGGGCCTGGATCCCACGGTGATCATCGGGGGCCGCCTGGACATCTGGGGCGGGTCCAACGCCAAGATGGGCCAGGGCGACATCCTCGTGGCGGAGGCGGATGAGAGTGACGGGTCCTTCCTTGCCCTCTCTCCCTCCCTGGCCGTTGTCACCAATATGGACCGTGAACACATGGACCATTACGGGGACATGGAACGCATCCGGGAGACATTCGTCGATTTTATCAACAAGGTCCCCTTTTACGGCACTGCGATCCTGTGCCTGGACAATGAAGAGATCCAGAGAATCATCCCGCGGCTCAAAAAAAGGTACCTCACGTACGGCACCGCGTCCCAGGCGGAGCTCAGGGGCGGCGACATCCGGAGGGAGGGGCTCGGCATGAGCTTCGAGGTCTCCTACCATGACCGGCCGCTGGGAAGGATCACGGTGGGCATGCCCGGGGAGCACAACGTCCTGAACGCCCTGGCCGCCACGGCCGTCGGCCTTGAACTGGATCTGGACCTGGCGGTGATCCGGGAAGGGCTCAGGAGCCTGGGGGGACTTGCCAGGCGGTTCCAGGTCAAGGGGGAAGCGGGCGGCGTCCTGGTGCTGGATGATTACGGACATCACCCCACGGAAATCCTCGCCACGCTCAGGACGGTGAAGGAATACTGGCCCGAAAGGCGGCTGGTGGTGGCCTTCCAGCCCCATCGATACAGCCGCACGCATTCCCTGTTCGACCGGTTTGAGATCAGTTTCAACGAGGCCGACGTCCTGCTGATCACGGCCATCTATGCGGCGGGGGAGGCCCCCATCGAAGGGGTGAGCAGCGATATCCTGGCCCGGAGCATCCGTGAACACGGCCACAGGGAAGTCATCTGCTGCCGGGGGAAAGAGGATCTTATCCCCTCTCTTCTCTCCCTGGTGAAACCGGGAGACCTGGTCGTCACCCTCGGGGCCGGCGACATCTACAAGGCGGGGGAAGCGCTCCTGGAATACCTGAAAGGCCGAACCTGACGCCTCGGGCGGAGGGTCCACGGACGCGGAACCGGACCGGCTGTCCGGGGACAAGGGGAACATTATGAGAGCGGGGCGCGGGCGTTTTCATGGATGAAGCACAAAAGACGGAACTGATCCGGCTGGCGGGCGGGCGGGTCCGGTTCAACTGCCCGATGGCCCGTTATACCACCTTCCGGGTGGGCGGGCCGGTGGACGCCCTCCTGGAGGCGGGCTCCGTGGCCGAACTCCGGCGGCTCGTTCCCTTTCTGAAGCGGGCGCGCATCCCCTATCTGGTGGTGGGGCGGGGGAGCAATCTCCTGGTAAAGGACCGGGGGCTCGAAGGGGTCGCCATCCTGTTGACGGGATCCCTGGCGCGTTTTCGGGAGGCGGCGGGGCCGGGAGTCCTGGCGGGCGCGGGCCTGGCCCTTGCGCGACTCCTGGCCCATTGCCGGGAGCGGGGGCTGGGGGGCCTCGAATTCCTGGCGGGGATCCCCGGCAGCGTCGGCGGCGCCGTCGCGATGAACGCGGGGGCCTTCGGAGGGGAGATCGCGGACAGGATTTCCCGTATCCGGATCGTCACGCCGGAAGGGGGTGTGGCGGGGATGGCCCGGTCCCGGCTCGATTTTTCCTACCGGGGGCTTCGAATCCCGGGGGGAAGCGTGATCGTCGAGGCCGGGTTCGATCTGGTTCGGGACAACGGGCACGCCGTGGGGGAACGGATGTCCGAATACCTTGAGAGGCGGCGCGCAACCCAGCCGCTGGAATACCCCAGCGCCGGGTCGGTCTTCAGGAATCCCGGCGGCGCGGCGGCGGGCAGGCTCATTGAACGGGCGGGTCTGAAAGGAGAACGGATCGGCGGCGCCATGATCTCGGAGAAACACGCCAACTTTATCGTGAACACGGGCGGCGCCACGGCCGGGGATATCCTGGCCCTTGTGTACATGATCCGTGAGCGGGTGAGGGAGGAGACCGGCGTTCAGCTGGAACCGGAGATCCGGGTGGTGGGCCGGTGAACGGCGCCCCGGGAGATCGTTATGACCGTCACGCGAAAAAAAAAGGGCCGGAGCGGGAAGCGGCGGTCCGTGCTCAAAAAACAGTCAGTCAGGAGAAAGCGGCGGCGGGACTGGACCGCGTTTCTCCGGGTGTTTCCGCGCATCGGGAGCGGCCTGGTCAAGGCCGTTTTCGCGGTGCTGGTCGTCATCGGCATCAGTCTCTGCTTCGTGTCCCTTTATCACTACCTGCTCGCCTCCCCCTGCATGAAGCTCCGGCAGGTGGACGTGGAAGGGGTCGGCAGGGAAATCCGGGAGGAGCTGATTCATGCCTGCGGCCTGAATTCCGACCTGAGCCTGCTGGAACTCAACCTGGATCGCTTGAAAGAGACCATGGAACGGCATCCCTGGGTGCGGTCGGTCCGGCTGATCCGGCGGTTCCCCCATACGCTGGTCGTGCAGGTGGAAAAGCAGGTGCCCGCGGCCGTCGTCGTGATGGACCGGCTCTATTACATGAACCGGCAGGGGGAGATCTTCAAGGAAGTGGCCCGGGAGGACGAGACCGATTTTCCCGTTGTCACGGGGATCGCCAGGGATCGCCCGGAGAGCGGGGCGGAACTCCGCCGCGCGGCCCGGATCCTCAGGACCATCGCGACGGAGCGCGGCGTGTGGTCGGTGGGCGGGCTGTCCGAAATCCATGCGGGACCCGACGGCGGGATTTCCCTCTATTTCGAGGGAATTCCGGCCCGGATCGCATTCCGCGTGTGCGACCTGGCGAGCAAGATGGAAGGCCTGAAAAAGGTGGTGGAACACCTGCGGCGGACCGGCCGCATCCGGCGGGTCACGCGCATCGATCTGGACCAGGTGGACGGCGCCCTGGTGGCCTTCCGGCAGGGTTGACCGCCGGTCGCCGTTGATCCGATCCCTGTAACCGGAAAGGGAGGAAATCAGATGTCCGGAGAAATCATCGTGGGGCTGGATATCGGTACGACCAAGGTCTGCGCCGTGGTGGGCGAGGCCCGTCCCGACGGCGTGGAGATCATCGGCATGGGGAGCCATCCCTCCGAGGGCCTCAGAAAAGGGGTGGTCATCAATATCGAGCGCACGGTGGAGTCCATAAAGGAGGCCCTGGAAGAGGCCGAGACCATGGCGGGATGCGAGATCGGGGAGGTATACGCGGGGATCGCGGGGGGCCACATCAAGGGGTTCAACAGCCACGGGGCCATTCCGCTCAAGGAAAAGGAGGTCACGCGGAAGGATATCGAACGTGTGATCGAGGCGGCCAGCGCCGTGGCCATCCCCATGGACCGGGAAGTGATCCATACCATTGTCCAGGAATTCATCGTGGACGACCAGGAGGCGATTACGGACCCCCTGGGGATGTCGGGGGTCCGGCTGGAGGCCAACGTCCACATCGTCACGGGCGCGGTCACCTCGGCCCAGAATATCGTCAAATGCGCCAACCGGGCGGGACTCGATGTGTGCGACATCATTCTCCAGCCCCTGGCCTCCAGCGAGGCGGTCCTTACCAAGGAGGAGCGGGACCTGGGCGTGGCCCTGATCGATTTCGGAGGGGGCACCACCGACATGGCGATCTTTTCAAAGGGGTCCATCAAGCACACGTCGGTCCTCCCCTTAGGCGGAGACAACCTGACGTATGATATCGCGGTGGGGATCCGGACCCCCAAGCTGGAGGCGGAGAAGATCAAGATCAGGTACGGCTGCGCCCTGTCATCCATGATCGGCAAGGAGGAGACCATCGAGGTGCCCGGTGTGGGTGGCAGGAAGCCGAGGGTCCTGTCGCGCCGGATCCTTGGAGAGATCGTGGAACCGCGCGTGGAGGAGATTTTTTCGCTGATCTTCGGAGAGCTGATCCATTCCGGAAACGGGGAAGGAATCGGCGCGGGCGTCGTGGTCAGCGGCGGTTCGGCCGAACTGCCGGGCATCACTGAAATGGCGGAGCAGATCTTCAACGTGCCCGCCCGGGTGGGATACCCGGAGGGGATCAGCGGACTGGTGGAGGTGGTCAACCAGCCCATGTACGCCACCGCCGTGGGGCTGGTCCTCTACGGGGCGAACCGGCGGAGGAAGAAGAAAAAGTTCAGGATACGGGACGGGAACATCTTCAACCGGGTGATGAGCGTCATGAAGAGGTGGTTCAGGGACGTGATGTAACGCGAAGACCGGTTTCCGGCGGGAGGGCGGGATCGAACATCGCCGTTTTCCGGACGGGCCGGGAGGCTGGACGGGAGAAGCACCGTGGGAAGGCGTGAATCTTTGGACGAAACCGGAGACAAAAGGAGGGACAAACATGAAATTCGAGATCGTTGATGAGAAAAAGCGGTACAATGCCAGGATAAAGGTCCTGGGCGCGGGAGGGGCGGGCGGAAACGCCGTCAACAACATGATCAACGACCGGCTGCGGGGGGTGGATTTCATCGTGGCGAACACCGATTGCCAGGACCTGGACCGGTCCCAGTGTCCTTACAAGATCCAGCTCGGCCCTTCCATCACCATGGGACTGGGCGCGGGTGCTGATCCGGAGATCGGGGAAAAATCCGCCGAAGAGAGTATCGACGAGATCAAGGAGGCGGTGGCCGGCGCGGACATGGTCTTCATCGCCGCCGGCATGGGCGGCGGCACCGGCACCGGCGCGGCCCCGGTCATCGCCAGGGCCAGCAGGGAGAGCGGCGCCCTGACCGTGGCGGTGGTGACCAAACCGTTCAGGTTCGAAGCCGAAAAACGGATGGAACGGGCCATGGAGGGGATCGAGAAACTGAAACAGGAGGTGGACAGCCTGATCGTGATCCCCAACGAACGGCTCAAGGCCCTGGGCGGCAAGAGCACCGCGCTCAAAGACCTGTTCCGGCGGGCCGATGATGTCCTGTTGCAGGCGGTGAGAGGCATTTCCGACCTGATCATGAGCAGCGGGTTCATCAACCTGGATTTTGCCGACGTCAAGAAGGTGATGTCGCAGATGGGCACGGCGATCATGGGGATGGGGACCGCCAGCGGCGAGAACCGGGCCAGCGAGGCGGCCCAGACGGCCATCAACAGCCCGCTGCTGGAGGATATTTCCATCAGCGGCGCCAAGGGCGTCCTCATGAACATCACCGGTCCTTCCGACATGAGCATGAACGAGGTGGATGAGGCCTCCAATTTTATCCGGCAGGAGGTCAGCGAGGATGCGGAGATCTTCTGGGGCGTGGTCCTGGATGATGCCATGGAGGACCAGATACAGATAACGGTGATCGCCACGGGCATCGACGGCGGAAGCGACGGGTACCGCCGCCGGGGCCGCGGCGCCGAGCATGCCAATGTGGTGCGGATCCGGGACGTGCTGCCCGAGGACACGGAAGAGGAATGGACCGTGAGAAAGGACGGGGTCAACCTGGATGCCCCGGCGCATCTGAGGAAACACGTGACTGTGCCGGATATCCTGCGGCAGGCGGAAAAAACCGATTCCAAGAAAGGTTTCCTCCGGAAACTCCGGTTCAAGGATAACCTGGATTACCCCACCTTCCTGCGGCTGAAGACCGATTGACGGCGACAGGGGGCGGAGCGGTGTTTCGGGGCGGAGAGATCGACGGCCGTTCCCGGGGTGTCCGATCCGTCCGGTCGGGAGATGAGGCGCATGTCCGGTGATATCATTTCCCTCTGCCGCCGCCGGCTGGCGAGGGAAAAAGGGACGATCAGGAAGGACCGGGGCGGCAGGCTCCCCGTTGCGCTGGTCTATCCCGGTTTTTACCGGATGGGCATGTCGAACCTGGGATTCCAGCTGGTCTATCATCTCCTGAACCGACGGCCCGATGTGGCGGCCGAGCGGGTTTTCCTCCCTGAGGGTCAAGAAATGTCCCTCTACCTTCAGACGGGAAAACCGCTCCTGTCGCTGGAGACGCAGACCCCGCTCCGGAATTTCCACCTCGTGGCCTTTTCCCTTTCGTTTGAAAACGACTATCTCAACCTGCTGAAGATCCTGGAGATGGGAAACATCCCATTGCTCCGGGAAGCGCGCACCGGCCCGGATCCGTATGTCATGGCGGGGGGCGTTACCACCTTCCTGAATCCCGAACCCCTGGCCGATTTCATGGATTTTTTTCTGCTGGGAGAGGCGGAGGCCAATCTCGACCCGTTCATCGATGCGTTCATCGATCTTTCATGCCGGAGATCCAAAAGGAAGGATGTTATCCGGGACCTGGCGGTACAGGTCCCCTCGCTTTATGCCCCCGGGCTTTACCGCGCCGGGTACCACGGGGACGGGACCCTCGCCGCTTTCCGTCCTGTGGACGCCGGCCTGCCGGAGACCATCCGGCCGGCGCGGCTT
>Ga0164318_10005997_pt1 | contig 11771 bp, 9 predicted proteins | sample GuaBasSedimGuay9_FD_113734 | JGI IMG/M metagenome (GOLD analysis project Ga0164318, IMG submission 113734) | Subseafloor sediment microbial communities from Guaymas Basin, Gulf of California, Mexico - Guay9, Core 4571-4, 0-3 cm | ecosystem: Environmental > Aquatic > Marine > Hydrothermal vents >... | reverse complement strand
TTTTGATTTGCTTAGAGAAGAAACATCAATCTACGATGTGACTAAAAAAGTACTTTCAAAACTGAAAATTAGTGTGCCTAACATGGGTCTTTTCTTCCTCTACGAGTCGCTTATTAAAGGATACCTATCCTGGTTGGCTAGAGAAAATGTTATCGAAGTTAAATTAAAGGATAATATCGTGGTGCTGCTGCAATTGAAAAAATAGTCATTGTATGTACGTTCAAATTTTGTGACTATTAATGTACTTCATTATATTGTCTCGGTCTCATAATCAAAATTTCCTAAGCCTATTTCGTAACTGTACTTTATGTGCGGGATGGCTTCTGGCGTTAGGTTAGCAAGATCTGGATTTACCGTTTTAAGTAAAGATAGGCCAAATGAATCAATTGCAACTGGATCAGTTCCTGCAAACATGTATCCTAAGTGAACTGGTTTACCACCATGTCTCATTTCTTGTGCCTTTAAAGTGGTTGTTATTGCATCTACTATATGCAGATTTGTTTTTATTATACTGTTTGCCTCACCTATAGCACGGTATATTCTTTTCACTTTCGTGTGAATCATGATTCTCTCTCTTACAGCAAAGTATCCTATCACGTTTTTTAGTGCGCATGTAATTTTGCAAACAAAGTGTGTTTTAAGAACGGGAAGTGCTATTATGTAGTCATATTTAAGTGGAACCGTAGACAACTTTATTTTATAGCCTCTTTCAGATTTTAGTACTTTCATTTCATAGTCGTAGAGGTTAAAAAATGGCACATCATACTTTTCTGCAACATCTATTAATGGATGCTCCCGAAAGATTCTTGCTTTATCCTTAAAATCAAATGCAGGGGCATCTCCAACAGCAACATCTTTTCCTAAATTAGTAAGAAATTCCAAAGTAGCGTCAAGAGTTTCAGGATGGGTTGTTGTTGGATAAGGCTCAATTGAAACGAGGTTTGGTTTAATGAAAATCCTTTTAGCATTTTTAAAATTATCGTGGAAGCTCTCTAAGACCTTATGAACGAACTTTTTTCTATCTTCCGTCTTACTTACATAGATTTTTGCTGGCATAGCGGTCAACTTGCCATTTCATTTTATTTCTAATTAATTCTATTCTATTTTATCTACCTTATATACTCTATCCTAATCGTATATGTGCAGATATGATAACATTAATTTTGTAATGTTCATATGTTCTTATGATTATTAATTAAAAACCGTTTTAGTAGGTAGTAAAATAAATAAAGAAGTGTCTCGTAAAAGAATTCCTCCTGGCCAGAGAGTGGTTTCTAAAGACAGATTTCCAGTTCTTCATTATTGGATTGTCCCTGAAGTTGATTTAAGTAATTTTAAACTTAGGATAACTGGTGTAGTTGAACAAGAAAGATCATTAAGTTGGAATGAGCTAATGATGTTACAAAAATGAAGTTAACAACTGATTTTCATCGTGTAACTAGATGGTCCGTTCTTAATGTGAAATGGGAAGGTATTTCCTTCGTTGAAATTTATAAACTTGCTAAGCCAAAACTAGAAGCAAAACATGTCATGTTTAAGTCTTATGATGACTATTACACGAATGTTCCTTTAAGTTATCTATTGAGAGAAAATGTCATTTTAGCATTCAAGCTTAATGATAAGCCACTTCCACCAGAACATGGTGGACCACTTAGGGTATTAATACCAGATCTTTATGCATGGAAAAGTGCAAAATGGCTTAAGGAGATTGAATTTATGACAAAAAATAGAATGGGATATTGGAAGACAAGAGGATATCATCCTATAGGAGACCCATGGAAAGAACAGCGATGTAATCAACCCTAGATTTAATATTAAAAACAAGAAAAAGAAATAAAAAAAGATAAGGTGCTTTTGTACGTCCCTTATTAGCCACATCATTTTCGTCGTTTCAAAATGATGTAAATGACTATTGCGATTATTACTGCTCCAATGACTATGTAGACCCAGATTGGTATTGGTGGTGGAGGTGGAGGTGGTATCTCTCTTGCTGGCGCATAGAATGCATTTTCAATTAGTAACTCACCAGATGCATCAGAGTCCTCAAAGACTATCTTTATGTCATAATAGCCCTCGTCAAGCGAAGACACATTCACATTATAAGCATTCCAATGTGTACCATTCCATTCAAAGTTTCCACTAATTCCAGTTGATTGCCCATCTGATGTTAATATCTCAAATGAATATTTAGTCGCAGTGGTGTTATCAAGCACGCCATGGAGTGTGTAGCTACAATTTGCAATGATACCAGTTATATTAAGCAGCATTGTTTCGTTGTTGAAACTGATTGTGGGTGTGCTAATGCGTATGAAATGTTCAATTGTAAATTTAGCTGTTTGAACAGTTGTATTTTCGACATCAGTAGTGTTAAACGTAATAACCACATAGTAGGTTCCTTCTGGTAGAGAAGCAACACTTACATTATATGCATTCCAGTAACTTCCATTGTATGCCAGATTGCCTTTCACTCCAGTAGCAGTACCATTTTCAAAGAACACTTGATATGTATGAATTAAAGCCTCTGTTTCATTTAAAGCACCGTGCAGTATATTTGTGCTCTCTGCGTAGGCACCAAGTATATCTATCTCTTGTTGCGACTTTCTATACACTACACTTGGTACAGTTATACTAATCACGTTTTGTGCTGTCTTATATTCTCCAGTTACTAAGTTATCTCCAACCATTGTTACTAATTTAGTGGGAAGATCATAAACTTTTCCAGGTTCTACTTTTTTCTCTGGTAATGTCGTATTAATAATTGTCTTTCCATACTTGTTTTTGCCGATTATCTTTAAGGTAGCATTTCCAGCAGCTTTACCGACAAGCACAACTCTATACGTGCCTTTGATTATCTTTATTATGTTGATTACTTGTGGTTCTGTTCCCAGACCACTATATGATGAACCAGGAACCAAATCGACCTCACCAGTGGTATAGTTATACCCAATGTGTCTTCCGAGTGGGTCGTAGACGTGCAAGTCAGCAGCAGAGTGTAATATGAATGTCAAGTTTGCGAGCTCACCAGTTGCATTACTCTTTATCTGCAAGAACAAGATTGCCTGCTCGGTTGCATAAGTCGCTGGTTCACCACCCATGGTATTATTCCAGAACCACAGCCCATCAGAGTCTTCACAAATGTTGCTTAGTATATACTCTTGCATTTGATAGTAATATGTATCGTATGCTGGATCAAGAAGCATTGCCAGTGCTTTACCAAGCGAAATGAAATAGTAATACTTGAATGTTGGCAATCCACCCATGAGCCCGCCAACCCAATATTCAACATTCGGATTTCTTGTTGCATTAAAGTTATCTTTCAACCAATTAAGTGCAGAAATAATTGCAGGATCCGTTGCGTAACTGGCGTTTATCAACATTAAGCTCCAAATACCTGCAGCAGTCATACTTCCATATGATTTATACCTACCAGGTTCATATGTAAATCCGCCATCATTGTAAACACCATATTCTGGATTTAATGTATAATTGTTTAAACATCGACGGACATATATTTCGGCCTTTGACCATGTATCGTTATCAAGCGGTAGACCACCTGCCCATAGTGCCATTAATGCCCATTGTGTGTTTGAAAGATCGGAGTGTCGGCCGTTTGGATTGTCTTCTTCCCCAGGATAACCCCATCCACCGTATTCTGGATCATTTTCGTTATAACCTCTATCTTCGTCATTCTGCACCCATACTAAGTAGTTGATTGCATTATTGATTGCATTTACTATGGTATCATTGTATGTAGATAATGTTCTATTATATGCAATTAGCGCAAGAACTGCCATTGATGTTTCATATACTGCAGTTCCATTCATATTGACAATTGAGCCATTTGGGTATGAATGCAGCAATAACCAGTTAATTGCTTTCTTCACAGCATCATTAACAGTACCATTGTTTAGGAAAGCCAGGGCAGCAAGACCTGTTATGGCAGCAGATGCTGCTGTTTCAAGTGTACCTTCTTTCATGTATGTAAAGTTCCATGAGCCGTCATCATTCTGTACTTTTTCAAGCCATAATAACGCTTTATTGATAGCTTCTTGAGGGTCTGTTGTACTCGTTAGATTACATGGGAAGCATATTGGAATTGTAGTGGAGCTAGAGATAAATGGCAAATTGTTTATGAGTATTGGCATGAACCAGCTGCCGTTTCCTAGTAATGTTGTGTTAAACGTGTATGGCACAATCTTTCTTTCCCCAGCTTTGATGCTGACATTTACTACAGCAATTTTTTCTATATACTCAATGTTAACTTCTGGTCCTTCTCCAAAAGAAAACTCACCTTTGTATATGTGAATAGATACGTTAATGTCCATAGTATTGAATGAGTTATCTAGATCTAGTTTTAGGGTTATATTATCTCCTAAAACTGGTGCTGGTGGGTCGTACAGTGTGAATGTCTTGCTACGGATGAATGTATATGAGACAAAGAGTTTATCAGTTACAGTACCGCCTCCAAATGCGCTAAAGCTAGACATTACAAATGAGAAGTCAAGCTGAGTATCACCATTATAGTCTCCTACACTGATTCCTGATACAAATCCTGGATCGATGCAAACTCGACTCCAAAGTATTGTTCCGTTTCCAGAGATGAGTATTGCTTGGCTAAACAAAGGTGATGGGTCTGGTAAGCCGCCAACTTGTCCAAAGACTAAGATTTCATCATTTGCAGATTTATTTGTGAAATCAGCAACTTTTCCGCTCATTAGCATCGCAGAGTTATTATTTGACCAAGAGAGGTTCATTGAATTTCCATCAAATACAAGTAGATGCGATAATCCGTGTGCTTCAAAATCTATACTTGTAGCAAGAATATCGTCAACGTTATCTCCGTTGAGATTGCCTTTTTCAAAGGCCATTGGTGTCATGTTACCAAGTATCTTTTGAGTTATTTTTCTGCCAGTCGCGTTTACTAATGTAAGTGCATAGTTGTAAAGATACTCATCATCGCCATACGAAACATTATATGCTGCTATTGCAGCAACTGTTGCAATGTTTAGTCCATTAGATTCATTCATGAAGTTACCTGTAAGCAAATAGTTTGCTGACAATCCTACAAAAAGTGCCATTAAAGATGGAGCACCTACGGACACATTCCACATTTGATTTCCGTTACTACTGTTGTATGTAGTAATCCACCCGTAATCTGTTATATTTTCAGAATTGCCGTACGATATCTTTAAATCGTGTAGTGAGAAGTTAGCAAATAATGCAACTACTTCGGTAGCCCCGTCATAATCGATGTCTGCTATTTCAACATCAACTGGTACCTCATCAAAAGGTCTTGCAGATACTGGTCCTGTTCGCCAGATAATTTTACCCGTGCTTCCATTTATCGCTATTATTGTTTCATTAAACAATGTTGCAACAACATCATCAAGACCATTATTGTCCAAATCACCAACTGTAAGTGCTAGTACTGGGAACGTTTGTATCGGAGAATACGTTGTATTAATTTTCCACAATAAGTTTCCTTCATAATCGAACGCGAAGATACCGCCATCAGTGGAATTATAATTTTCAAAGAATTTCATATTTGCTGTAGACATAACAATTTCAAGTTCTGGGCTTGATGTTAAGTTAGCTGCTATGATGTTACTTATAGAAACATTTTCAGAATATGTTGACCACAGTACTGTGCCATTACCATCAAAAACTTGCATTGTAGCATTTTTTGGATATCCGTTAGAATCAAAATACGTAAATCCAGCAAGTATTTCTGATTTTTTATCTAAATCAAGATCTGCTGACGCCATTGTGGTTATTCGTGCATCCTTTAATGAAAAGTTCCAACCTAAGTTTGAAATCTTCATTTCGCTAGTAGATGTGGGAGTGAGTCTTAATGACTCGGGTGGATATATCATTTGCACACGTTTATTCTCTAAAAAGACTGGTGTGATGTTTGGCATCCACAATGTCATCAACAGCAGGCTAGTAAAAAGACATATCAAAAAAACATTCTTTCCCCGCATTATCTCAATTCCTTATTGCGTTTTTAATTTAAAGATTATTTTTAAGTACAAGAATAAAATTAAGTATATTTTAAATTATCGCACCAAAAAAATATGTTTAATATTTTTTTCATTATATGTAAAAAAAATAAATATAGACAAAATTAATAGAGTATTGTAAAGTGAGTCATAAATTGGAGATGTAATATGGAATCTCTAATTGGAGGGGAAATCAAAAATACTGACTTACTAAAAAAAGACCTTTTATTGCTCTATTCAGCAACATTGATAATCTCACTTCTAATAATTATACTTAGGAGTCTTTTGGTGCTTGGTGAATTATGTTATTGGCATATCTATTATTATCTGATGGCATGTCCATTCTCTGGATTGATAATTCTTATTTTTGTTGTTAACCTCGCACCTTATAGTCAGCTAAGCATATATGATAAATACAGAATCTATATCGAGATTGTCATTTTTGGAGTTCTTATTCAAGTATCCTTTTTTGCATTGTTCTATGCATTTTTCTACATTCTTATTTCTGCTGTTTTTATTTTCGCATACTTTTTTATCATAACCAGTAAATGGTTTACAAGATGGATACTGCGCGGAGAATCAAATTTAGATCTTATCAGTAGCATGCTTGCAGGGTATTATATGTTCCTTATTTTCAATGGCTATTTGGCACTATTTTTTGAGAATTTTGATATACTGCTGGCAATACCCTTTCTTATGCAGCCAGTATATCTCACCTATGGGCTGCTTTCAGGATTCCTTGCTTTCTTCCCCTTTATCGTAGCAACTCGATTTAAAGGAACATTGTCAAAAAATAAATTCTTGTTAATAGTGACTCTACTACTTGCACTCCTTTGTTCATTCTTAATATACATTCCTCTTTGCATATTCTCGTATGTGATCTTAGGGTATCTCGTATCCGTTTTATTTCCATACGTATCGCCGCCTACTATCAAAGATATAGTGTTTTTTATGTTCGTATTCTTTCCATTTCTCAGTAATGAAATAATTACCTATGATTCTATGCTATATCCTATTACGTTACTCTCCTGGGGAAGTTGGATCTTACTTCGTGAGATTTTGTTGAAAAAATATAAATCTATAACTTAATGTGATTTGTGCATCGGTAAGAATTCTTGCTTTTTAAAAAGCAATTTAATTTAAAACTATTTTTAAAAATATAAATATAACATGTGATTTATGATTTATATTTTTTAGCAGTGGAAAAAGGTGTGTGTATGAGTAAAGAAGTCAAACCTCGATATAATATACCTAAGCTAATAAGATATCTCCCAGTGATTCTTAAAAATAAATTTTCAAGCAAAGAGAAGGTTGAGAAGTTTTTGGCAGCAAGGAAACATATGAATGAACCATTAATCCCAACGGGAAAAGACGATGGTGCCCAGGGACCGATGGAGGAGGCAATGTGGTATATTATATTTGACTCCAGTGGTGATGGTGAACTAGATACTGCTGTCAGGTACTTTTGGGTTAATGCGCCTTTTGTAAATATCACTGTTAATGACTTGTTCTTAGTCTCCGAACATTTGAAAAATCGACGATTCTCAAAAATCTACGGCTCTTCTGATATTATAAAGACTACACCAAACAAGGCGTATATAGTCGGAAAAGCAGAGGAATTTGAATATACTTTCACAGGTTCGTACAAGGAAGGATATAAATTAGTTTTTAAGGATTATAAGACTAATGTAGAGGGAGATGTCTTTTATAAGCTCCATCCTAAAGGTGTTCTGTTCTATAATAATGGGAAGACAATAGTCACCCCGACATTCAATATCAGATATTATGATATTTTCTTGTGCTACCTTGAAGGAAAGATTGTCGTTGATGGCACTTCATATGATCTTAAGAATGCGAGAGGTATCTTTGAGCACTCTGGTGGCATTTTTGATACCAGCAAAATTAAAGTATGGAACTGGCTCAATATGCAATTCCCAGAAGGCGCAACGCATATGTTCTTCACTGACATGTCATTCGATGAAAAAGGTATAGTTCCAATAAATGAGGGCGCTGCTGTAATCGATGATAAGTTTATGCACTTCCTCGGGGATGATATGAAATTCACACCAACTAAATACCATGTCAATGAACTATTCAAAAAGGAGACGCCTATAGAATGGACTCTTGAGGCAAAATCTGGACAAGGCAATACAGTCAACTTGAACCTTAAGTCAACTGCGGAATTTAGCTTCTATGGTGACATAAGTGATGAGCCCGTGTTAGAATTTATGTTAGATATAAGCGGCGAGATAAATGGAAAGAAAGTAAAGGGTAAAGGAACAATGGAAGTCATAACGCGATAAATAAAAACATCTTTAGCCAACCTTAAACACTATTTTTTATTCTCTTTTGAACTAATAATGTTGCAATCTAGAGCTTCGAAGAAAAGCTTTTGACGCTTTTATTTCAAACCGAAATATAATGATAAAAGAAGAAATTGATTTTGTCACGAAAGATGTAAGTAAAACAATTGATTTGGTTGTCGTTCGCCATAATTTTAATTATTCTCTGTGCCTATAAAATCAAATAATCCTCAGCGATGAATAATATAATGCCAAAAGTAAGATCAATGAGCGCGACGCTTGAAATACACCCTTAACAATCCATCACAAATTATTCGTTACTTAACTTAAGAAAATTCATTTGGTTAGTAAACATAAAAAATATTGATTAGAACGCATCTGATATGGCCGCTAATACATCTATCTGCATACATTTTTCATTTTTTCTCTCCATATTATGGCCGAATTTGTGTTATGATCTACTGCCAAATTACGACAAGCTGGATATTTCACTAAATTTTATTAAGAGTCATAAATAAACGATGGTACGTGGAATCGCGATTAAAAAAATATTATGAATCACACATACACATATGACGTAGAATGCATAGATCGTCTAAAAGCAATTATCTATCTAAATTAAAAATAATAAATAAACAAAAAAAGTAAAATAAAGAGTGTTTTGTTTTCATGTTTAAATTTTTTTCATGAGCTTCAGATAGCCATATAGACCAGCCAAGAATATTATTAGACCGGGTATTGTTGTCTCTAGATACCAAACATTTTCGCCAATGGACCAATGTGAAATTCCTGATTCGATGATCCATGGTGCGAAGATTAGATAGAATCCAAATATCAACATTATGGTTGAAAGTTGTACCACTAAAACTCTTAAATTTACCTCACTCATAAATCTAACCTCCAAATAGGGGTACCCACAAATATTGTTTAACTAAATCGAAAGGAGGAATCCATAAGCCCGTGAAGATATATAGTTTTAAATACAGAATTGCTAGTACCACAAAGAGATAAAAACCAATCATTATATAGTCGTTGTGTTGGAGTTTAGTATCGTGATACCAAGTTCGTTTTTTGTGTGCGCCGAAACCTCTAAGATCCATTGCATCAGCGATTTGTTCTGCACGTTTGATGCTTAAGATTAACATTGGTACCATTATTGGAGCTACACGTTTAATCTTTGCTATAAAGCCTCCTGTTGGTTTTTCAAGTTCAAATCCTCTTGCTTTTTGGGCATTTGTTATCATTTCATAGTCAACCAAAAGCGTTGGTAGATATCTCAATGCAATATTTACTGAAAAAGCTAATTTATAGGGTATTTTCAATTTTGATAGTGAAATTGTAAGTTTGCTGGGATCTGTTGTTAAGATAAATAGTGTGGCTATTGGAAAGATTGCTAGGTACCTCATAGAAACCGTAAATGAGTATATTATTGATTCATAAGCGATTACTATAGGTCCCCAGCTGTATAGTATGTGTGGAGATTCTGTTGCTATGGTTGGATAAAACATATTTGTGAGGACTGTGACGAATAGCAAAAGTAATAGTAATGCTACAAATGGTTTTTTTAAGTTTTTCCAGTCAATCTTTGCGATAACAAGCCATGAAAGACCAAGAATGAAAAGAATGCTTAGAATTCTAAGGTCCCATATGAGCAATACAGCAACTATATGAAGAAATACCATTGCCAATTTTGTTCGTGGATCTAACTTATGGATCACTGTATCTCCCTTTATATATTTGAATGCAAATGCCAACGTGGATACCCCTTATTTTTCTTTTTCACCCACTTGATAGATCACTCTTCCTCCAACAATTTTGGCTTCGCCGCATTAACTGCTTGAATAAATATCGGTGTTAGGATTGCAACGAAAATTGCGTCAGTAACAGCAGCGGGAAGTGCCCATGCGTATATTGCAATTTCAAAAGGCGTTCCAATGATAACATCCACGAATCCTGCAAAGAAAAGTCCTACAAAGCAACCTATAACTCCTAGTATTGCTACCATTAATAAGTCCTTTGACGTTTCAATTTGTCCGTCTCTTAGATACCACCAAATTCCTGGAAACAGACCAATAATGCCAACACCAACATCCCATTCCCACCAGAATGAACCCCACGTAAAGTCAAGCAACAAGTTTCCTAGTGCACCTACGACGAAGCCAACTATTGGTCCATACATGGCACCAAAGAATGTTACTATTGCAATAGCTGGACGAAGATTCATACCACCTACTGGGATAAAAAATGTTGCAGAGCCGAATATTGCATACATTGCTGCACCAATACCCATCAATACTATATCTTTTGTAGATAGAGTTAATTTTGCTACCATATTAATCCCTCATGAATAGATTTCAATTTATTTTTATTTTATTTCAGTATTTATCATTTTTTAGCTAAATGTTTATTATAATTAAAATATTTTATATAAGTTAATTAATCATTTTAACTAAATCTTCAATTTTATAAATATAGTGTGTTAAGCCAAGTCTCTTCGACAAAGAGATTAGCGTGCTTGGTTTAAGCCTTGATTTATTAATAACTTCATCGTGTGATAAAATTTCACTGGTTGGTCCATCTGCAATTTTCTTGCCATGGGCCATAACAATGGCTCTATCTGTGTACTCTAAAGCTAAGTTCATATCGTGTGTTATTAATACTAGTGTATATTTTTTGGATATTAATTTCTCAATGAATGTCATAAACAGCTGCGTGTGCCGCCAATCTTGACCTGCTGTGGGTTCATCTAAAAGCAATATTTTGCTATTCATTGAAAGTATGGCTGCTAGTCCAACACGTTTTCGTTGTCCTAGGCTAAGTGCCATTGGCGGCCAATTTCTGTATTTCTTAAGATTTGTTATTTCTAACGCATTGTTCACTAGCTCATTAATTTTCTCTTGGTCATATCCAAGGTTCTTGGGTCCAAATTCTAGTTCTAGTTCTACTGTTTTCTGGAACAGCATATGGTCTGGATTTTGCATGACTAAACCTATGTTACGTGCATTCTGAGCAATAGTTATGCTCTTTGTATTTTTGCCATTAATTATAACGTCTCCTTTTGTAGGTTTTAGTATACCTAACATTAATAACGCCAGTGTACTTTTACCTGCACCATTATGCCCTAATAATGCAACTGATTCTCCAGGATATATATCAAAGCTAACATTGTCAACTGCTTTGACACCACCAGGATATTCAAAACTTACATTTCTAAGAGATATGGCTGGATGATTTTCAATTTCTCTCGTCTTGGTTTCTCTATAGTGCTCTAAGCTTGATGATGTTATCAAATTTCTGATGAGTGTTGCAGCTTCATCTAATGTAACTGGAATTGGGATATTCATAAGCTTCTGTTTTTTCTTTTTCACATTGTATACAATTTCGCTATACAGTGGTAAACGAATACCAATATTCTCTAACAAGTTGGCGTTTTCTCTAATTAAAGCATCTGGAGGACCATCGTAAACTA
>Ga0164318_10005995_pt1 | contig 11771 bp, 7 predicted proteins | sample GuaBasSedimGuay9_FD_113734 | JGI IMG/M metagenome (GOLD analysis project Ga0164318, IMG submission 113734) | Subseafloor sediment microbial communities from Guaymas Basin, Gulf of California, Mexico - Guay9, Core 4571-4, 0-3 cm | ecosystem: Environmental > Aquatic > Marine > Hydrothermal vents >... | reverse complement strand
GCATTAACATACATTACTCCATTTTTCAACGGTGAATAGATACAAAATAAACATTGAATAATTTCAATTACTGAAGCATTTGTTAAAAAAATTCTATAAAATCAGAATTTTTCAACAGCCTATATGAAATTGTGTAAATGAAAAAATATTTCATGGCAGACATTTATACCAACAGGATTTTAAGAGTGATGTAAATATGGTAGAAAAATTAGTGCAGCATACACATTGTCAGATATGCGGGAAGGCTATACCCATCAAAGAAACATTTTGTTCACAGGAATGCAGACAAAAATATCAAGCCATGCTCAAAAAAAGAAAGATGCTTGTATACATAATGTATGCAGCGATTTTCTTCATGATACTTATACTAATCATATCATCCATGACATAAAAAAACAAATTTTTTCTCTCATTATTTTTTCCTTTTGTATGTACAAAAAAACCTGCTTTTTTTATTCTCTAAAAGAAAGCCATCTCCACATTTCTCCTGGTAAATATTCACAGAAAAAAATGGTTTAATGGATATTGGGGGGAAGATTTAAATTCACTCCGCTGCTTCTCGTATAGTTCCTTTATGTTGGACATTATCTCAGCTCTAGTGGTTCTTGCAGCGATAATGATATTAGGCTTTGTAGGCAATTTTATCTTCAACCGAACGCAGATACCAAGTATTGTCTGGCTACTAATCTTTGGTTTGATCATTGGAATTGTTTTTAATGTCCGTAATCTCGACCCTACTCTTCTGATGAGTATATCAAAGTTTTTTGCAGCAGTCGCTATAGTAATAATACTCTTCGATGGTGGCATCAACACTGATTTATATCAGCTTTTTAAGGGGGCGCCAAGAGGCCTACTACTCTCAGTTACCGCATTCAGTCTAAGTGTCCTTTTAACAACATTGATCGTGGTTTTACTCTCAGCAGCAGGAATAGTAGATATGCCTATGGAAAACAGTGTAACCACTGGATTGGTACTTGGTGCAATTGTTGGTGGAACCAGTAGTCCCATTGTTATACCTCTGGCGAATAGGTTACAGAATCTTCAGGAAAGAACAAAAATGGTTCTATCTATAGAGAGTATAATCACTGATCCTCTCTGCATAGTGGTGGTTCTAGCAGCGGTTTACATGATAAACTTCAGTGGTGGACTAAATATATGGGTAGGTGTAAAAAATCTGGCAAGTACATTTTCAGTCGGTGCGGTAACAGGTTTTATCCTAGGACTGTTATGGCTGCCAGTAATGTACAAGATGCGGAGAGAACAATTCTCCTACATATTGACACTAGCAGTTGTCTTCCTGGTATACTCATTAACGACACTACTAGTTGGTGTTGAAACAGGTGGAGAAGGAGCTGGAGCTATTTCCTGTCTTATATTCGGACTCGTGCTAGGTAATGGAAAAAAGATTCTAAAAATACTCGAATACAGCGGCAAAAAATTTGAGATGGATCCAGAAACCAAACATTTCCACTCACTTACATCTTTTGTAATACGAACATTCTTTTTTGTATACCTCGGAATGATGGTAGGTTTTCAAAACATAGGATTCATATTTATAGGAATAGCCATACTGATGGCACTACTGGCAGCTCGATACATCTCTATACTAATATCAACTTACCATGGTGGTTTCGAGAAAGATGATAGACAAACAATGATTGTCATGATGCCACGTGGATTAGCAGCAGCTCTACTAGCACTAAACTTTGGGCCATCATTGGCCAAGAAACTAATACCTAATATGAATAGTTTTTTTGAGGACATAACATTTGTCATCATCCTAGGAACAGCCATAATATGTACAGCAGGTGTATCAATGATAGTTCACTATGAAAACAAAAAGCATTCATTAAACCCTGAATAAACAATTTTAGATTAGAACAATATAGGAAAACATAGCTCTAACCAAAAGAATAGGAGGAGAAAGGACGATTTTTTTATTCTCCTAGTTCCTCCTGCAGATCAATAACCATCTCTGTAAGTACATCCTCAAATATCTGGTGACGATATTCCTTGACTGAGCCATTAGCAAGATGAGCCCTTGCAACAAAATCTCGCCCATCTTTTATAATCTCAATGTGACAAACAGTTTCCATGATGGCTCTCCCTTACATTCAGAGTTTTGTAACCCGAATTAGTCAACCATATTTATATTTTTTTGTAGAAAGGAAGGATATACCGTATATATCTCGAAATTGCTTTCTCCTGGAGAAATAAATAGCCGATTTAACTTTTATGAGGAAGGTAAACCAGTGTAAGATATGCTGGGATTAAGGAAAGTGAACAAGGAAGAATGAGCCGTTTACGTTATATCAAAACTACGAGATGCCGCGCCAAGAAGTGTAAAAGAGCTCTACAGGATATATAGGGAGAGAGGTTAGTGTCCGTATCCAAATAAACCCAAGTAGAAAGCTTGTACCTATATCAGACAGAGAAAGAAGAACTATAAACAGAGATAAAAAAATCATCCAGTCTGTACAGTAACACTAGAAATACTGGATAAAAGGGGGGAAACCGCACACCTAAATAATACATAGAATCCTCAAAAGGTAGAAACTGATGAGGTATGAAACTAAAAAAACAGAAATGTAGGAAATGGAATATGCATGGCAAACTCGAAATACCTGTAGAAACTTAACTCTGGATTTGTACTCCAAATTTTTAGTTTATATACAACTCTGGAATTAGATGTTTACTATGACTGTGATTTAGAGCTTATATTATGTATGGTTCCTTTGCTGGATGTAGATCAAATTCTATTTTAGGTACAATGTAGAATAATCTCCCTACTATTATTTTTGGAAAGGGAATATTGATCCAGTCATCCCAGTAGTTTTGCATCCAATAATTAAAAGTTGGCTTTGGTGGAAGCATAACGATGTTAAACGAAGCATGTCTGGTGTTGTTTATAAAATTGTTTTCAGTTATTCTGTTTTTTCTTGATGAGGTGTACAGGTATATTCCATATTTGCTGTTCTCTGCAATATTGTTTTTTGAAATAGTAGCAGTTGAACTCATAATAAACATTCCATATTTGTTGTTTGTAATGTTGTTTTCTGAAATTATGAAATTACAAGAATCTTCTGTCTCTATCCCAAATTCATTATTGCTGATCGTATTTCGAGTAATAATAGTGTTGTTATATTCTGATAGTAGCTTATAGAGCGAGATTCCTCTTACATTGTGCATAATTACATTATCTGTTATAATATTGTTATGCGCCCATTCTATCGATATGCCAAAAGAGTTGTTTAAGATAATATTCTTAGTTATGATGATATTATTTAAGTCAATTCCACATAGAATTATGCCGCCACCGGAATTATTGATAATGGTGTTGTTAGATATGATAGATCCCGGTGATATATCGCAACCTGAAATTACTATTCCCCACCCGTCATGTGTTATTATATTATCACAGATTGTAAAAGGATAACTAGAGGAAGATACGGATATTCCTCCATATAATGAATGCTGAGTTCCGCCACCATTCTGTATGGTGAAACCACGCAATGTTATGCCAGGACTATGCTGTGTTGATATACGGATAATAGTTCCACTTCCATCGCCATTGATAATAGTTGTTTCTTTGTTTTCCCCTAACAGATTTATGGATTTCTGTATATATAATTTCTCGTTATATGGTGAAGAATCATCATATACAAAGATTGTGTCGCCATCGTTGGCGTTGTCTATAGCATCTTGAATACTGCTATAGTTTCCAGGTCCACTGCCACCAACATATAATGTGGTGCCGTTGTATGTCAGGCTATTTAACTCATTGTTTTTAAAAACATTACATTCTATCGAGCTAGATATTGGCATGCTAGCAATAGTTAACATTATGCATATTAAAATTTTAATTCCTATTTTTTCCAATTTTTAGCCCCCTTCTTCTAATTTCAACTTAACAACTTAATATACTATAAATAATATATAATAGTATATAAATATTGTGGTTTTTATGACCTTGTTGTGGTTTTTATGACCTTGCGCACAAATTAAAAAAGAAAGTTTTGGGGATAATTTTTTTGAGGATAAAAAGGCAAGAAAAAACTATATTGGAAGAAAATATTCCCTGAAGAAGATTTGAAAAATAAAAAATGTGGTTTATACAAAAAATCGTTTGTCTGGACCTACGGGAGGATGATTAGATTTGGAAAAAATAAGGAAGGCAGCTGTAGCAGGACAGTTTTATCCCGGTGATGAGAACACCTTGAAAAAACAGATAATAGAATGTTTTCTAAGCCCGAGAGGACCAGGTAGTCTGCCAAAAGAAAATCTACATGGGAAAAGAGGAATACATGGTGTTATTGTTCCACATGCAGGATACATCTACTCTGGAGCCATAGCGGCACATGCATATCATAGCCTTGCAGAGGATGGTTTTGCAGAAACATTTATCATAGTAGGCCCAAACCATACCGGAATGGGATCAGGTGTCTCAATAGTGACAGATGGAACATGGGAGACACCACTAGGGATGGTACAAGTAAATAAAACAATGGCGGAGCAGATGTGGAAAGGTATAATAGACAGAGATGAGGATGCACATATGTATGAGCATAGCATAGAGGTGCAACTGCCTTTCCTGCAATTCATTGCATCTAAAAAATTTGATTTCATACCAATCTGCATGGCCATGCAGGACTATGAAACATCCAAGGAGATTGGTGAAATCATTGCAGATACCATAAAAAAAACAGATAAACATGTTGTTGTCATAGCAAGCAGCGACTTCTCGCATGTAGGTTTCAACTACATGAGCATGCCACCTAGAGATATGAGGGTAGATAAGTATGCAGAAAAACAGGATGAAATGGCTATAGAGGAGATCATAAAAATGGATCCACAGTCCTTGATCAACACAGTGCAAAGTAAAAACATTACTATGTGTGGATATGGACCTGTGGCGGCAATGCTCACTGCTGCAAAAAAACTAGGAGCAAAAAAAGCAGAGCTCCTAAGATACAGTACCTCATATGAAGTACATCCTGGAAGCTCCTGTGTCGGATATGCTGCGATAACAGTCCAATAAAAAAACAACCAATGATCTATATCGAAATTAAATAAGGAAGTAAATAAAGAAGGGGTTGAGGAGACAAATCAAACTATGAGAAAACAACAAATTGTACAGGACATTCAGCTTAAAAAAAACACAACATGCAATGAACTGATAAAACAGATGTACATATCCGGTGGTTTCACTGCGAAAAAAATCGCAGAGGCAGTAAACATACTAGAAAAAATGATCAAAGATGGGGAATGTACCAGGATATTATCATTCCCAGCATGCATCTGCGCAACAGGAACACGTGGAATCATAAAAGAACTACTGAAAAAAAAACTCTTCGACCTAGTTATTACCACCACAGGAACAATCGACCATGACCTAGCAAGAATCTGGAAAAACTACCTACATGGCTCCTTCATGGTAGACGACATAGAGCTACATAAAAAAGGAATCAACAGACTAGGAAACATATTCATACCAAATGAATGCTATGGAGAAATACTTGAAAAAAAACTACAGCCAATAATAAACGAGTTATACAACATAAAAAACAAATGGTCCACCAAGGAGCTTATATGGATGCTGGGAAAAAAAATCGAAAAAGAAAAAAAAGCCAGAGAATCAATAATATACTGGGCATGGAAAAACAAGATACCAATATACATACCAGGTATAACAGATGGAGCATTCGGCTCACAACTATGGATGCACTATCAGGAGCATAGAGACATCACAGTAGACCTGCTAAAAGACGAACAAGAAATATCAGACACCATATTCAACGCAAAAAAAACTGGGGCACTAATCATAGGAGGAGGAATCTCCAAACATCACACAATATGGTGGAGTCAATTCAAAAATGGATTAGACTACGCAGTATACATAACAACGGCAGTAGAATATGATGGAAGTCTAAGCGGAGCACAAACAAGAGAGGCCATATCATGGGGTAAAATAAAAGAAAAATCATACAACATAACAGTAGAAGGAGATGCAACAGCACTGCTACCCTTGATAGCTAATGCACTGATAGAAAGAATAATATAGAGAAAACCAAGGTTGAAGCTACTGACAACAAAAAAAATATTTGATAAGATATTGATACAAAATCTGAGCTGAGGGGGGAGGCAAAAATTGATTCCAAAAAAACATTACACACAATTTTGGGACAAAAAAGACTCAATGACAAAACACAACAAACACAGCATTCTCATAGCTCTTATCAACACAACACTGTTTCTACTGGCAATAAACCTACTGTCAAACAACCTAGGCATGATAATAGACAACACCGCAGTACTACTACTAACAACATATCTACTACTAGCCACAATAATTTTTAACATACCAGCAAAAAAAATAATACTCCCAATACTTTTAATCTTAAAAAAGACAGAGAAAAAAAAACATAAGAAACAGCATACTGCATCTCAAACAGCAATTGGAACAACCATCATAATCATATCATTCTTCATACTGCTCACAGCAAAAACACAAATACTACAAATATCTACCATACCACTATTAATCCTAGGATTAAATCTACTACTCCATGGAATACAAATAGAGAGAAAGGAACTACATATACTACTAGCTACGACATTAACATACACATTGGTCTACACACTAACGCAAACCATACCACCAATATGGCATTTCACACAGTATCTCTCCATCTCATCCTCCATCATGGTTGGAATAGTGATAAACAGACCTCTGCTGCTGGGATCATCAGCCAGCGGACTATGGATATTAATAGTCTTCCTAATACAATGCATCACCATCTTCTACATGACATATGAGAAAAAAAAACCATCATGGTCCTATATAATCAGATTCCTCTCAATCCTATTCTCTTTAGTCATACTCTGGATGTCATATATCGCTCTATCGACCATGCCTGAACTTGGACTAAAAAATATCTTTATCAACCCGCATTATATCCTATTCATATTTTTACTAATACCTAGCCTGATATATTTAGCAAAAAGCATAGAGGAAAGCAGCCTAAGAGAAACACCGCATTTTATGCTGAACCTACAGAACATAAAACCACAAACAATCCTTAGAAACATGCTAACATGGACCTTAATTCTCTTCTTTGTATCCATTCTTCTTCTAACCCTTTTCCTCCCAGCAGAACAAGAACACAATAATTCTGGAAAAAAAATACTATTCTATGGGGAAAACATGCTAGGAACCTGGGACCTGCCATGCTATGGAAAATATGGTAGAGAATCATCTGGAATGTTTGGCCTACTACCTGTGTATCTAAACAAATCTGGATACAACGTTGAGATAATGGTAGAAAACAAAACAATGTTTCTCCTCAAAAATCAGCCTGAATATGAAAACATAACCAGGTATGTAAATATAACAGACTACATCACACTACTAGAATGTTCCGAGGTAAAAACAGATGTTTTAAAAGATGTTGATGTCTTTATAGTCGTAAACCTGAACACATCCTTCTCACAGACTGAAAAAAAGGCTATAATATATTTTATAGAACAAGGCGGGTCACTGCTTGTTATGGGTGACCACACCAACGTAGGAGGTATACAGAAACCATTAAATGATCTACTACAACCATTTGGAATAAGATATAAATTCGATTCAGCTTTGCCACTCCACACACAAAATAGATGGATACCCTGCTACCATCTACCGCATAATCCTGTAATATACAACATAGACAGCATGGATGAGATACAGATCAGCGTTGGTGCATCATTAGACACCAACTGGTTTGTCTCACCAACCATAATTGGTAGATATGGTTTTTCTGACAAGGGCAACCCATTGAACTCTGAGATGGCATACCTAGGTGACTATGAATACAACCCAGGTGAACATCTTGGAGACATAATACTCGCTGCTACCGCATATCATGGGAAGGGACGAGTTCTAGTGTTTGGTGACACATCGCCATTCCAAAACACAGCAATACCATACTCGTATCCCCTCATAGACAATGTCTTCATCTGGCTTACTAGTCAAAAAACAGGTACTATGAAACACATACAAAACATTATATCCCTATCTCTGCTCAGCATAATATTAATCCTGCATATAGTATCTCCTAGAAAAAACAAAACAAAAAAATCACCATACCCTGTTTTGCCTCTTTTCTCTATAATACTCATTGTTGCTATGACAACATCCACGGCTATTAACTCTGTTACAACAAAAAATAATGTACCGGAATTAGATGACAACATTGTTTACATAGATGTCTCACATGGTGAACGTTTCAACCTGCAATTCTTCACAGATGACTCACTCAGCGGGTTGATGCTAAACCTGATGAGAAACAACTACCTACCACTCCTCCTCCGAGAGCTTTCATGGAACAAAATAAGTAATGCAAATATGCTGATTTTTAATGCACCAACAAAATCATTTACATCCACTGAAATAGATCTTATAAAACAATACATGGAGAAGGGCGGCATTGTTATACTCAGTGCAGGATATGAAGACAAATACCCCTTATTCCCTCTACTACAAAACCTGCAGCTCGACATACAAGACATACCACTTGGACCTGTGCCATATGTTGAATCCAACACTGAGGAGTTTGAGGACAAACCAAGGTTTGTAGATAGCTGGCCGATAATATATGATGAAAAAAACAATGCATATAGATCATTCTACAACTTCACCCTCTCATACTGGGATCAAACATATCATCTCATGGTGTTTGTCAAACATGGGAAAGGTGGTTTACTTCTGATAAGCGACAGCCAGTTTCTGCTAGACAAAAACATTGAATCAATATATGATTACTGGCCTGGAAACATAGTTTTTTTGAAACATATACTTGATGAACTCAAACAAGAAACAGGGGGATCATAAAATTATTTCGACAACAACGAATAGGCTTAGGCTTTTATGGCTTGGATTACTGTTTCTCTCCATCAGCTGGCTTTTTTTCATACCCATATTCACCCCAGCTGATCTGGAAAAGGGTGTAATATTCCTGATCATCGGCATTCTATGTAGCATAACTGGCATCTGGAAAACCCCGGTTGCTCAGATCGCAAAAAAATATTATCTCATGGCAGTATCCATACTACTGTTTTCAATACTTGTTGTCAACACTCCATACAACATCGGACTAATCATACTAGCAGTAGGAGTAGCTGCTCAGTTTATCATATCATATGCAGGGAAATATGAAGATCCCTCCTATATGGGTGCTATACCACAGGGGTTGCTACTGAGTGGTCTGATACTAATTATGCAGACAGTCTTATTTCCCTTCTACACAATATTTGTGTCGCACGGTCATAGAGCAGATTTTTTTTCACCACTACTATCCGCTGCAGCCAATCTTTTTGGGTTTAAAACCTCTGTAAACAATGGAATAGTCTTTGTTCAAACATTCCAGCAGATATATCCATTGTCTACAACATGGGAAAAACTTGGTTTGTATCCCTGGCTCAACATCATACTGGGAGCAACTCTACTCATCCTTCTAATGGAGAAAAAAAGAAAAACTCTCTATCTACTCTCTCTCCTACTAGTAGGCATCATATACCTACTGGTTAGATACATCATCTTTATCCCCCTATATATCAATGTTGTGGATCTACAAGTATTCTACAATCCATTTTGTTTATTCCTCAGCTTTCTACCATTCACATTGCTGCTGATGAAACTATTTCCCATCAGAGACCTAAGGATAAATCTGAAATGTTTCACAAACTTCAATATAAATAAAAAACATGTTTTATCTACAATCACAACATTCATATTCATATTCTCCTTGATAGGTGCTTTTCTATTCCAAGACCCGGGTGTCGAAAAAAGAGGCAGAATTCTAATAGATGAGATGCATAGCGAATGGGAAAACACTACAAGACCACTCGACAAGGAATGGTATGGAGTGCTCTCCACATACAACTATTACTCCTGGGCTGAATGGCTAGATCATTACTACTCTGTGGATATAAATCTTAACAGTACATTGAACACAGACCTACTTAGCAGATACGACATCCTTGTTCTTAAATGCCCGACAAACAGCTACTCCGATGAAGAAATAAAATCAGTTATCCAGTTTGTTAAAAACGGCGGTGGACTATATCTAATCGGAGATCATACAAATGTTTTCGGAATAAACACATTTCTAAACCAGATATCGGAACATTTTGGAATAAGATTCAAAACAGATGCCACCTATGAGCTGGGAACCGGTGGATTATCGGTTTACAAGCCAGATTCTTTACTTCCTCATCCCATTGTGCAGCACATAAAACAATTTAGTTTCATGACATCATGCACCCTACAGGTGCCTCTTACATCTGAAAACATCATCATCGGTAATAGACTAATCAGCGAACCAGGAACATACTCAACTGAAAACTTTTTCAGAGAGTCAGTGAGCTCACCTGACTCAGAATATGGTCTATTCATACAAGCAGCTGCAGTAAAACATGGAAAAGGACGAGTAGTAGCATTTACAGACAGCACATGCTTCTCCAGCTTCTGCATATTCACAGATGGATACCAAAAATTCAACCTAGCCACCATGGAATATCTAAACAGAATCAACAAATACTCCTACATAAACAACCTCTTCATCCTAATAGCAGCTGTAGCGCTTCCCATATCAGTATACATGCTAAAAAAAGAAAAAAACAGAGAGATGGTACTATTCCTTCTACTAACAGCAGGGCTGCTATCCTTCTCCATAGCAACACCCATTTTCCACAATATAAACAAAACCAGCTACCCACTGCCAGAGATCAAGACAGACTATATAAACATCTGTTTTGAACAAGAACATTCAGATTTCAAAATACTGCTAACACCAAGCCTTGGATTCTATAACCAAAAAAAATGCTATGGAACCTTCTTCGTATGGACACAACGCATTGGATGTGTACCATCATTAGAAAAAACATTAAAAAATGCCCTCAAGGGAGACATAGTTGTTATAATCAATCCTATAAAAAACTTCAGCCATGAAGAAATAAAACACATAACAGAATATGTTGAAAGAGGGGGACAAATTTTGCTGATGGACAGTATCCTAAACAAGGATTCAACTGCAAATAATCTACTACAAAACTTTGGCCTATGGATAAAAACACAATCATCAGACCACAATGTAACATACAAAACCGACATCATCTCAGAAAACACAACCACAGAAGAGAAGACATCACCAAACAATATTATCCCACTAAACAACGCAACAATTGGAAACATCACCATACCTCATCTATCCATACTAGGTGGAGATCAAACCTATAAAACCGAAAACAATGAAACCGTCGTAGCCACTAAAAAACTGGGGAAAGGAAAAATAGTTGTCATGGTGGACTCCTACACCTTCACAGACTATGTCATGGGAAATGTTTTCACAGAACCGACATCCTACCAGAGAAAAATATACAACACTGAATTCTACATCTTCGAAAAACTGCTATTAAAAAACAGCTAGAAACATCTCATCTCAATCCCCCCATCTCCTTTATCTTAACTAACAAATCTGATAGACACATTGGGGGTATACCAATTTACACGCAACTGACTTTATATTACATTTCATCATTGTACCACCTACTTTCAACCATTTTTTCATACAATACATTTATATAACAAAACATGTATAAAGAATATATGGGGGAATTTGGTGGTTTTTTATGCGTAAGGGTGTGTTGTTTGGTTGTGTTTTTGTAGTGTTTGTTGTTGTGTTGGCGTCTTCGGTTGTGTCTGTTGTTGGTTCTGGTGTTTCTGGTGGTAG
>Ga0164318_10005994_pt1 | contig 11772 bp, 13 predicted proteins | sample GuaBasSedimGuay9_FD_113734 | JGI IMG/M metagenome (GOLD analysis project Ga0164318, IMG submission 113734) | Subseafloor sediment microbial communities from Guaymas Basin, Gulf of California, Mexico - Guay9, Core 4571-4, 0-3 cm | ecosystem: Environmental > Aquatic > Marine > Hydrothermal vents... | reverse complement strand
CGGAAAAGCGACCGATATTCCCCTGGTCTTTCTCGTCAACGAAGGTTCAGCTTCGGCATCCGAGATTGTAGCCGGCGCAATCCAAGACCATGAGCGTGCCCCTCTGGTTGGAATGACCACCTTTGGAAAAGGCTCGGTGCAAAATTGGATTCCCCTCAGCAACGAGCAAGGAGCCGTCCGCGTCACCATTGCCCGCTGGCTTACGCCCGACCATCGCCAAATCCACGAAATAGGGCTAGAGCCAGACTATTATGTAGAAATCACCGAAGAAGATTACGAGAATGAGGTTGACCCCCAATTAGACAAAGCCATTGAGGTTTTGCTAGAGCAATTGGGAAAGTAAAGGGTGAAGCGTAAAACGTGATGCTTGACCCGTATGACATTTGTGCATATAATCAGGTTGAGCTATGAAATTTGAGTGGGATGACAATAAGAGGCGCATCAATTTACGAAAACATGGCCTCGATTTTACAAATGCGTATCGGGCTTTCAACGAAGACGCTTTCGTTATCACAGATGATCGTGAAGATTATAATGAGTCCCGTTACATCTTGCTCGGGTTTATGCGTGAACATATTGTAGTTATCGCTTTCACTGTTCGAGGTGATGTAATTCGTGTCATCTCAATGCGCAAAGCGAACAAGCGAGAGCAGAAAAGTTATCTGCAGAGACAATTTGGAGTGGATCAATAATATGACTGAAAAAGATATTGACTATAGCGACATTTCTCCCCTGACAGATGCGCAATTGGCAGCGATGAAACCCTTGGGCGAAGTATTACCGCGAGCAGTGCATAACAAAGTCCGCATCACTATTCGCCTAGATGCGGATACCGTCCGATGGTTCAAAGAACAAGTGCAACAGGCTGGTGGTGGGAGTTACCAAAACTTCATCAATGATGCTCTCCGAGACCATATTGAGCAACAAAAAGAACCACTTGAAGAAGTTTTGCGTCATGTTCTACGTGAAGAGCTACAAGAAATAAAAACACACCTAATCCAACCAACTACGTGAAGACCGTAGAAACTTGGCGAAGAGTGGGTTGTCGCAAGGGAGAAACAAAAGTATGTTTTACATGAACCCCCAATATCTAATATATATGGCGCCGGCATTTTTGCTCATGCTCTTGGCGCAGTGGTACGTCAAATCACAATACAAAAAATGGGGCCGCGTCCCCATTAGAACCCGCCTCACCGGAGCAGAAGCAGCCGAGCGGCTAAAATCTACCGGCGGATTATACGAAGTCGCACTCCAGCAAATCGGCGGAAATCTCACCGACCATTATGATCCGCGCAAGAAGGTGTTGAGCTTATCTACAAACGTCTATCGGGGAAATTCAGTCGCCGCGGTGGCAATTGCCGCCCACGAGCTGGGACACGCCCTCCAAGACCAAGAGGGATATTACCCCCTGCGGCTGCGCTCCATGCTAGTGCCGGCGGTCAACATTGGCTCCACGCTGGGGTGGATTTTGATAGCCGTGGGACTCTTCATCAACATGATAGGCATCGCCTGGTTGGGAGTGTTCGCCTTCTCTGGGGGAGCGATTTTCGCGCTGGCAACCCTTCCCGTAGAGCTAGATGCCTCCGCGCGGGCAAAGCGGCTCCTGCGTGATTCGGGCATCATCCAAGGGGATGAAGAGCTACGCGGAGTCAACAGCGTGCTCAATGCAGCCGCGCTCACCTATGTAGCATCCCTGTTCACGGCCGCCATGCAGCTTTTATATTGGGTTTCTGTGGTATCGGGTAGAGGACGGCGACGAAGGTAATACCTCTAGGTTATTAGCACTTCAATCTACTCAATCTGCTAATCGAAAGGTTTAAATTATGCAAAATAAAAAAAACCTCTCTCGAGTATTTATTGTCTTTGGCTTCTTGTTAGTAACGCTTTTTGCAGCCACACTGGGAGGAATAGTTGGCGCTTATGTAACGAAATCCCAGCTTTCACTTCCTGAAAACACTGTATCTGTTACCTCAATAAGCCCAACATCATCTCCTGTTCCTTCTTTTCAAGTATCCACGACAGAATATACCACTGCCATCGTTCAAGCGGCAGAAAAAGCCGGACCTTCTGTAGTTACTGTCTTGGGTACAGTTCCTGGTCAGATAACGTTCTTTGGGCGTACTGGTGACCAAACAGTTAGCGGAAGCGGGGTAATCATCACTCAAGACGGTTACGTGTTAACCAATAACCATGTCATAGAGGATACGCTGGAAGTATCTATCATCCTAGCCGATGGGACACAGATACCTGCTGAGGTAATTGGAACCGACAAGTTTGCTGATTTAGCGGTACTTAAGGCTGCAGACGACGTACCGCCGCCAATCATATTGGGAAATTCCGATGCTCTCAAACGCGGAGAAACTGTGATAGCTATTGGCTCCCCTCTGGGAGACTTCAAAAACACTGTCACAGTAGGAGTAATAAGCGCCATGGAGCGGAGATTAACAGTCAGCAACAATTATCAAATGGAAGATCTTATTCAAACTGACGCGGCCATTAACCAAGGTAATTCAGGAGGTCCGCTGCTCAATCTCGCCGGAGAAGTAATTGGCATTAACACCATCATAGTTAGAGGCGGTGGAACAACCGTTGCAGAAGGGCTAGGCTTTGCCATTCCTTCAAATCTGGCAAAAATGGTAGCTGAGCAAATCATCGCCAAAGGGTATTTCGCACGCCCTTATTTAGGAATAAATTGGGAATGGATTACGCCTCGGCTATCACATGCCTATAACCTGCCAGTGGAATGGGGCGCCTATATTTCAAAGATAGGTGCAAACACTCCAGCCTCCAAAGCTGGCTTGCGAGAAGGAGATATTATCACTCAATTTGGAGAGCAACTTCTTAACGGAGAAAAGCCTTTCATCAATGTACTATACGATTATTCACCAGGCGAAACAGTGAAGTTAACCGTGTGGCGGGAAGGTGAAACTATTGAGGTAGAAGTCACCTTAGGTGAATCTCCACAACCTTAGAGCTTTCTTCAGCAATTACTTCAAAAAACTGTCAGAACCGTGGGACTTTGGTTGTTAGCAACTTCCCCTTACCCAAACCGCTCATCTGACCTTTTGCCTTGCACCTGGTCTTTGTTCTTCTCCAGCCATCCCACTTTCTCAACCTCTGGGCGGTCAAAGTAGGGCACGTAGGGTTTTATGTCTAGCAAGGGGGTTTGGTCTAAAATATCTACATTTTCAAGGCGCAAGATATTCCCCTCTACTTTGAGCAACTTGACTATGGACAATCCAATGGGATTGGGTCTCTTCGGGGCGCGGGTGGCGAATATGCCGTGTTTTTCCGTATCCAAGAAGGGAGTGACGGTTAGGGTTACCTCAGTTGCGCGGTGAAAGTGATAGAGCAATATCAGGTGAGAAAAGCCATCTAAATCTCGCAGAGCAGGCAGAAATTTAGGCTCAATTTCTACCCAACCCTGAACTCCTAGTGCGCCGCTGGGCTGGATGGGCATCCCTGCTATTTCGGTGAATGAGCTGTGTATAATGCCAATGGGAGTGTAGTAAATTTGCGTCATGGCTGTCTCCTGCGTAGAGCGGGGAATGCGGCCCTGAGAATTTCCCCATCGGGCAGAGATGATAATATATCGTTATATAATTTCATGCCCAGATTATAATACAGACTCCTCTAAAAAAAGGATGTTTTTTACCACTAAGACACCAAGTTCACAAAAAGTTCTGTCAAAAACACAAAGAAGCCCTTTGTGTACTTATAAAACTTCGTGTTCTTTGTACCTTTGTGGTGTAATTTATCTTGTTGCTGTAGAATCAATATAAATTTTTGCAATATTTTTCCTGAAATTGTATTTGACCAAAATTAAAGCTCAAGGTATAATGCACCGTCGATTAACTAAAGTAGTGAATAAATGATGGAGAATAATAGATGTCCACAAAACGAACTTATCAACCTAAGAAACGCCGCAGAGTACGTGTTCATGGTTTTCGAGCACGAATGCAAACTAAAGGCGGGCGCAAAGTTTTGAAACGCCGCCGCTTACGAGGACGTTATACGCTAGCCCCTAAAGCCAATAATCACGTGAAAAAGACCAACTGGAATAGCTAAGCATTGCAATGAAGTAGATTGGCGTGAAACGCTCATTACGTCTTACAAGTTCAATTGACATCAAGCGGGTGCGGCGATTCGGAAGTTCTCTCGCCCACCCGCTTCTTGTGTTGATTGGCCTCCCAAACGATAGGGATTATTCACGTTTTGCAGTTTCTGCGGGACGCTCTGTGGGAAACGCTGTGCAGCGTAATCGCGCTAAACGCCTTATTCGTGCAGCTATCCAGGAACTTTTCCCAATCATTGCAAATGGCTGGGATTTTGTTATCTTAGCCCGCCGCCCATTAGCGGATGCAAATTACCAAAAAACTCAAGCCGCATTGGAATCGCTTTTTAGGAAGTCTAATTTTGTCAGAAGATCACATGGCAACTGATATTATTATCGATAGTAATTTAAAACACGAACACGTAAAAGATCCAAATTTACGCGATATTGAGTTATCGCTTGTAAATTTGCCTCGCATACCTTTATTAGCGTTGATTCGCCTTTACCAAAAGACACTATCGCGAGCTTTACCAGAAAACACTTGCCGCTTTTATCCAACCTGTTCCCATTATGGGTATCAGGCTATTTACAAATATGGGGTCATCAAGGGCGGCCTTTTAGCTATTTGGCGAGTTCTGCGATGTAATCCATTCAACCCGGGGGGAGTTGACCCTGTTCCCTAAAACACTTAATAAAACCATGAAAAAAAACTTGTTTCTAATCCTTGTTGTACTTGTTCTGGCCTTAACTCTTAGTTCTTGTTCAGGACGCACTTTGACCGCTTCCGGGTGGTCGGGGCTAACGGCTGACGAAGAGACTGCTTATTTAGCAGCTGGCCCACAGATATACGCCATAAATCTTAAAAATGGAAGTTTAAAGTGGGTGTATCCCGCTGAGGCCACAAATGGAATTAGCTTCTACGCTGATCCTGTACTTACCGAAGATGGGCAACTTATTATTGGCGGGTATGATGGCGTTTTGTATAGCCTTGACCCCGCTAATGGCTCTGAAAACTGGGTTTACGAAAAAGCCACGAGCCAATACGTTGGCAGCCCATTGGTAACTTCGGAAGGAATTTTCGCCCCCTCTGCCGATAATAATATTTATGCTGTCAGTTTGCAAGGCGAAGAACTATGGGAACCTTTCTCTACGGAAGATCCCGTTTGGGCTCAGCCATGCACCATAGAAGGTAGCGATTACATCTATGTGGCTTCCATGGATCACAAAGTGTATGCCATAAACTCTAAAACTGGCGCCAAAGTTTGGGAAACAGAAGATTTGGGCGGCCCTATTGTTAGCGCTCCAGCCATTGACAATAACGTCTTATACGTGAGCACTTTCGCCAATGAGGTGCTGGCCATTGATATTGAAACGCACAGTATACTATGGCAATTCCAAGTGCAAGACTGGGCTTGGGCCAGCCCCGCGGTAGATGGCGATTTATTATACGTTAGTGACCTTGCAGGCGGATTTTACGCTCTTAATAAAGAAACCGGCGATCAGCTCTGGCAGATTATCCCAGGCGGAGGAATTGTCTCTGCGCCCCTTATTGTTGACGAGAATATTTATTTTGGCACCGCAGAAGGCAGTTTTATAGTCGTCGACGCGGACGGAAATATCCAGCAAAACACCCCTCTGGAAGGAAAACTCTACAGTCATATAGTCGCTACCGAAAACGTGATTCTTGTAGCGCCATCTGAGAATGAAAACGCTTTACTGATTGGCTTTGACCCCAGCGGTATTCAAAAATGGAGTTTCGCGCCAGAAAAATAGAATTAGTTGCTCAATGAGCATCGCTTTAAAAAAGAAAGTTTGTAGATTTACTTTTAAGAAGTTTTTAATTTAGCACAACGGACAAAACTATGTGGGATTTATTTATCAGCTTGATGATCAATATTTTGTTATATATCTATAACCTGATAGGCCAAAACTTTGGTTGGGCTATCATCATTTTCACGATTCTAACGCGGGTAGTACTTTATCCTCTTACCGCGCGTCAGATGAAAAGCAGTAAAGGCATGCAAGAACTGCAAGAGTCGAAAAAATGGAAAGACATCCAAGAAAAATACAAGGGTGACAAAGAAAAACTCAGCCAAAAACAAATAGAAATTTATAAAGAAATGGGCATCAACCCCCTAGGCTCCTGTTTGCCAACGCTGCTACAATTTCCCATTATTATTGGACTTTACCAAGCGATTATTCGCACCTTGGCTGTCACGCCCTTACAACTAGTGAACCTCTCTAAGCATATCACCGATGGAGCTAACCTCATTCCCATCAACAATCACTTTTTGTGGATGGAACTGAGCAACCCCGAACGCCTGCAAATTTTTGGCTTCGGTGTCCCAGTTTTGGCGATCATTGTCGCCATTACCTCGTACCTCCAATCTAAAATGATCACCACCACAACAGGAAGCGGGGGTAACGACCAATCGGCGCAAATGAATAAAATGATGCAATTATACATGCCTTTATTCATGGGCTACCTAGCTCTAACTTACGCCTCTGGTCTGGCTGTTTACTTTGTCGCTAGCAACTTAGCGTCAATTGGTCAGTATGCGCTCATGGGACAAGTTGACTTGAAAAAATTGATCCCATCAAAGCTTCTGCCCTCAAAATCAAGCCAAAACGCTCCCAAAAAATAAGTTTTCTACGAAGCGCCACATCCTCTTAAACAGAGTGAATATTGGCCCCTGTGTTATCATTAAGAATATATTCTCTAGGAGGTTTCTGTGAATAACAAACACGCGACTTTAGAAATGATTGCCCCAACAGTAGATGAAGCTATTCAAAAAGGCTTAGACGAACTAGGTCTATCTCGGGAAAAAATTGAAGTAGAAGTATTAGACGAAGGCAGTGCAGGATTATTGGGCTTAGGCGCCCGACAAGCTCGAATTCGCATCTCGGTTCAACCTGAAAAACCCGAAGAGGAAAAAGTAGAGAAAGTAGAGAAAGAAAAAAATCATTCCGAACCAGAACCAGAAGCAGACAATGTTCTCACCTTAGCAAAAGAAACCGTCACCGATCTGTTAGAAAAAATGAAAGTCCCCGCTCAAGTTACCGTTTACTACGGCGAAGACAGTGAAGACCCCAATTACCATCCTGTAAAAATAGACATCACTGGTAACGACCTAAGTATTTTGATTGGACCTCGGGCAGCAACATTAGATGCCCTACAATATATCACCCGCCTGATAGTAGGCCGAGAGCTTGAACATGGTTTTCCACTCTCCATTGACGTAGAAGGCTACCGCGAACGCCGCGAACAACAAGTTCGTCAATTAGCGCAACGAGTAGCAAAACAAGTGATCAGCACCAAGCGCCGTCAAGCTTTAGAGCCTATGCCACCCAACGAGCGGCGTTTCGCCCATATAGAGCTGCAAGATAACCCCCAAGTATACACAGAAAGCACGGGAACAACCCCGCACCGCAAAGTGATTGTTTATCCCAAATAACATCTTTGTGTGTGCGCTAAAAAATTATTGTAATATTAACTGCGTTTAATTCAAAAACCTCGGAAGTCTTCGAAACTTCCGAGGTTTCAGATTCTAATAACCGCCAACAACGCTTTCGCACACACTTCTTTGCCATTCCCCAATTATCTAAGCACGGATGCTTTTGAAAGCGTTCGTGCTTTTGTAATTATTCACTCCCCTCCCGCAAATGTTCAATGACATGTCATTCTGAGGGCGTTTTTCCCGAAGAATCCCCTATGTTTACGAGAGGGAGACTCTTCGTTCGCTAGCCTAGCGTATGCAGCTAGGACACGTTCACTCAGAGTGACACATCAACGCTTTTTTATTAGGGGGGAGTGAACGGTTACGTGCTTTTTTATCAGGGATGTGAACTGGCTGAAGAATTGCACCCCATCTGGCGTTTTCCAACCCCTTACCCTCAGCGTCCTGCCCCTCCCCAACCACGCCGTTTTGTCACCGTGTCCCCTATTTCCCAATATACCAATATATCACTTTCAGGTATAATGCAAGCATTGATAAACTAATTACTTCACAAGCCATTCAAGAGGATTGTTATTACATGGGTAAAATTTACACAATTGCCAACCAAAAAGGCGGCGTAGGAAAAACCACCACCACCATCAACCTGGGAGCTTACCTAGCCTACTACGGCAAAAAGGTATTATTAGTAGATATTGACCCTCAAGCCAACGCCACCTCATCCCTCGGCATCAATAAATATGACATCCACAGCGGGTCTTACGAAGCCCTCCTGGGAAATAGTGAAATTGTCGAACACATCTTTCGCAACCCACGCCTTAAACTCTCCATCTTGCCTGCCTCTCCAGACCTGGCCGGCGCAGAAGTGGAGTTAGTGAACGAACTGGGACGTGAAAACCGCCTCAAGCAAGCTCTCACACCGCTCAAAGCTATTTACGACTACATATTAATAGATTGTCCTCCATCGCTGGGGTTACTCACCCTCAATGGACTGGTGGCCGCCGAGGATGGAATAATTGTTCCGGTACAATGCGAATACCTCCCCTTAGAAGGCCTAGGTCAACTCATCTCAACCATTGACCGCGTCAAAAAAGCCGTAGCTCCCAACCTAGACGTGCGCGGAGTAGTGCTAACCATGTTCGACAGCCGCACCAACCTAGCCAATGATGTGGTAGAAGAAGTAAAAAAACATTTTCCAAATAAAGTTTTAAAAAGCATCATTCCCCGCAGCGTTCGCCTAGCAGAAGCCCCTTCTTATGGCGTTCCCATCTCTATTTACGCCCCAAATTCCAGCGGCGCCAAGGCCTATAAAAAACTAGCCGTGGAACTTATAAAGGGCGATGGAATGAAAGTGGCGGAAGGCTAAGAAAAACCAGAAGAAACTTTAGAACCTCTGCACCCTCATCTCATCACGGAGTTTTCCCTATGCCCAAAAAACGTCCCGGCCTCGGAAAAGGTCTTGAATCTCTCTTAATCTCCACCGAACCCTCATCGGCGGCGGCAGAAGAAAAAAGCGGCGTCATCCAACTCCCTATCACCGCCATTGACGCTAATCCACGCCAGCCCCGCACCCGTTTCGATACGGACAACCTCAAAGAATTGGCGGCTTCCATTCGCGAACACGGCATCATTCAACCCTTGGTGATCACCAAAGATGAAGCAGAAAACTACACCCTCATTGCCGGGGAACGCCGCCTGAAAGCAGCCAAAATGGCAGGTCTAGAAAAAGTCCCTGTCATCTTGCGGAAAGCCAGCGAACAAGAACGCCTAGAAGTGGCTCTAATAGAAAACGTGCAACGCACTGACCTCAACTCTCTAGAGACCGCCGCCGCTTACGAACAACTCTCTCAGGAATTTGGACTCTCGCATGAAGAAATAGGCCAAAGAGTGGGAAAAAACCGCACCACCGTCACCAACACCCTGCGCCTGCTGGAACTTCCGCCTGTGGTTCAGCAAGCCCTCCGCAACGACAGCATCAGTTCTGGCCACGCGCGGGCTTTGCTCTCCCTCCCCACCACCCAAAGCCAAGCCGCCGCGCTCCAAACCATCCTCACCAAAGGCCTTAATGTTCGCCAAACAGAAGCCTTGGTGAAAAAGCTCAAAGGCCAAAAAGCTCCCTCCGAGCCAAAGAAAAACCTTCTAGCTCCCGAACTTAAAGAAATAGAAAACCGCCTCCAATCATCGCTAGGGACAAAAGTACGCCTCAATAGCGGCAGCCAGGGCAAGGGAACCATCACCATCCACTACTATTCAGACGAAGAATTAGACGCGCTGATAGATAGATTTCTGTAAGACGTGAAGAGCAATGAGCAACGCAACGCAAATTCTGCACAGCGGAAAAATTTACACCCTCAACCCCCAACAACCAACCGCCACGGCCATTGCCATTCGCGAGGGGAAAATCCTCCAAGTTGGGGATGACGAAGAAATTATCCAAGCGTTTCTGGGAGCCAAAAAGCAGCACCTGGGGGGAAATACTATTATCCCCGGCCTCACAGATGCCCATCTCCACCTGAAACATTACGCCCTTAACCTCCAAAAAGTAGATTGCGAAACCGACACCCGCGCCGAATGTTTGCGCCGCGTGGCCAAGCGTGCGCGCCAAACCCCGCCCGGAACATGGATTTTAGGCCATGGCTGGAACCAAAACGCATGGCCCGAAAGTTACGGGAGTGCCGCCGACCTGGACGCGGTTGCCCCCCATCACCCCGTTTACCTCACCGCCAAATCGTTGCACGCCGCCTGGGGAAACTCTCGGGCCTTTGGGGTCGCGAACATCAACGCCCAAACGCCCGACCCGCCTGGGGGATGGCTATCCCGTGATATTCACGGCCACCCCACCGGGCTTCTCTTCGAAAACGCCATGTCTCTGGTTTCCGACACTATCCCCGAACCAAGCGTGCCAAAATTGGCAGAAGCCCTGCGAGAGGCTCAATCCGCGCTCCTAAAAATGGGGTTGACCGGCGTCCACGACTTTGACCGCCGCCTCAGCTTTGCCGCCCTCCAAACCCTCCATGCGCAACGGGAACTCAAGCTCCGCGTCCTCAAAAACATCGCCATAGAGAACCTCCCTCACGCCATTGAGCTGGGTTTACGGAGCGGTTTTGGGGATGATATGTTGCGCATGGGAGGGATAAAAACCTTTGCCGATGGCGCTTTAGGGCCGCAAACCGCCGCCATGCTGGAGCCATACCAGGGCACAACCGACCAGCGGGGTGTATTGCTTTTCACTGCTAGCGAACTTTTTGAAGAATGTCGCCGGGCCGCTCAAAATGGTCTGAGCATGGCTATTCATGCCATCGGCGACCGCGCCAACCGCATCGTCCTTGATGCCTATGCGCAAACGCGGGATTATGAGCGGGAACACCATCTCCCCCGCCTGCGGCACCGAATTGAGCACGTGCAATTGATTGCCCCCGAAGACGCCGCCCGGTTGTCCCAATTGGACGTCATCGCCTCTATGCAGCCCCTCCACGCCACCTCCGACATGGAAACAGCGGATAAATATTGGGGAGAAAGAGCCGCGCATTCCTACGCCTGGCAAACCATGCTCCAGCACAGGACGAAGCTGATTTTTGGCTCAGACGCTCCTGTGGAAGTTCCCAATCCTTTTTGGGGGATACACGCCGCAGTCACGCGCCGCCGCCCGGATGGGACGCCCGGCCCTGAGGGGTGGTTTCCCTCCCAACGCCTAAGCGTGGGTGCCGCTCTGCGGGCCTACACATCTGGCCCGGCCTACGCCGCCGGAATGGAAGACCGCCTGGGGATGCTGGCTCCTGGCTACCGCGCCGATTTACTGGTGCTGGAGGTTGATCCATTTGCGTGCCCGCCAGAAGAGTTGCGAGGGATGCTTCCTGTGGCTACGATGGTGGAAGGAGAGGCGGTTGGGTAGTTGGGGGGTTTCGTGTCAGATTGTTGACGGGGGCGCATATAAAAGTTAGGGGAGGGTGACACAGCAAAGGAAAAGAGGTATCCTTTTGGAATATCCATCACGATAACCCAAAGGAGATTCTACTTCCGATGCTGTGTCTAAACGATATTATAAACCTAAATGCTGCTAGTTTGCAGGCATTGGTACAAGCAGTTGAAAGTGCCCTGACATTGACTCAGATTATTCTAGCGGCGTGGCGTCTGGCAATGGCCTTGGCGGTCAAGATTGTTGAAGATGAGTTAACCAGGCGAGCGCAAAGACCTACAGAATGGGGACCATGTCCGCATTGTGGTCGTCGTTTGCGGAGCAAGGGCTTCATCAAGCGAGAAATG
>Ga0164318_10005993_pt1 | contig 11773 bp, 10 predicted proteins | sample GuaBasSedimGuay9_FD_113734 | JGI IMG/M metagenome (GOLD analysis project Ga0164318, IMG submission 113734) | Subseafloor sediment microbial communities from Guaymas Basin, Gulf of California, Mexico - Guay9, Core 4571-4, 0-3 cm | ecosystem: Environmental > Aquatic > Marine > Hydrothermal vents... | reverse complement strand
GCCAGAACTTCATCGATCAGCGGGTCTCCGGAGGGGGTGGCGTTCTGAACAATCAGTTTCCCATCCCGTATGTTGATTCTCCCACTCACCGTCATTTCAAGTAGCAGCGCGCCGGCCAGCCCGAAATCCAGTGCTATTCCGGCTTTGGACACAACTGTCCCTTTTTCGTCTTTCAAAGCCAGCAGAAGCAGTTGTTCACTCAATGTCAGTTTCATCAGAACCTCCTCTTGGGAGTGTAAGTGAAAGTGCGAGTGAAAGGCAGATAAACCAAAGAGTTAATCTTATTCTGTTACTTATCACCCATCCCTTCTTTTCTTCGCTTAACCTTGGTCCCTTCTCAACCTCAACCTTGTCTCTACTTATCTAACCACAACGGCTGTACCGTAGGCAAGAATTTCAGCGGCGCCGGTCATCACCATGGAGGTTCCAAACCGGACATTCAGAACGGCGTTAGCACCCATTTGTTTCGCATTTTCTGCCATGCGGTCCAGTGCCTGTTCCCTGGATTCGGCTATCATCTTGGTGTACTCCGTAACCTCACCGCCGACCATGTTCCGAAGGACCGCCATTATGTCTTTTCCTACGGCCCTTGCCCGAACCGTGTTTCCCCTGGCCATACCCAGAACTTTTTCAATTTCTTTTCCCGGAATAAAATCCGTTGTCACGATAATCATCGTTGAACCTCCCTGTAGCGTTCATTTTTCCTGTAAAATAACTGTTCCCGTATAACTGATACCAGCAAAATGGCCAGCCCGCCACCGACACAAAGTATTCCCCATTTGATCAGCGGGGGCACTGTGGGGTCGCTGAGCACTCCCTCGACCAGACGGGAAAACCCGAAAAACAGCAGCACGATAGCGCCGAAAGAAAAGAGTATCCAGCCCAGTTTCCGTTCCATCCGGTTGTAGATGCCGGACCAGTAGCCGTCCCAGAGTTCATCCGGCGGGTCCGGGAGCCGCAGTTGCTCCAGCATCCCTTCCATTTTCCTGAATTCTTCCAGTTCCATGCGGCAGGATTCACAGTTTTTCAGGTGGGTGTCCATTTCCGCCTGTTCTGAAGGCGAGAGTTCACCGGCCACGTAGAGTGGGATGTTTTCCAGTATTTCCTGATGGTTCATAGCCCCTTCTCCTGCAACAGTTCTTTCAGCTTTTTTCTGGCATAAAAAAGCCCCGACATTACACTGCCGATTGGCTTTTCCAGAATGTCCGCAATTTCCTGGTAGGAATAGCCCTGATAGTATCTCAGGTTCACGATTTCCCGGGCGTTTTCCGGAAGGGCGGCCACGCATTCCTGAACCAGCCGGGCCTGGTCATGATCGATTTCAGATGTTTTCAGTCCGAACACGCCTTCGATGGAAACTTCTGCCATTTGTTTCCGTTTGCGTAGGAAACTGAGGCAGCGGTTTTTCAAAATCCGGTAAAACCAGGGATAAAACGGGCGGCTCAGATCAAATTTTTTAAGGTTCCGGTAAGCACGGATAAACGCCTCCTGGGAAAGATCCCAGGCGTCCTGCTCGTTGTGCACAATCCCATAGGCGGTGAGGAAGGCCCGTTTCCGGTAGCGTTCCACAATCTTCGAGAAAGTTTCCTTGTCTCCGGCCAGTACAGCTTTAATGCAGGCAACATCTTCTACAGGCACAGGCAACGACTCCTTACCGATTCTTCTGACCCGAATCGGGGGGCTGAATCCAGTCCATCCGGTACAGGCCCGGGACACTGTTCCCATTTCACCACTACCGTTCGATGTCTTTGTACCGCTCATGATTCCGGAAAAAAAGTGATTCCCGGAACACGGAAATCAGCAGCAGCACCAGCCCGATAGCCACGCCCAACACAGCCAGCTTGTAGCTGAGCGGCATGGATGTGTCCGCCGTCATGGAATAAAACCCTTCCAGCAGGCTGTCGAAAATCAACAGGATTGCTCCGATAGCCAGAAGCAATCCGCCGGTGAATCGCTCGACCCTGGCATAGGTGGAAAGTTTGTGGTGCCGGAGCTCTTTGTTTTCAGGTGCCATATCTCATTTCCTCCTGACATTTTATCACGTTCACAATCCAGTTACGCTGCCAGGAAATGTTTTATTCAAACCGGGGAGAGAAAGATGTGGTAAAATTTTGTCAACATTTTGCAAAAATCGCCAGGAGGGATATATGAAATTGCGATTTCTATTTATTTTGGCCACAGTGTCGCTTTGTTTTGCACCAGCCCTAAGTGTCGGACTTTCCGGAACCTATGTTTCACAAGCTGGGCAGGTAACCCTGACGCTGGTAATCCGGGACGCTGGAAACGGCAGTATTTCCGGTACCCTGACCAGTTCATCCACCGGCCAGCCCATGCAGTTGACCGGACAGAGTGACGGCAGCTCCTGCAACGGCACCATCACCGGTTCCGGAGGCTCCATTTTCTTTGAAGCCATGAAGCAGGGCACTGATATGCGGGTGATCCTGATTCAACCGGATGCCAAGGGAATGCCGGACTACAACAAGGCTCAGGAGCTGATGTTCAAGAAAAGTGGTGGGACGCCATTTGGAAGCGGAGGGAATCCCCTGGCCGGCGGACATGCTAATCCACTTGCCGGAAATCCGCTGGCAAAAAGAAATACGGGAGATTCTCTTTCCGGAACCTACAGCGGCAGCGGGTTGAAACTGACTTTGAGTGGAACCGGCGGAAATTACACCGGTACGCTGGTTTTCAATGGTACCCGGTATCCGGTTTCAGCTTCCGGCAGCGGAAACCAGCTAAAGGGAGCGTTCAGAAGCGGATCGGACCAGTTTCCCTTTTCCGGGGCTCTCCAGGGAAACATCCTATCTTTCCAAACCGGGGGGACTTCCTACAAACTGACAAAAGCAGGACACCGGGTACCGGCCAATCCCCTGCAAAAGAAGGGTAATGTCTTTACGGGAGCAGGTGCCAGCGCGGCACCGGATGGCAGCCGTGTCGCCAGTCGGGAATTTGGTTTTTCTTTTCAGCCCCCGGCTGACTGGGTTGCCAGGGTAAACCCGGGTGCCGGCTATATCCTTGGCTCCCAGAACCACAAAGGGGTGATTCTGGTCTCACACCACAGCTATCCCAGTCTTGAGAAGATGAGAACAGAGGCGGCGGGTGGATTGATTGACCCAAAATCCAATGTTCGCTTGATTCCTGAAGACGGGTTCGAATCTGTGGGGAATAATGGCTTTGGCGGGCTTCTGTCCGGTACCATCCAGGGAAAACAGGCCAAAGCATATCTCCTGGGACTAATGTCTCCATATGGTGGAGGTGTTTCCATTCTGGTGGCGGTAACACCGGAGTCATACACAAGTCAATATCCGGGGTTTGCCAAAACCCTGGCCGCTTCGGTTCAATTCTCCCGGCCCGTCCCGGCAAATTAGCTGAAGTGGGGGCAGGGATTGGGGTTAAATCAGGGAAGGTTTTGTCCCCAAGTTCCCTCTCTCCCCTTTTTTTCTTCCATCTGACACCCAGAATCTATCATCTAACATCCCGGTACGAAGTACCGGAAGCTGTCTACATCAAAGAGGCCCCGGTCAGTGAGTTTTAAGTGCGGGATAACCTCCAGCGCCATGAAAGAGAGGGTGGCGTGGGGATTTGAGAGGGATGATCCCAGTTTCCGGGCACGCCGGGTCAGTTCTTTCAGCTGTTTAGCGAGAAGGGTGGGAGTCGCGTTGGAGACAATTCCGCCCACCGGAAGTGTCACGGTGTAAATGCCGTCTCTGTCTGCCACCGAAAGCCCACCGTTTTCGGCAATCACAGCTTCAATAGCGTGCCGGATTACATCATCGCTGCTTCCCACGGCAACAATATTGTGGCAATCGTGGGAAAGAGAGGAGGCGATGGCACCGTTTTTAAGGCCGAATCCGTGGATGCGGCAGGCGACACGATTGCCGTGGCCGTAGCGTTCCATCACAACCAGTTTCAGCAGGTCCTGTTCCGGGACAAAATCCAAAAGAGCAGGTGATACAGGCAGTTTGCCGGTAATCAGCGAACCGTCTTTTGCGTCAATTGCAATCCCCCGGAGATGTTCCGGAATTTCGGGGATGGCCACCGGCCCGTCGATTTGAATGGAACGGGAAAGAAAAGGCGGTAAATCCGGTTCTGTAACGGTCAAATTCTCAAGAAATCTGCCGTTGCTGATTACCTGTTTTACATTGAAATCCTTTTCGTTGTTGAAGAGAACAAGGTCTGCCCGAAATCCCGGGCGAATTTCCCCGGCTCCAGCAATTTTGTAGTAGGCAGGGCCGTTGAAGCAGGCGGCCCGGAGAATGTTCATTGTTTTGACCCCCAGCGCTGCGGCTTTTTTCAGGTGAAAGTTGATGTGTCCAGTGGCAAAAATGTCGTTGAGGGCTTTATCATCGGTGCAGAACATGACCTGTTCAGGATATTCATCAAGAATCCGGTAGGCGTCATTTTCACTGTGTTCGGCAGAGCCTTCCCGGAGAAAGACATGAGTCCCAAGCAGAATTCGTTCCTTCAGTTCATTGTAGCGGCTGGTTTCGTGGTCATCTTCGATTCCGGCGGCAAAGTAGTCCCGAAGCCTTTTCCCGCTGAGTCCGGGGGCGTGGCCGTTGACCCGTTTTCCCCGCTCCTTTGCCGCCTCAATCATGGCTATAACGATTTCGTCCCGCTTCAACACAGCGGGGACATTCATCAGCTCACCGAGGGAGACAACAGATGCTTCCCCCAGCAACGCGGTGATGTCTTGAAGCCCCAGCTTTCCCCCGGAAGTGGAAAAGGGAGTGGCAGGAACCGATGAGGGTACGGCGAAATGGATATCAATCGGGGCGGTTTCGGCATCCTTCATGAACCAATGAAGGCCGTCAATTCCCGCCACGTTGGCAATTTCGTGGCAGTCCGCCACCACCCGGAGGGTGCCGTGCTTTGCCACCGCTTCGGCAAAACGGGCCGGCGTTAAAAGTGAGCTTTCAATGTGCACATGGCAGTCCATCAGCCCCGGTGCCAGCAGACCGCCGTTGCCATCCAGCATAACGGATGCTTTCAATGGCAAATCCGATATTGTCTCAATATGCTCACCGGAGATGCCGATATTCCCCGTTTTCAGCCGATTTTCCCGAAAATCCGGATAGCTGATGTGGTTAATTGCCAGATCCATCTCAGTGATTTCCCAAATAAATAAATCGGATAATGAAGAGAATCATCAATACCCAGACGGGAATGGAAACCTCCCGCCAGCGCCCGGCAAGGAGCTTGGAAAGCGGATAAAGGATGAAGCCAACCGCAATCCCGGTGGCAATGCTGTAGGTGAAGGGAATCGCGATCATCGCCAGGAACGCCGGAACCGCTTCGGTGAAATCATCCCATTGAATCCGGGCGGTGGATTTCATCATCAGTACACCAATGATAATCAGTGCCGGAGCTGTCGCAAAAAACGGTACCGATTCTGCCATCGGAGAAATGAAGACAGTAAACAGAAATAAAACCCCGGTAACCACGGAGGTCAGTCCGGTCCGACCGCCTTCCGCCACTCCGGTGGAGCTTTCCACGTAGGAGGTTACGGTTGAAGTTCCCAGCATACTTCCGGCGATGGTCCCGACGGCGTCCACAGTCAGTGCTCGGCCTACCCGGGGGAAATTGCCGTTTTTCCGGATGAAGCCCCCATATTCTGCAATACCTACCAGTGTGCCGGTAGTGTCAAACAGGTCCACAAAGAGAAAAGCGAAAACGATACCGAAAAAGCCGATTTGAAGCGCACCGGCAATGTCCAGTTTGAGAAAGGTCGGTGCCAGTGAGGGGGGCATGCTGAAAATCCCTTTGAACTGGCTGAACCCGCCTGCGAGTCCGGCGACCCAGAGCACGAGGATACCGATGAGGATGGCCCCTTTGACCTTCCTCGTCATCAGTGCCCCGGTGAGGATAACACCAAGGACGGTCAGCACGGCTTCCGGCCGGGTCACATCCCCCAGTCCCACCAACGTTGCCTTATTGGCCACAATGAGCCCCGATTCTTTCAGACCGATGAGGGCAATAAAGAGCCCGATGCCCCCGGCTGTTGCAAGTTTCAGTGAATCCGGGATGGCATGCACAATAACCTGACGTAGTTTTACAAAAGTCAAAAACAGAAAAATACAGCCGGAAATAAATACGGCTCCCAGCGCCGTTTCCCAGCGATAGCCCATCTGCATGACCACGGTGTAGGTGAAATAGGCGTTGAGTCCCATCCCCGGTGCCAGTGCAAAGGGGTAGTTGGCATAGAGACCCATGAAAACAGTGGTTAACCCGGCACCCAGCACTGTTGCCACGAGCACAGCGCCAAAATCCATTCCAGTCTTTGATAAAATGGCAGGGTTCACAAAAATGACGTAGGACATCGTCATAAACGTGGTTAACCCGGCAATCATCTCTGTTTTGACGCTTGTTCCATTTTCACTGAGGTGAAACCACCTTTCCAGTATCTGCTTCAGCTTCATCCCGTTTCCCTGGCACTCAGACGGTTTTTGTGTGAATTTCCTGGGTGGGGAACGCCATTTCCAGGCCTTCTTTTGCAAAGACTTTCAGTACCTTCAGGTTTAATGCAGTCTGGACGGCAAAAATGTCAGCAGATTTCTCAATCCAGTAAATCAGCTGGACGTTCAGAGAAAAATCTCCGAATCCGGTAAACGCTGTGCTGATTTTACTGCTGTCCACCCCTTCTGTTTCTCTGGCAATTTCCGCCAGCAGGGAGAGGGAGCGGGAAATCTTCCCTTCATCCATGTCGTAAGTCAGGCCCAGCACCAGCACAACTTTTCGTGCTGGTTCCGAAGATATGTTTTCCACCACATTGTTGGAAATTTTGGAGTTGGGAATGGTTACCACACGGCCGGCCAGTGTCCGGAGCCTTGTGCTTCGAATGCCAATTTCCTCCACTGTTCCATCATAACCGTCCACGACCACCCGATCCTGGATCGAAAAGGGCTTGTCTACAAAAATGGTGAATCCGCCGAAAAGATTGGCCACCGAATCCTGTGCCGCCAACGCGAAAGCCAGACCGCCGATGCCAAGGCCGGCCAGCAGTGCCCCCACGTCGTACCCGGCATTGTTCAACGCGATAATCACCGCAATACCCCAGACCGTGAACTTTACACCCTTTCTCACAATAGGCAGAAGCTGGTCGTCCAGGTCGCCTTCCGTCTTGGCCACAAGGGGAACCAGGTATTCTTCAATCAGTGAGTCCAGTACCCGGGTAATGGACCAGGCAATGGCGAAAATGATGAGAAAGTAGTAACCGGTGGCAATCCAGCGATGAACGATTTTGGACATGTGCAGGGTTGCCAGTCCGTACCACACCCCGATGATAATGACGGAAAAAACAACCGGTTCCTCCAGCATGTCCACAAGAATATCGTCAATCCGGGTCTTGGTTTTTGCAGTAATTTTTTTTACCACATTGCCGAACGCCCAGTACAGAAGTTTTGCCAGCAGTACGGTACACACGATGATGCCTGCAGCGATGAGCCACTGCTTGACCGTGTTTCCGTAGTATAACTTTCCCGTTAAGAAATCCATTTCTAACTCCTCTTTTTTCTGCATGTCAAGCCGAAAACCGAACCCGGCATGTCAATGGTATCTAAAGGTATCATAAACAAAAAACACAAGGCTGGCAAGGGGGAGGAGCGGAAGGGAAGAGACGAGAGGGAAAAGAATTTAGCACGAAGGCACTAAGAGGTACAACAGTAAGATAAAATTACTGTTCGGAGAAGATTCGTAAACAACAGGGAGCTGCCAACTGTGCTTTCCCATCCCCACTCTTTCACTCGTCACTGCCTTGCCGGGGTGAAGAGAAGCCGTTCCTGATCCAGGCCGGAGATGTTGAGGCCGGCAAGGGGCAGATCGGATTCAATGGTAACCCGGTCGGCGCCGAGGTCGCTGATGCTGTCAAAGAGGCCGGAAAGGACGTCTGCAAACCTTGTGTGGGCTTCCAGTGATAGCGGTGCTGTGGCTATTGGAATGCCGTTCTTCCACGCGGTTGCAGTAGCGCTTGCCGTGTCATTACCTGGATTTGCGACTGCCAGGCCCATCCAGTTCAACCGGTCGGTAAAACCTGCCGGGAAGGTGAAGTCCAGGCTTTTGGAAACGGTGTCAGACAGGATAAATTCTGCCATGCCCCCCTGCTGAACCGCCCGGTAACTCTGGCGCAACGCCACTTCTGGTGATGGGTTTTGGATCAGCCCGAAATCCGGGTTGAGCGTGGAATAGTCGTTCAGATTGATGGTGACCACCTGTCCTGCCGCGACAGCTATCGAGTGGTCACTCAGCACTTTTGCGCCATTGCTGTAGAGCGTCAGTGACAAATTTTCCGGTATGTCTCCGGTGTTATCGACGATGAGTTTATTTTCCCAGGTGTTCCACTGGTTGGCAATATGGGGCAGAATCAGGGTTCCAGTGGTAAACTCCCCGGCCTGGGCGGGTGTGAAGAGAAGTTTTTCATTGCCGGTACCGGAGATGTTCAGCCCGGAGAGGGGCTGGTCGGAAGATACCACCACCCGGGCCACCTGGTTACGGTCAATCCCGTCAAAGAACCCTTCCAGAATGCCGGCGCTACGGCTTCGGGGGGGCAAATTCAGAACCGTCTGTCCCAGCATGCTCCCCCCTTGGTCCACCGCAGTGAGGATGGCGTTTGCCGTAGCGGCACCGGGATTCATCAGCGCCAGTCCCATCCATGTCAGAGACTGGGCCTGATAGTGGGGCAACAGGAAGGTCAGGGTTTGTCCGGCATTGTTCGTGAGGGGAAATTCTGCCACGCCGTTATCCACAGTGTTGACGAATGTTTCCCGGAACAGGACACCTGCATCAGGGGTTTCTACAATCCCGCAATCTCCCTGAAGCAATGAAACCACCTGCTGGCTGCCGGCCGGAACCGTCAGTTCCCGATTTTCCACCATTCCAGTTTCGCTGTACAGGTAAAGAGAGACCATTGCCGCTGACGTTCCGGTATTGTCCACCGTCAGGAAACTCTGCCACTGGTCTGATGTGGCAATGTGGGGGAGGAGGGCGCTGACCGGATTATCCGGTGAGGCCTCGCCAAGGGGCACCGCCCGGGTAATCTCAATGGGGTCGCCGCCGCCGGTGAGCCGGATACTCAATTTCAATGTGTACAGCCCAGGTGTCAGTCCATGGGTGTCCCAGATGCCCAGAACATTGTTTCGCACCTCCCGATGCTGAATCCCGGTCACCGGCAGCCAATCGGTCGGTTCACTTCCCGCTCCGTAAAATATCTGCCAGGAATCCATGTCCACTGCAAAATCCGGCCCGGCAGTAACATTGGCACTACCGGTGAGTGGGAGCATTGTTTCCACAGACGCGGAAGTTGGCGGGGTCACATTATCTTCGATTATCAGCGCGTTTTTCTTTGCCTGGGGGACTCTCTCGGTGAGTGTGTTTGCAAGGAGGATTATGGCGTTATCGGTGGCCACGATGTCTCCGGCAAGAATACTGGAAGAAACATATAGCTGAACGGAATTGTCATTGGCCACCGTGGGGCAGATCAGACTGGTAAACAGGAAAGTGGTACCGCTTTCCCCGGCACTGAACACGTAGCCGCCTGTACCGTCAATCAAGGTATTGGTCACCGTGGTCTCGGTGTTCCCGGCAGCACCCAGTTCTCCGATAATGCAGTTTTTCAGGCTCATGGAATCAATGCCCCAGGGGTAAATGTTCCAAGTTTCCACTGAGCTGTTGATGAGATGGTAGGCCAGACTGGAAATGGGTATTACGGAATCGGCATAGGCCTGTCCGTTCACCAGGCCGGAAAGATTCATGTTTGTTCCGGAATCCGCCATAATGCCTGTCGTACGCATCACCGAATCCCGCACCGTTACGTCGCAGCCAGGATTCAGCAGCATGCCCCACCAGACATTCTGGATATTGTTCAGCGTAATGGAAAACCCGATTCCGCTGATTTTCGGATCGCTGTCAGAAACAGAGAAGGAAGATACGTCGGCGCCGTCGGGAAAGGTCAGATCCGCTACACTCCCGTCGGAAAAAATGGGCCAGAAGATGAAGGGGCCGGAATCGTTGGAAACAGACAGCGACGAATCTCCCCCCACGACCCATTCCAGCGGGTTGGAACCATCCACATCGGCGGTAGCTGTGCCAAATAAAGCGGTGGTAAGTCCATCGTGAAACGTAGTGTTGTGTACGACGAAAGCGGCGTTGTCGCCAAATGTTCCATTCCAGTTGTAGCCATTAGTGTTAATGGCGGTATCCTGAAACGTCACATGACTGTTGTCGAATCCCATAATTCCATTGGAGTACACGTACTGAGACAGCACGGTAAGGGACCCGCCGATGATAGTCAGAGAACCCTCATCCGCCACGCTGATGTTTCCGGTTAGAATGACATTGGCGTGATTGAACAGCAGGGTTCCCCGGTTGGCGACAACAATATCTCCATCGATGGTAATATCCCCGGTCAGAGTGACGGATTCATCCGGGGAATCATCTCCCACCACCAGCCCGCCTTTTGTAGATGTCAGTCTCTTTGACCGATTCAGCTGCAGAACTGCTGTCGGCCCGCCAAATGCGGACGGGACACCCTTCCGGTTCGGGACAAGCCCGGTGTCCGGCCCTGTAGTTTCTACCGGGACCCTTGCCAGCATTTTTTGAAGTGTATTCAACCTTGTGCTCTGATTTGATTTGCTGCCTGCAAACAGTGCCGCTGTTCCTGCCATCAGAACAATCATTAACAAAAAAAGCCGTTTCAACATTCCTGCCTCCTCAACCGGGCCCGATGCCGGCATTTTAATGATTTCCATGTATTTATTATACCGGACAGGGATAGAATGTGGGTGAAATGAACGATTTCGTGACTGAAATCACCGACAGGCACAAAAAAAGCGGGCTCTTGCCCGCCTTCTACCTTGTTGAGATTGAAAACTTCCTTAGTTTTCTGGTACCGGGGCAGCCTCGGGTGCAGCTGTCTTTTCCGGTGCTTTTGCCGGAAGTTTCTTTGAACAGCAAGGCTTCTTGCAGTCCTTTTTGCACTTCATGGCCTTGGGGCAGTCTTTCTTCATCTCTGCCATTTTCTCACAGCAATCCGTCTTGTCTGCCATGACCTTGGGGCAGTCTTTCTTCATTGCTGCCATTTTCTTGCAGCAGGCCTTCTTGTCTGCCATGACCTTGAGGCAGTCCTTTTTCATCTCTGCCATTTTCTTGCAGCAGGGTTTCTGGCAGTCCTTTTTGCATTTCATCTGTTTCCGGGACATGGGGGCGGTTTTTACCGTAGCAGTCTGTACCACCTTGTCTGTTTTCACTTCTTTGTTCGCGGAAACGTCGTCTCCGGCAATAGCAGATACGGAAAATGTCATAGCCAGTACAAAAATAATTCCTAAAATTCGTTTCAAAATAAATCCTCCGGGTTAATGAATTTCACGGTTCTTTACCGTTTTGTAAATTTATCAGGAGAAATTCCCCTTGTCAATATAATCTTATGCTTATTTTCTGAATTTCTCTTTCCGCTTCAGAAGGATTACAGATGGTGGGCACATGGCGCGTTGAGCCGGGTGTTGGATGTTGAGTCGAAAAACAGGTTGGAAAATCAGAGAATTGACAATCCCCTGCCTTTCCCAACCGTCCACCATCCACAATGCACTATCCACCTTTTCAGATTGGGAATTGGCCAAATCTCTTCCCCAGCTACCCTTCCACCCCGGCCCCGCCCGGCTTCTCCCTTGTCTTTGTTCTCTAAAAAGTGGATAATGAAAGAGGTGTTACCTAATAGAAGTATCAGAATGATGCGTGGAGTAAGGATGTTCAAAAAAGTATTGGTGGCAAACCGGGGTGAAAT
>Ga0164318_10005992_pt1 | contig 11773 bp, 14 predicted proteins | sample GuaBasSedimGuay9_FD_113734 | JGI IMG/M metagenome (GOLD analysis project Ga0164318, IMG submission 113734) | Subseafloor sediment microbial communities from Guaymas Basin, Gulf of California, Mexico - Guay9, Core 4571-4, 0-3 cm | ecosystem: Environmental > Aquatic > Marine > Hydrothermal vents... | reverse complement strand
GGTCTCCCCAGGGCCCCTCTCTCCCCCCTCTCCCTTGCTGCCGTTCATAACGGCAAGGGGCGCTATCAGTATTGCTAGCACAAAAACATTTACGAGCATTTTTCTTATCACATAAAACACCTCTGAAACGTGCAAAAGTAGATGGCTAACACAAATATTATATATATAGATTTGGAAGGGGACTTTGCCCTGCGGTAAAGAATAAATTGGGTTATGTGTCTTTCCCCCTCATGGAGCTCATCTCCATACTGTTCATAGCGGTGGCCCTCGCCATGGACGCCTTCGCTGTATCCGTGGTTACCGGTATGGGCCTTAAGGGGGCCGATATGAAGGGCGCCCTCAGGATGCCCCTTTCCTTCGGTGCCTTTCAGGCGGCAATGCCCCTTCTTGGGTGGGCAGCGGGTCACAGCCTGCGCAGTACGGTTGAAAGCTACGACCACTGGATAGCCTTTGGGATACTGACCGCTTTGGGTGTGAAGATGATATACGAGTCGGGGGAGCTTCAAGGGGATGGAGAGTCCTCCCTTAAGGCCCGTCGCCTCATCGTACTATCGGTAGCCACAAGCCTGGATGCCTTCGCTGTGGGGGCCACCCTCTCCTTTCTGGGCGTCCCTGTTCTTCTCCCCGCCGCCATCATAGGGGTGGTGACATTCCTCCTCTGCCTCTTCGGGCTTCACTTCGGCAGGGCGGCCCAGAGACATTTTGAGGGGAGCCTTCAGGCGGTAGCGGGAGTGATCCTCATCCTGATAGGGCTGAGGATACTTCTTCAGCACGCCCTATTCGCCTAGGGCCTCCTGAAGTACAATCCTTTTGAAGTCCGTTATCCTGGGCCTCCCCAGGTCTCGGAAGTTGGTGCTCCAGAAGCCGTAATCGGAGTGGTCCCCGAAGGCCCCAACGGCCTTCATGCCGTGGTCGGAGAGGACTATTTTCTTGCCCTCCACCCGGGAGACTATATCGTCCAGGTCCCTGTATATCATCTTCATGAGGGATCTGTTTCCGAAGTTCAGGTGACCTATCACGTCCGCCACGCTGAAGTAGCCCAGGACGAAATCGTAATCCCCCTCCAAGGCTTCAAAAAACCTCTCCTTCACCCTCCTGTGGTGGGCGAAGGCGTTCTCGTTGTACTTCCTCCTAACCTCTCTCTTGCGCTCCTCGTCCTTCTCTTCGAAGAACTCCTTCAGAAGCTCCCTCTCCCTGCGGTGCTGCTCCAGATCGTAATTGTACCCCGGGAGGTCCAGAACAAAGGGATTCTTGAAGTGGGAGAAGAAGGTCTCCTCGTGGGGGATTCTCGTGTTCCACATCTCCTTATCCCCCTTGGCCAGTATCTCGGCCTCCCTGTTCTCCCCCGTCATGAAGGAGCTCCAAAGGACCATGGTCCTGGGCTCTGAGAACTCGCTTATGTCCGTTCTTCCGTAGTAATCCTGCTTTAAATTCCTCATGTTGAACTCCTCAACCAGGGTGTACTCCAGGGCATCTATCGCTATCACTGTTATCACACGATCACCCCTCAAGTCTCGTTATTATCCCTCCCCCGGAGATGTTGCCCTCCTTCTCTATCACAAATCTTCCGAGCTCCGGGGTCACATTGAAATCCTCCACGATGACAGGGGAGGCGAAGGAGAGGGTGACCTCCCCCACCTCCCTATTCTCAAGCCTGCTGGAGCTCTCCTCGATCACCTCTAAGGTGGAGGAGTCTATCCTCCTCTCTATGGCCTCAACCCTGCAGGGTGCCTCCTGGGTGGAGCATTTGAAGATCACGCTCTCCCCCACCTGCAGGGGCTCGGAGCTCATCCAGAAGATGCTCCCCTTCACCTCACTTACCATCTTCGGTGTCTCCTCCTCAAGCCTGCAGAGGATCTGCCCCCTGTCCACGAAGAGCTTGTCCTCTAGGGTGATCCCTGTGCTCTTCCCCGGGGGTGCCTCCTCAACCCCTTCACGCATGAACTCCTCTATGCTCTTCACCCGTGTCCTCTCTCCCGTGGGGAGAATCACTATCTTATCCCCCCTCCTTAAGGTCCCCGCCTCCACCCTTCCCACTATGATTCTCTTTCCCTCTATGTTGTAGACGTCCTGGACGGCGAACCTTAAGGGGCCCCCATCCCTCCTCTCGGTCTTCTTGAAGGTGTCTAAGGCCTCAAGGATTGTGGGGCCCGTGTACCAGGGCATCCTCTCCGACCTTGAGGCGACGTTGTCCCCCTCCCTTGCGGAGATGGGTATCACGTAGGTGGGGTTGATCCCAATGCGTTTGAGGAAATCCAGTGTATGTCCCCTCACCTTCTCGAAGACCTCCTCGGAGTACCCAACAAGGTCCATCTTGTTGAGGACCACAATAACCTGTTTTAGGCCCAGCATGCTCAGTATGTAGGCGTGACGGCGGGTCTGCTCCTGCACCCCCTCGGAGACGTCTACTATGAGTATGGCAGCCTCCGCCTGGGAGGCTCCCGTTATCATGTTCTTGGTGAACTCTCTGTGCCCGGGGGCATCTATGATCACGTAGTCCCTTTTTGCGGTCTTAAAGAATGTTTGGGCGGTGTCTATCGTTATCCCCTGGCTTCGCTCCTCCTCCAGGTGGTCCATGACGAAGGCGAATTCAAGCTCTCTTCCCAGAGCCTCGCATATCTGCCTGACCTCCTCCAGCTTCTCCCGGGGGAGGCTGTCAGTGTCGTAGAAGAGTCTCCCTATGAGGGTGGATTTTCCGTGGTCTACATGCCCGACTATCACCAGTTTGAGATGCTCTCTCTCCATCTTTATTCACTCTCCTTCAGCCACTTTCTTTCCCCACGATATCAGGTTCCACACCCTCTCGTGGAGGAAGAACAGAAGGAGCTTGGCAACAACCTCCAGGGCGCCCACCTCCACGGCGATTATGACCTCACCGGTGAAGAGGTAGACGAGCCCCATGGTGGTGAGGGTGGCCAGCGCCCTCCAGGAGAGGGTCTTCACTAGGCTCCTGAGGCGGGTTTCTCTGAAATTCATCTGAGACCCCTCACATATACCCCAACGCCCTAAGCTTCTGCATCATGTAGGCCCTCTCCTTGTCCTGGGCCCTTCCTGACCTCTCCGAAATCTTTGTGGTTTTAAGCTCCTCGACGATTTTGTCAATGGTGTCTGCATCCGAGGGTATGGGGTTGCAGCAGGGCTCGCAGCCGATACTTCTGTATCTCCTGCCCCCTTTGGCGAAGTAGAGCTCCACCACGGGGATGCCCTCCCTTTTGATGTAGTTCCATATGTCAAGCTCCGTCCAGTGAAGGAGCGGGTGGACCCTTATGTGCTCCTCACCCTCCTGCTTCGTCTTGTACTGGTCCCAGAGCTCCGGAGGCTGGTCTTTATAGTTCCACTGGAATTCCCTGTTCCGCGGTGAGAAGTACCTCTCCTTGGCCCTGATACCGTGCTCGTCCCTCCTTATTCCCAGAAGAAGTGCCTTGAAGCCGTACTTGTCTATTGTCATCTTAAGTGCATCGGTTTTCAGGGCGGTGCAGCACTGAAGCTTTCCCCTCTCCGGTCCCATGCCAGCTTTTATGGCCTCCTCGTTCCTTCCCACAATGAGCTTCAGGTTCCACTTCTTGGCCCACTTTTCTCTGAAGGCGTAGATCTCCTTGAACTTGTAGGAGGTGTCTATATGAACTACGGGGAAGGGCACCTTCCCATAGAAGGCCTTTCTTATGAGCCAGACCAGGGTGGTGGAGTCCTTCCCTATGCTCCAGAGGGCAGCTATGTCCTTGAACTGCCTGTAGGCCTCCCTGATTATGTATATGCTTCTGCTCTCAAGTTCATCCAGATGGTCCATGCCATCACCTCAATCCAGATATCCAAGGGCCCTGAGTCTCTCTTTCACTTTCTCCTCCTCTTCTTCCGTGAAGGCCTCCTCCTTCTCCTCCTCTTCTAGGCTTGCCAGGACCTCCCTGAGAACGTAGGTGACGTAGTCGGAGACTGATGTGAAGCCAGTCTCCTCGATCCTCTTCTTTATCTTCTTGTAGAGGGGGGTGGGGATGGAAACGGTTGTATACTTGGACTTCTTCTTGCCCTTCTTCTCAGCCATCGGGACACCTCCGGACCTTAATAATCCTTAATGACATTTAATGATATTTAATTAAGGTATTTAAAGGCAGCGATATGAGTACAGAGTTTGATAACAGATGAAAAACTACCAAAGGGGTTTGGTACTCAACCAAATTAAAATACCAAAAGAGACATACACCTTTTGGTGAAAAAATGAAGATAGACTTAGACGACGTGGAGGCGATACAGGAGACAGCCCTCACCATCAGGGGCTCCCGGAGAAGGACCACCGTGCCGAAGATTGTGGTTGAGAAGTTCGGACTGAAGGATGGTGACAGGATAAGGTGGATAATCTTCAAGGATGGCGGGATCATAATAACAAGGGTTAAGGGAAGGGAAATCTAATTTCCCATCCCTTCTGCTATTCACAGCGGAGTGGCGGTGTTTTTAAGTAAGAAGGGTTCTTCTAACACCGTTTGATCTCTGATCGGACTGCCTCCGACTGAACCCTTTGCGCGTTATTACTTTATATTCCGTCGCTGTCCGTGTCAACTATGAGCCCACTTGTTGAGCCTCCCTGCTCTCCCAGTTCATTCCCATCCATGAGACCGTCGTTGTCGGAATCCCAGTCGTTGGCGTCATATCCGAGAAGGATCTCCATGCTGTCTATGAGGCCGTCCCCGTCGGTGTCGGGGTTGTAGGGATCGGTCCCTATCTGATATTCATAGCTGGTCGTCAAACCATCCCTGTCGGGATCATCCTGATCAGGGGGTATGGGAGGTCCGGGGTTGGGTCTGTCACCTCCGCCCCCGCCCCCACCGGTGCCGTCGTCCTTGTAGTCAAGTGGCCATGGGTCGTCGGGGTCGAGGATGCCATCACCATCAGTATCGGGGTTTGTGGGATCTGTGCCCCTCTCATATTCAGCCAGGTTGTCATAAGGATAGGGGACTTCTGTGTAGGAGGCATACTCCTCTCCACCGGCGTAGTCAAAGTCAAGGTGTGCGTCGGAGGGGTCCGTTGGGTCCAGTCCATATTCGTATTCCCAACCATCACTCATTCCATCCGAGTCGGAATCGGCGTTGTTGGGGTCTGTTCCCACGGCGAACTCCTCCACGTTGGTGAGGCCGTCGCCGTCCATGTCGGCGTTGGCATCGGATGAGTCAAAGGGGTTGAGCGCCAGAGAGTAACCCACCCCCATGAGGAAGCCCAGGAAGATAGCCGGAGCTAACTTATACATATCTTTCATTATTTCACCTCCTTTTGGGTATTTCCTACCCGCTGTGGTTATAATTTGTTTAACATATATTATAAAGATTTTTGTTCATTTGTCAAAATGTCATCCCGGGCCTCTCTGCGAGCTCTCCTCCTTCAGCTCTTCCCACCTTATCTCGTGATATATGATGAACCTTCTGGCAAGGAGATAGCCGGCGAGGCTTCCCACGGCGGCGGGAAAAGCAGCTCCCTCCCCCAGGAGCTCCATAGAGATTATGGCCGCCGCCAGGGGTACGTTGAGGGTTGTGGAAAGAGATGCACTGATTCCTGCAGCTATGAAGGACCCTCCTGCCCCCGGGTGAAGCAGCTCACCGAGGGCGTATCCCAAGATGGCCCCTACGGTGAAGACGGGCATAAACAGCCCTCCGCTCCCACCGGAGCCGGAGAGGAGAGAAGTTGAGAACATAATGAGAAGGGCCACGAGAAGGAGAGTGAGGGTGGGGGCGCCGGGGAGGGCATCTACAGAGAGCCTCCCTCCGCCCACACAGTTTATTTTAATCAGGGTCGGGTAGAGGGGCAGCAGAAGGATGATTGCTGCAAGTGAGCCCATGAAGGGGGGTAGCCACGCTTCTTTCACCCTTCTGTGCAGCTCATTGAAGATGTTGTGAATCTTCTGATAGAGGTGAATGTAGAGGATGTTCACTGCAACCACTATTATGGAGGCTAAGAGGATGAGAAGGGCTGAAATGGGGGTGACGGATGGGGACTCCCCTGAGATGAAAAGGGGCGAGTTTATGCCTAAGAAGAGGGAGAAGACAAAAGCTGTTATGCTGGAGAGGAGGGGATAGAAGAAGCGGCGGTAGAGTATTCTGTTCCCGTAGACCAGTTCAACGGCGAATATGGCAGCTGCAAGTGGTGCTCCCAGGAAGACTGATATCACCGATGCGATACCGGAGAGGGTGAGGGTTCTCTGCTCTGATGAGCCTATTTTCATCCTCCTCCCCATAAAGGAGGAGATCCCAGCACCAATTAGGGTGAGTGGTCCCACAAGTCCATTTGCCGCTCCAGTGCCCACAGTTAAAAGGGTGGATATAAATTTGGAAGGGGCAGTTCTTGGCCTCAACCTCCCCCCTCGCCTGAAGTATGCCGCTATGACCACATGCAGCCCGGGCCCTTCGGCCTCCGGAGCCAGATGTGTGGTGATTAGAGAGGACAGGAGGAAGAGGAGCGCTGCGGGTAGCAGTATTATATAATATCCCATATTCCCCGGGAGGTTTTTTAAAGCGAGTATGAATCCAAAGAGCTGGTCTACGACGTATCTAAGAAGCCATACAACTGGGGGGGCCAGCAGGCCCAAAAGTATGGAGAGAGAGGCTAATCGCCACTCTTTTTTAAGACGAAAGCTCCCGGGCAACGGACTTGCATTAATAAGGGGTTATTAATTTCTTTCTTCAGTGATCAGGGGAGTGACCTTCATCTAAGCAAAGCACCGGAGATTACCAGTCTCATAACCTCGTTGGTCCCCTCGTATATCTGGGTTATCCTGGCATCCCTGAAGAGCCTCTCAACGGTGTAGTCTTTGATGTATCCGTAGCCTCCGTGTATCTGAACCGCTCTGTCTGCGGCGAACATTGCGGTATCGGAAGCGAACATCTTCGCCATCGCCGCCTCCACGGTGAACCTCTCCCCGCGGTCCTTCTTCTCCGCCGCGTGGTAGAGGAGCCTCCTTGCCGCCTCTATCCTTGTGGCCATATCAGCTATCATCCACTGGATGGCCTGGAATTTAGCTATGGGCTGGCCGAACTGCTGCCGCTGCTTTGAGTAATTTATTGACTCCTGAAGGGCCGCCTGGGCTATCCCGATGGACTGGGCTGCTATGCCCAATCTCCCCCCGTCTAAAGAGCTCAAGGCTATCTTGAAGCCCTGCCCCTCCTCCCCAAGGAGGTTCTCCGCCGGTACCTCAACATCCTTGAAGTAGAGCTCTGTGACGACGTTGGCGTTTATGCCCATCTTGTTGAAGACATTCCCCACCTCTAAACCCTCCCTCGGACTCTCCACGAGGAAAGCGCTTATGCCCCTGTGCCCCGCCTTGGGGTCTGTCTTGGCGAAGACCACTATGAGCCCAGCGTCTTTTCCGGACGTTATGAAGGTCTTCTGACCGTTTAAAACGTAGACGTCTCCCTTCTTCTCGGCGGTGGTCTTCAGAGCCCCCAGGTCCGAGCCAGCCTCAGGCTCTGTAGCAGCGAAGGCTCCAATCCTCTCGCCCTTCGCCAGCTGAGGGAGATATTTCCTCTTCTGCTCCTCTGTGCCGTACTTCATGATGGGCCCCGCCACAAGCGAGTTGTGTACCGAGGTTATAACGCCCGTTGAGGCACAGACCTTTGAAATCTCCTCTATTATGATGAGGTAGCTTACCGCATCAAGGCCCGATCCTCCGTACTCCTCCGGGATGAGGGCCCCCAGGTAGCCAACCTCAGCGATCTTCTTCATCACAGGCCAGGGAAACTCGCCTCTCTCATCGTGGTCCCTGGCGAAGGGCTTTATCTCCCTCTCAGCAAATTCTCTGGCAGCGCTCCTTATCATATCCCATCTTTCACTCATCTCGGCTGACATGGTCTTTTAAAAAGAGAGGAGGAAAAATAAAACTTTCCCTCCCCGGTTTTTTGAGCAGCATCACACCCCGCCCCGGGCCCACTTCGCTTCTCCACCGGCCGCCTTCCCTAGAGCTTCATAAATTGGATCTGCGGGGGAAGGGAAGGGGGGTGGAGTTCCGAGAAGGGTTCTGGGAGGAGTAGAAAAAATTATAATTCACAACGGCGTTTAATGTCCCACATGAGACTTAAGAAGGGCTTTGTCCAGGTGTACACGGGGGAGGGGAAGGGCAAGACCACGGCGGCGGTGGGACTGGGGCTTAGGGCCGCCGGCCAGGGCCTTAAGGTCTATATGATCCAGTTCATGAAGGGGCGCAGATACGGTGAGGTGGCGGCAACTGAGGAGATGGAGAACTTCAGGATAGAGCAGTTCGGAAGGGACGAGTTCGTCAGGAAGGGTGACCCCGAGGAGGTGGATGTGAGGCTGGCAAGGGAGGGACTTCGGAGGGCTCAGGAGATAATCAAGGGGGGGGAGTGGGATGTGGTGATCTTAGATGAGGTGAACGTGGCGGTGGACTACGGCCTTTTGTCTCTCCGGGACGTGATAGAGCTTATAGAGATGAAGCCCCCTCATGTTGAGTTGATTCTCACCGGGCGATACGCCCGGGAGGAGATCATTGAGAAGGGGGACCTGGTGACGGAGATGGTGGAGGTGAAGCACCCCTTCCAGAAGGGTGTGCTTGCCAGAAGAGGAATAGACTTCTGAAGGTGGTGAGGACATGTATGACCGGAAAGAGCTTGAGAGTATCAGGGAGCGGGAGAGGAGATGGAACCAGGAGAGGGTGAAGGAGTGGTTGAAGAAGAGGCCCGAGAGAGCCGAGAGCTTCAGGACCCTCTCCGGGATCGAGGTGAAAAGGCTCTACACGCCCCTTGACATAGAGGACCTTGACTACAGCGAGGACATAGGCTTCCCCGGGGAGTATCCCTTCACAAGAGGGATACACGCCACCATGTACCGGGGTAGGCTCTGGACCTTCAGACAGTTCTCCGGCTTCGGCACCGCTGAGGAGACCAACGAGAGGTTCAAGTACCTTCTAGCCCACGGGGAGACGGGCCTCAGCGTTGCTTTTGATTACCCCACCCTTTACGGCTACGACACCGACCACCCCATGGCTAAAGGAGAGTTCGGAAAGTGCGGGGTTGCCGTCTCCTCCTTAGAGGATATGGAGATTCTGTTTAAGGACATACCGGTGGACAAAATAACCACATCCATGACCATAAACGGCCCCGCAGCCATCATCTGGGCCATGTACATCGCTGCGGCGGAGAAGAGGGGGATACCCAAGGAGAGTCTGGGGGGCACCATACAGAACGACATCCTCAAGGAGTACATTGCCCAGAAATCCTACATCTTCCCCCCGGAGCCCAGCATGAGGCTTATTGTGGACACAATAGAGTATGGCATGAAGTACGTGCCGAAGTGGAACACCATAAGCATAAGCGGATACCACATCAGGGAGGCGGGGGCTACCGCTGTGCAGGAGCTGGCCTTCACCCTGGCGGACGGCTTTGAATACGTGAAGGCTGCCATCTCAAGGGGCCTTGATATCGACAAGTTCGCCCCGCGCCTGAGCTTCTTCTTCAACGCTCACAACAATTTCTTTGAGGAGATAGCCAAGTTTAGGGCCGCGAGAAGGCTCTGGGCCCGGGGTATGAAGGAGCTTGGTGCGAAGAAGGAGAGATCGCTCTGGATGCGCTTTCACACGCAGACTGCAGGCTGTAGCCTGACCGCCCAGCAGCCGGAGATAAACGTGATAAGGGTGACGCTGCAGGCCCTGGCGGCGGTGCTGGGAGGGACTCAATCCCTTCACACGAACTCACTGGATGAGGCCTTAGCCCTCCCCTCGGAGAAGGCGGTGAGGATAGCCCTCCGGACCCAGCAGATCATTGCCTACGAGAGCGGCGTGACCGACACTGTGGATCCGCTGGGAGGCTCCTACTATGTGGAGTGGCTCACCGAGAGGATGGAGGAGGAGGCGCAGAGGTACTTTGACAGGATAGAGGAGCTCGGTGGGGTTATCCCTGCTATTGAAAAGGGCTTCTTCCAAAGGGAGATCGCAGAGAGCGCCTACAGGTATCAGCAGGAGGTGGAGAGGGGAGAGAGGGTGATCGTGGGGGTCAACCGCTATGTCATGGATGAGGAGATAGACATTCCTATCCTGAGGGTGGATGAGGAGGGAGAGAGGAGGCAGATAGAGCGCTTGAGAAGGCTTAAGGAGAGGAGGGACTCCTCCAAGGTGAGGGAGAGCCTAAGTAGGCTGAAGAGGGCGGCGGAAGGGGATGAGAACCTGATGCCCTACATTTTAGATTGCGTGAAGAGCTACGCTACGCTGGGTGAGACCACAGACGTACTGAGAGAGGTCTTCGGAGTGTATAAGGAGCCCATAATATTCTGAGGTGATATCGTGGAGAGAAAGATAAGGGTGCTTGTGGCAAAGCCGGGGCTTGACGGACACGACAGGGGGGCAAAGGTGGTGGCTAGAGCCCTGAGGGATGCGGGGATGGAGGTGATATACACCGGGCTTCATCAGACCCCGGAGATGATAGTGGAGACGGCGATACAGGAGGACGCCCACGTCATAGGCTTAAGCGCCCTCTCGGGGGCCCACTTTCCTCTCTTCCCCGAGGTGGTCAGGCTGCTGAAGGAGAGGGGGGTGGATGACATATTGGTGATAGGGGGCGGGATCATACCCCCGGAGGACATACCAAAGCTGAAAGCGGCGGGGGTGGATGAGGTCTTCGGACCGGGGACCCCACTTAACGAGATTGTTGAATACATTAGACGGAACGTGAAGAGATGAGAGAGCTAGCGGAGAGAGCCCTTCGGGGCGACAGAAGGGCCATTGCAAGGCTGATATCTCTGGCTGAGTCAGGCTCCGAGAGTCTGAAGGAGGCCATGGAGATAATCCATCCCCGGGCGGGGAGGGCTCACGTCATTGGTGTCACTGGGGTTATGGGGGTGGGAAAGAGCACACTCATCTGTGAGATGGCGCTCAAGTACAGAGAGATGGGAAAAAGTGTGGGAATAGTCGCCGTGGACCCAACGAGCCCCTTCACTGGAGGGGCCCTTCTGGGAGATCGTGTGAGAATGAACCCTCTGGCATCCGATGGTGAGGTCTTCATAAGAAGCATGGGTACCCGGGGGAAGCTGGGGGGGCTCTCGGGGGCTGTATACGACGCTGTTGAGATACTGGATGCCTCGGGGAAGGACATTATCATCGTTGAGACCGTGGGGGTGGGACAGGCTGAGGTGGACGTCATCAGGATAGCGGACACGACTGTGGTCGTCCTGGTGCCCGGGCTGGGGGATTTCATCCAGACAATAAAAGCGGGTCTTATGGAGATCGCTGACATATTCGTTGTGAACAAGTCCGACCGCCCCGGGGCGGACAGCACTGTAAACGAGCTGAAAAGCATGATGGAGATATCCGAAAAGATGGTTCCGGTGGTCTGCACCTCTGCCACCGAGGGGGAGGGAGTAGATGAGCTCCTGGTAGAGGTTGAGAATCACTTTCAGATGCTGAAAGATACAGGCGAGCTTGAGAGGAGGCGCCGAAGGAGGTACGAGACCGAGCTGGTGGAGATTGTGATGGGGCGCCTTAAGAAAATGATATACGACGAGGGGAGGTTTCGGGAGAGCGTGGGAGAGCTCGTGAGGAGGATAACCGACGGGGAGCTGGACCCCCACAGCGCAGCGGAGGAGGTCCTGGCGGGGCTTCTCAGGTAATCCTCGCTACTTGCCGGCGCTTAGGGGATCTTATCCCATCGACTCCCCGGCGACTCTTTTGATCTCCGTTATAAGCTCCTCTATTTTGAAGGGCTTCTTCAGCGCTCCGCTGAAGCCGTATTCTCTGAAGCTGGAGAGGATGGGGTCGTTGGAATAGCCCGTGTAGACTATGGCCCTGACGTTG
>Ga0164318_10005990_pt1 | contig 11774 bp, 11 predicted proteins | sample GuaBasSedimGuay9_FD_113734 | JGI IMG/M metagenome (GOLD analysis project Ga0164318, IMG submission 113734) | Subseafloor sediment microbial communities from Guaymas Basin, Gulf of California, Mexico - Guay9, Core 4571-4, 0-3 cm | ecosystem: Environmental > Aquatic > Marine > Hydrothermal vents... | reverse complement strand
CTGAACGAAAACTAACCAAAACTGTCATTTCGAGCAAAGCGAGAAATCTTATCGTACTGAAAATACAGGCATTAAAGATTTCTCCCTACGGTCGAAATGACAAAAAGAGGGGTTTTCGTTCAAGCACAAAATAGAAAGTATTTCCCTTATAAATTGATTTTCTGTTAAACTCAAAAATAATGTTGGGGCTTCAACCCGTTCTCTGTTGGCAACCTGTTCGGTAGTTTTTCAAGGTTTTAATACCAAGGGACAATGGAACACTACGCTACTTCACTTCAGCACATTTTGGCAGAACTGGAACGTATTGACCTTCTTGTTCGGCTTCAGATAGGGTGTGCACGGCAGGTGCAGGCAGGCGATCCTGAATTCCAGGGGCTCTACATTCCGGAACAGGAGGTAGATGCGCTCCTGGCGCGGCCCCTTGGTATGCCACACTGGGCAACTGCTCCTGCTTCCCTGCCTCTTGAAGTCCGGACAGCGCTTGAACGGCTCGATAGAGAGATTTCACGGCGCAAGGCTGAAAGCGCCAGAATAGGTATCATTCTCCGCCTTAAAGAATTGGCACGCCTGTTTCAACTCACTCCATTCGATATTGACGTGTTGCTCATCTGCCTCGCGCCTGAACTTGATCTGCGCTACGAGCGTCTCTACGCCTATCTACAGGACGACGTGACAAAGAAGCGACCCAGTGTGGACCTCATCCTGAACCTGCTCTGCTCATGTTTTGAGGACAAGTTGAGAGCACGCCCTCGTTTTGAATCAGACGCCCCCTTGCTCAGGCATCATCTGCTTCATCTTTTTGATGACCCATCACACCAGAATCCGCCATTGCTGGGTAGATACCTCAAAGTGGATGACCGGATAGTGAACTACCTGCTCGACTCTGACGAAATCGATACACGGCTTCTGTCCTACGTCCGGCACACCATACCACAGGCCCGCTTTGATGACCTGCTCCTGCCTTCTGATGTGAAACGCCACCTGATGTCACTGGCCCGGGATAAACGTACAAGGGATGATGGTCTGATCTTCTATTTTCAGGGACCCTATGGCGTTGGTAAACAGATCACTGCCGAGGCAATCTGCCGGGACTTGGGAATAGGGCTGTTAGTTGTTGACGGAGAACGCTTGCTGAATGCCGATGGATCGAGTTTCAATAATATGGTGCACCTGGCAGGACGCGAGGCCCTGCTGCAGAATGCAGCCATCTACTGGAATGGCTTTGACGCCCTGCTGGCTGACGACAGGCGAGCTTCTCTGGATATGCTGCTGCGTGAGCTGGAGGGTCGGCGGAGATTGACTTTCCTGGCAGGGGATATTACCTGGGAGCCGATGGACGCGCTGCACACCAAAGCCTTTGTTCGCATCGAGATTCCCCGTCCCAGCTCTGCTGAACGGGTCCAACTGTGGGCCAGGTCGCTGAACAGTGACATATCCCTTGCGTCCGACGTGGACATGAGTGCTCTGGCCAACAAGTTCCGGTTCAGCGGCGGGCAAATTCTGGATGCGGCAGTCACAGCCCGCAATCTGGCCCACTGGCGTGATCCTAACGGGCATGTAACCCTGGACGACCTCTACAGCGCATGTCGACTGCAGTCCAATCGTAAGCTGGCCACTTTGGCCCAAAAGATCACGCCGCATTACAAGTGGGACGATATTGTGCTGCCTTCAGACCGTATGGAACAACTTAAGGAAATCTGCAACTACGTCAAGTATCGTTCCCTGGTTTACGACGAGTGGGGTTTTGACAGCAAACTGTCAATGGGCAAGGGACTCAACGCCCTCTTTGCCGGTCCTTCCGGTACAGGCAAGACCATGGCCGCTGACATCATGGCAGGGGAACTAAGGTTGGATATTTACAAAATAGATCTTTCCTCGGTGGTCAGCAAATACATAGGCGAGACCGAGAAAAACCTGGCCCGCATCTTCGCAGAGGCAGAGACCAGCAACGCTATCCTTTTCTTTGACGAGGCCGACGCACTGTTTGGCAGGCGCAGCGAGGTACGCGACGCCCATGACCGCTATGCCAACATCGAGATCAGCTACCTGTTGCAAAAGATGGAGGAATACGAGGGCGTCGTCATCCTGGCCACGAACCTGCGCAAAAATATGGACGACGCCTTTGTACGGCGGATGCATTTTACAATCGAGTTTCCCTTCCCAACGGAAAACGACCGCTGCCGCATATGGGCGCGAATATGGCCTGATGATACGCCACGAAGTTCTGACCTGGATCTGGGCTTCATGGCCAGCCGCTTCGATGTTGCAGGGGGCAACATTCGAAACATCGCCCTGGCTTCCGCCTTTCTGGCGGCTGATGACGGCGGGGCAGTCAATATGGTTCATCTCACCCGGGCAACACAAAGGGAGTTTCAGAAAATGGGCAAGGTGGTGATGGGAGCGGAGTTCGGGGAATACGCCGAACATGTGGTATGCAAGACGTGATACATAAAATGTATCCATGCTTGCTTTTTATCTTAGACGAGGTGCAACATGTCGAACCGTCAATTTGACACCAGGACTGAGACCAAGTCGAGTCTATCACAACAACCTGTAAGACGTCGAGAACAGGGACATGTGGCCGAAACCAGCATCTTTCCCAAGCGCGATCCGCTGCCACGGGCTATAAGCAGCGCCGGCAATCTATTATCTGCCAGTACCCATGCAGCCATGCTGAAGTACGCCACGGCTGGACGGCCACCCCGCGCCGAGCAATCACTACTCCAATTGCAACGGCAGTATGGGAATCGCTATGTGCAACGGGTATTGGCTTTGGCCGGAAAAGGGACCGGGGGAGCAGAAGCTGCTCCTGATGTGGAGCAGGCCATACAGCGGGTACGTGGCGGTGGACAAGCTTTAGATAGTGGAGCGTGTACCCAGATGGAGTCCGCGTTTGGCGCTGATTTCAGCGGGGTACGAGTTCACACGGACGGCGAGGCAGACACGCTCAATCGTCAACTGAGCGCCCGGGCCTTTACTACAGGTCAGGATATCTTTTTTAAGCAGGGGGCATATAATCCCGGTAGTTCGAGTGGCCGGGAACTTCTCGCCCATGAGCTTACCCATGTGGTGCAGCAAAACGGTGATAAAGTTCAGCGTAAGCTCACCGTCGGTCAGCCAGGAGACAAATACGAACAAGAGGCAGATCAGGTGGCGCAAGCAGTGATGCAGCAGGAGCAGCAGCCCGTCCAAAGGGAGTCAGATGAGGGGCTTGTGCGCCGACAGGTCGAGGAAGAAGAGGAAGAAGTTCAGATGAAGTCTGAATACTCTTTGGTCCAGCGGCAGGTTGAAGCAGAGGGGAAAAAACCGATCCAGGGTAAGTGCGAAGATGGCTTGGTGCAAATGGTTATCGATCCGATCTCTGCAGCAGGACTTGGAATTGCAGTCTTCGGACTGGTTGCATCGCTGGTGCCATATGGTAGCGGCGGCCTTCAATGGAGGAGAAACATCGGGAAGGCTGTTCATAAATGGCCAGCAGGAAGGGAACCGGCTCAGCGTCATTGGGTTAGAGATCATACAGAATCTTTAATTGACTTTGATTGCATCTCGGGGCTCAGCAGTGCCTGGGGGTTTTGGAACTTACGGTGGAATTACAATGGAGCAGATATAGATCAAGCCCATGTGTACAAGTACGGCAGTTCCAGCTGGTCAGGCGGCCATACTGGCTCAGCGGTAAATATCACATTCGAGATGCAAGATGCGAGCGCCAGCTATGAATCCGGCGGTAAAGCCGCGATGATCTGTTACATCAGTGGATCTCTTGATCCTTCAGGAGCTGGTGATATCGATTATGATGCTCGGGTTCTCATTTATGCGGATGGTACGACAAGGAAGCTTGGCGGCTTTAATATTACCCGTGGAGATGCGAGTGACTTCACAATCACATCATATGGTGCGGGTTGGAAAGTCAAAAAGGATTGAGGTTGACATGGTATGAAGATGAAAGGAAAAAATCGGATTGCCAAGCACTTCAAAGATATCGCGCCACTCAAGAGCGATGAGGAACGATTATCATTTCTTCAGGATAATCTTAAGTTTGGCTTGCTTATCCGCCCATACTATCGACCGAAGGATGAGTTCACAGTGGAGCTTGACCTGGATTTTCACTACCCTGCAGGTCACACCGCTTTGATTTCGTTGAGTGGCACAGTGGATGGAAAGCACCCGGTGCACCTCTCAACCCCTTTGAAACGCACAGCACTCCCGCGTACCCAAAAACGCCTGTACACACAGTGGCGCGAGATCGTGCTTATCACTGCCAAACCACACTCACTTCCCATAGGGAGACACTCCTTTGAGCTGCTTGCCAATCTGAATGTCTTCGACTCGAATAGTAACCGCGAGTTTTTAAAAGAATCCATCGAATCTAAAGGAGAGTTTGAGATTATAGAGCAATTTCCCAAAGACTACATTGTTCCAGTCGAGGATCAATCCTTACTCAAAGAATGTGATCTTACTGCGGAGTTTTATAAATATAAAGGATCCTTAATGTTCCGTGTAGGCATGTCCAGACCAATTGAGGTTGGGATTGCTTATCGAGTCGAGATTCTTGACGAGAAGAACCGAGATTTATTTAGGGGCTGGATTGGAGTGCCTCCTGGAGATACTCAGAGCTTTTCTGGCCCGATTGTTACACCAAACGATCCGGAAGTGCTTTTTCTCAGGCTTGTTCCGGATCCGGATGTAGCACTACTCAAAAATACAAGAACAACAAACTACTTGAATGTCCTTGTTGAGAGAAAGAAGAAGCTATCTGAAATAGCGGAATTTTTGGAGGTATAATAGTCAAATGCGCAGAGCTATGAATTTACGGTCGTACTATTCGAGTCTCAGGATGACATTAGAGCGATTGAGAAAAGGCCGGAATGACAGCTTGCTTTGGAGCACCGGCCATACCTTGCCGGGCCTTTGATCGCCGCCAAGACAAGCGTATCTGGCTGAATTTTAAAGATATGGAGATCAATCCCGATATCAACCGAAACGATTGGCCGCAATGCGTGTCGCAAAAGGAAGGTCAAGAAGATAACCCATGATCAACGACCTTGACAAAACCTTAGAACAACTCCTCAAGCAGGATCTCCCGCAGGAGTTGGTCTCACAGGTGACCATCAGCTTTGACACGCCTGATGATCAGTTCCCGCCATCCTCGGTCACTCTACCAGCTATTGACCTCTTTCTCTACGATGTGCGGGAAAATCGGGAGCTGCGCAATAACGAGTGGATTGTGGAAAGGAGAAGCGACGGTACGGCCGCAAAAAAGCGCCCACCGGTGCGAGTAGAATGCTCATATCTGATCACTGCCTGGCCCAGCGACAGTGCCCCCAACCCTGCCCAGGATGAGCACCATCTGCTGGGCGAGGTAATGAAGGTGCTCCTGCGCCATCCCACTATACCGGCTGGGATACTGCAGGGAGGCCTGAAGGGGCAAGAGCCCCCGCTGCCGGCCATCACCTTGCAGCCAGGCCGTCTACAGAGCCTGGGGGAATTCTGGCAGGCCCTGGGAGGCAAACCCAAGGCAGCGCTCAACTACACCGTGACCATTGGTGTGGAAGTCCATAAGGCCGTGGAGATCGGGCCGCCGATAATAGACAAGCGGCTCAAGTTCAAATCCGGCGCAGAGGAGGAATAGCCGTTGGCGCAATGGGAAGAAATACGCCATCAGGTTGCCATCGCCGGGCGGGTCACAGATGCTCAGACGGGCAGGCCCATCGGTAGTGCTCAAGTGAGGATCATTGCTGCGCCATTGGTGTTCATGGAATGGCTGGCAAACAGGGCAAAACAGTATGGAGACAAGTGGGAGATAATGATGGAGCGGCCAGACCGGATTCGAACCGCAGCGGACGGCCATTTCCATTTCATGGATTTCCCTGATGGTCAGTACACCCTGACAGCTTCACTGCCTGGCTCAGGGACCCGCTACGGCACGGCCCAGAATGTGGTCACAGTGACGCGTGATGCCGAAGGAAACATTACCATGGCCTTGGCCGATATGGATCTGCCATCTACTATGCTTAAAGGCCGTATTACTATACAGAACACCACCGATCCTGTGGTCATGGCAGAGGTACGGATTCAGGGAATCGGGGAGCGTACATTCAGCGATGGTGACGGGCAATATCTCCTTGCCGGCCTGGAGATTGGCCAACGCACTGTGGTTGTTTCGGCACAGGGCTATCAGCAGATTTCCCATACAGTGCAGTTCAGCCAGGCCGGTGAGGAATTGACTTCGGATTTCATTATGGAACCGGCTATACTATAAGGAGGCAATTATTTCATAGGGTCGTTTATCAGAATAGCATAAAGGCATTGATCTTCATTTAGGTCAACCGGTGCTACAGGCAATTGGTATCTATCGAACACATGCATAATGGGAGGAAAGACCATGCCACAGTATCTTTCACCTGGAGTTTACGTTGAGGAAGTACCATCCGCCATACAGCCAATAGCGGGTGTCGGTACCAGCACGGCTGGATTTATCGGAATTGTGACGGCCGATTCACTCACAATACCCGTAAGCTCCAGCATTGCAAAAGAAGAGCAGATCGGGAAAGGCGATGGCTCAACTACCATCTTTAATTTGAAATATTATCCCGTCTCCACAGAGGCGGGAATGTTTGAGATGCGGGTTGACGGTGAAACAGTGTCTGCAACGCTTTCAAATGACAGCGACAACGAGGTATCTCAGGTGACGTTTGGTTCAGCTCCGGATGACGGTGCATCCATCGTCGGCGATTACGTGTATGATTATGTTACTACCAGTTTTGCCCTTACCGTTGCCGGCGATGTAAAACTGTGCACCAACTTCAGTGAATTCAAGAAGTTTTTCGGTAATTTCTCCACTGAGCCTGAACACAGGAGATTGGCCCAAGCGGTATACGGTTTCTTTAACAACGGTGGCACCCGCTGCTACGTGGTGAGGGAGACAAGTACTGCCGACGTCGCCAGCTCCGCTCTAAAAAAGTTCGAGGCTATTGACGAAATCGCCATCGTTGCCGCCCCTGGTATTGCGGACGCCAGTGTTCGTTCCGCCATTGACACCCACTGCAAACAGAACACCGGTGACCGTTTTGCAATCTTCGACAGCGCTCAATCGGTTGAGACTGCAGGCAATCTCGATCTGACCCTGCTTGACCCGTCTAATGCAAGCAATCTGCTTCCAGACAATTCAGACTACGCTGCCTTCTACTTTCCCTGGATCCAGGTTTTCGATCCTGCTACCAAGATTCGGGATCCCTTTGGTAACGGGCTTCAATATGTCCCGCCAAGTGGTCACGCCGCAGGCATCTATGCAAGGGTGGATACCAATCGAGGTGTGCACAAGGCTCCGGCCAACGAGCCCGTGCTTGGAGCATTGGGGCTGAAATACAAAATCAGCAAGGCACAGCAGGATGGATTGAACCCTCAAGGGGTCAACTGCATCCGCGACCTCAACGGAAACATACGCGTATGGGGCGGACGTACCATAGGGGGTAATGCAAACGGTGAGTGGAAATACATCAATGTGCGTCGTTTGTTCCTCTTTTTGCGTGAATCTATTGATGAAGGCACACAGTGGGTGGTGTTCGAACCAAACTCGCCGGCACTGTGGGCAAAGATAAGGCGAAATGTCAACGCCTTTCTGACAAACGTGTGGCGGTCCGGGGCACTGTTCGGCAACACAGCAAATGAGGCCTTTTACGTCAAGTGCGATGAGGAGACCAACCCTCCTGAGGTCCGTGATTTGGGACAGGTAGTTACGGAAATCGGCGTAGCTGTGGTCAAGCCGGCTGAGTTCGTAATCTTCCGCATTAGCCAGTGGGCAGGCCCGGGCAGCTAAGAGATGAGATTAAAATATTTATTTTACCTTGCTGGAGCACAGGATGTCCATATTTGAACGACAGACCTACTTAACTCCCGGCGTTTATAGGGAAGAGGTCTTTTTGCAGCCAATACCTAAGTTGCTGACAGGTGTGCCTGTGTTCCTGGGTTTTATCAAAAAAAGACATTTCGATCTCATCTCTGACGGTTTTCGCCTGGGAAAACTCTCGATTCCTGGTCTGTGGCTCGTAAGGAAAAAGGGTGAAGGCGATAATGACTTGGCTGGAACCTCTGATACCAGTCCCTGGAGCTTTACTCTCCGGTCTGAGTTTGAGGAGGGCTTCGGCGCACTTAAGCCCTATGGATATCTGGTCCATGCCGTACGGGGCTTTTTCGAAAATGGTGGCAGCCAGTGCTTTGTGCAGGTTATCTGCGTTGATGATCAGAGCGTCGCAATGGCCGGCGCATTGGTGGAAGGGCTGAAGACGTTCAATGCCTTGAACACGATCGATCTGGTCTGCACGCCTGACATAATGTGGCCATACGGGCCGGGAAACAGACAACCTGACCCGGCTGAAGTAGGACGGATGCAGGTTGAAATCCTGAAACACTGCGAAGAACTGGGCGATCGTTTTGCTATCCTTGATTCTCTGCCCGGAGTAGATGAGGACGGAGTACTGCAACAGCGGCTGGGATTAAAAGGGATAAACGGCGCGCTCTATTACCCATGGATCAAAGTGCTGAACGGTCCTGAATCAGCGAGCGGTTTTGTCCCGCCTTGCGGCCACATAGCAGGCATATATGCGCGGAGTGATCAGCGTATCGGTGTACACAAGGCGCCTGCAAACGAAGTGCTGGAAGGGGTGGTGGACCTGGAGGTCAGTGTTGACAGCAACCGCCAGGGACGTCTTAATCCAGCAGGTATCAACTGCCTGCGCGCATTTCCCGGTCGTGGCATCCGTGTCTGGGGTGCCAGGACATTGAGTGGGGACCCGGTATGGATCTATGTTAACGTGCGACGCCTTTTTCTGACGCTTGGCCGCTGGATCGAATGTAACATGGCTGATGTCGTGTTCGAGCCTAACGACTCCAGTCTGTGGGCGCGAATTAAACTGGAGCTGACCAGCTACCTCAACGGCCTTTTTGAGCAAGGCGCGCTCAAAGGAAACACACCGGACGCTGCCTTTTACGTTAAGTGTGATGATGAGACCAACCCGAACGAAGTCCGCGACGCGGGCATGGTGGTGACAGAAATTGGACTGGCGCCGTCCGTTCCGGGCGAGTTTATCATAATACGCATTATTCAAAGCGATAGCGGAATAAGCGTGACGAGCTCAAAAAAGCCTGTAGATGTCGTCCCGCCTGTATCGAAACCGCCAGGCCAAGTCAGTAATGAAACAGGCGTTGTCCGAATTTCCCACATTGAATACAGCACGCCAGGCAGCGATGTCTCGGGTGAGCATGTCTTAATACAAAATCAGGGCACGGATACGATTGACATGAGCAACTGGACGTTAACCGATAAGGCGTCTCACGTTTTTCGGTTCCCGTGGTTTACGCTTAACCATGGTGCGTTGGTGCGAGTCTGGACTAAAACCGGAATAAATACTGCGACCGATCTCTATTGGGGCAGTGGAATCGCCATCTGGAATAATATAGGAGATACCGCAACCCTATGTGATAGAGTGGGTAATATGGTTAACAGCTATAAATATTTGCCTCATGAAAAGGCAACATAAAAAGGAGGTGTAGTCATGCCAACAGGAGACAGGACCGATCCGTATCGTGCTTATAACTTTCTTATAGAGATGGACGGAATCACCCGTGCCGGGTTCCGGGAGTGCTCAGGTCTGGATTCTAGTCAGGATCCCATTGAATACAGGGAGGGCAGCGAAGGACCCTTGACCGCACGAAAGTTACCGGGACTGGTCAAATTTTCCAATATCACGCTCAAATGGGGTATAACCGATGATGCTGAGTTGTGGGATTGGCGAAAGAAGGCCATGGACGGCACTGTTGAGCGCAAGAACGGATCGATTATTCTTTTGGATGATACAGGTGAGGAAAAGGCGCGCTGGAATTTCCGTGAAGGTTGGCCTACCAAGTGGACAGGCCCAAGCTTTAACGCCACAGGTAGCGAGGTAGCGATTGAAACACTGGAAATCGCGCATGAGTGGGTAGAAAAGGCATGACACTGCAGACAGAGTTTCCTTTTTCGCTTCCTCGTGGGTACGTGGACTCAGAAGGCAACCTGCACAGTGAGGGCGTGATGCGCCTGGCGACTGCATATGATGAGATCGCGCCGATGAAAGATCCCCGTGTCAAGGCCAATCCCGGCTACTTAGTGATCATCTTACTGTCACGGGTCATCACCCGTCTGGGGGACTTGCAGCATATCAATCCCAAGGTGATGGAAGGACTCTTCTCGGCCGACCTTGCTTTTTTGCAGGATTTTTACCGGCGTATTAACGAAATCGGCCACAACCGCCTTGCAGTTACCTGTCCATACTGCGAAAAGGAGTTCGATGTGGAGATCGGCAGCCCGGGGGAATGATTGGCTACCCCTTGAACAGCTTGTTTAAGGAGGTAGCCTACATCGCATATCATTTTCACTGGCCGTGTGATCAAATCATGGATATGGAACACCGCGACCGCCATCAGTGGATCGCGGAGATCGCGGAGATTAACCGGAAACTTAACGAGGCGATTACCGCAAGGAATCTTTAGATAATGGCAAACAGGGGGCAACCTTGCTATGAAGACCCGTTTCTCGCCTTCAATTTCCTGGTTGAGATCAAGGAAGTGGTCGGCGGGTTTACAGAGGTCACCGGTCTCAAGATTGAAACCGAGGTCAAGGAATACCGGGAAGGCGGCGTTAACAAGTATATTCACAAACTGGCAGGACCAACTCGTTATCCGTCAAACCTGATTCTCAAACATGGGCTGACCTCTGTCGACCTGTGGGACTGGTACCAAAAAGTGATGCAGGGATCTATAGAACGTAAGGATGTCTCCATAGTGATCCTGGATAACGCCTGCGAAGAAAAGAGGCGTTGGAGTTTTAAAAAAGCCTACCCTGTGCGCTGGAGTGGTCCGGATCTGCGCGCAGGCACGGCTGAGGTGGCTGTGGAGACGATTGAGCTGGTTCACTGTGGGCTGATAAAGTTATGATCATAGGGGTACGAGATTTGAGCGATGGAGAATTTTTCTGAAGGTCCGAGAAGCCAGATAGATCGGGAAGCCGGTTCAGAATTGGCGTATGGTATATTGGAGCGCTACGGCCACTCTCCGGGTGTTATTCCTATAGCTGCCATGCTTAAATCGGCCGAGCGCGTCGCCCGGTTGAGCACCAACCGGATACCGCTTCTATCAGACATACAGCAGCGCTGGGCCCCGGCTGATAATAGTTGGTGGCCTGCATTGTCTTATGTATGGCCGATTGGTTTTTCTGGTGCTTTGTCCCGGTCAACCCACTTGATGCGATTTGCGAATAAGGCAGCGCTGAGTAGCTCCGAACAAGCGATTCCTGTAGCTCTGTCCTCTGGCAAAGGGGGATCGCCTCGACGGATCCCAGCTCCACTGACTGCTCCATTGACTGAAATGCAGGCCGCCCGCCCTGTTCATTTTACGTCTGAAAAATATGTGCAGCGAAGTGTAGATCCATTGTCGGTCTCTACTGTTGGAGAGGCAGGACAGCCAATAGACATGGAAGCGCATCGTGTCGGCAGGGCCCAGGAGGCTCGAACAGGGGCACGGATCACGGCCGGCGATGGTAATCCCGGGGCCGCCATCCTGCAGAGGCATCTGGATGGCACGCGCAAGACATTACGTTCCTTGATATCCGGCAGTATAGGAACCGCCATACTGCAGCGTTACATTGACGGGCCTGCAGGTCTGATCATGCGGCAGATGCCTGGTGTGGTTGACGTTCAAAGGCATTTTGCAGAACCGGTTGCCTTGAGCAGGGAAATGCAGGG
>Ga0164318_10005989_pt1 | contig 11775 bp, 10 predicted proteins | sample GuaBasSedimGuay9_FD_113734 | JGI IMG/M metagenome (GOLD analysis project Ga0164318, IMG submission 113734) | Subseafloor sediment microbial communities from Guaymas Basin, Gulf of California, Mexico - Guay9, Core 4571-4, 0-3 cm | ecosystem: Environmental > Aquatic > Marine > Hydrothermal vents... | reverse complement strand
TGCTGGACAAAGAGTTGGGTATCGAGCTTTAGAAAACCTCGACCAAAAATTTAACATAAATTTTCCGCCAGCGCTTTTTTAAAGGGCTGCTGGACAAAGAGTTGGGTAAATAAAATGGCAAAAGAGGATATGGAACTCATTAAGGACGGTAGGAGATTAGATGGTAGGAAATTCGATGAATTGAGAGAGATAAAGATTGAGGTTGGCGTACTGAGTAGAGCGATGGGGTCCGCATACATCGAGTGGGGCAAGAACAAGGTACTGGCGGGGGTTTATGGCCCCAGGGAGCTCCACCCAAAATATCTGAGAGACCCAAGAAAGGCCCGTTTAAGGTGCATATACAACCTCGCACCATTTTCCGTGGAGGATAGAAAGAGACCGGGCCCCGACAGGAGATCTGTGGAGATATCAAAGGTTAGTTCAGATGCCCTGAGCTCCGTTGTTATGCTCGAGGAGTATCCGAATACTGGAATAGATATCTTTATAGAAATTTTGCAGGCAGACGCCGGAACGAGATGTGTCGGTTTAAATGCTGCATCTGTTGCGCTTGCGGATGCGGGGATACCGATGAAGGACATAATCTCCTCGTGTGCTGCGGGGAAGGTTAACGGCGAAATTGTTCTGGATCTAATGAAGGAAGAGGATAATCTGGGGGAATGTGACTTACCCGTAGCAATAATGCCCAGAAAGAAAGAGGTAGTTCTCCTGCAGATGGATGGAAAGCTGACAAAGGACGAGTTCAAAAAAGCCTATGAACTCGCCGTTGATGGGGCAATGAGGGTATACGAGATGCAGAAAGAGGCCTTGATATCAAGTGTGAATGATGTTATAATTGGAGAGTGAACAGAAAATGGAAATCGAAGCTTATCTCAGGAAGGATTATATCACGAATCTGGTTAGAGAGGGTAAGAGATTGGATGGTAGACGCTTTGATGAATACAGGAATATAGAAATTGAAAAGGATTATGTAGGTGAAAAAGCCTGCGGCTCTGCTCTGGTTAGATTGGGAGACACGAAGGTTCTCGTGGGCATCAGCTTAAATGTCGGTGAACCCTATCCGGACGCACCGGAAGAGGGTGTTATGACTGTAAGTGCAGAATTGAGACCATTGGCCTCCCCAAGCTTTGAAGCAGGACCCCCAGGGGAGGAGGCGATTGAGGTAGCTAGGGTTGTTGATAGAGGCATTCGAGAATCCAAAGCGATCGAAATGGAAAAGCTCTTTATCGAAGAGGGCAAGGTCTGGATCATCTTTGTGGATATCCACGTCCTGGACCAGGGAGGTAATATGATAGATGCCTCCGGTATTGCATCCATTGCTGCTCTACTAAATACGAGAATGCCGAGGTATGAGGATGATCAGATCATCAGGGGTGAATGGAGTGGAAAATTACCCATCTCATGTGTGCCCGTTCCGTGTACAAGTGTGAAAATAGGTGACAGCATTCTCATCGACCCCGGCCTGGATGAGGAATATGCAATGGATGCGAGATTAACGGTAGCTACCACGGATACGATAAATGCAATGCAGAAGGGTGGTCAGGGAACACTGAAAGAAGACGAGATATTATCGACTATTGACCTATCCTTTGAGAAGGGCAATGAGATAAGAAAGTTGATTCAATGTCCTTAGTTCTATCCCTGCCTCTCCCACTTTTTTATTTTCAAAACCCTGGATAGGGTACTTCCTTTTCTAATCTCTTTCCTTATTCTGTTTTCCTTTTCAAAAACATCCAGCGCCCTGTTTGCGACCTCAACGGCTTTTTCTTTTGGGACTACGACGACGCCATCCAAGTCACCGACAATATAATCCCGTGGTTTAACCGGGATATTGCCGCACTTTATTGGAACATTAATCTCACCAAAACCCTTAGGTTCCCCCGCAGTTGGTTTCACCTCCCTTGCGAAGACGGGGAATCCTATTTTTCTTATGTCCTCCAGATCGCGAGTTGTGCCATCTATCACAACGGCAGATACTCCCTTTCTCTTACAGCTCCACGATGCTAATTCACCCCATACGGCCTTTCCAGTGCCTCCAGAATCAATGACAATAATATCGCCCTTTTCTGCAACATCTATCGCCTCGACGGTTTTTGCCCAGTCTCCGGGGCAGGTTCTTACCGTTACCGCTCTTCCGGCAACTCTCTCCCCTGTTCCGGAGACTGCCCTGATGCCCTCCATGTGCCCGGAGCGGTGCATTGCGTCTGATATGTTTGCTGTCGATACTTTTCCCAGTATTTTCAATGGATCTGCGTATTTTTTATATAACTCTGTCTTTATCGGCTTTCCCTTTTCAATGGCTTTTTTGATTATCTCCGTGGCCTTTTTTGCGTTCTCTGCCTTACTTATCGCCCCACCAACTATTATGATTGAGGCCCCAGACTCAACCGCGATGGGTGCAGTTTCTGAATTTATCCCCCCGGCAATAGCCAGTGGAATCCTTACCGATCTTGAAATTTTCTTTAGCTCGGAAATTGGGTCCATGCCCCTCATCTGCTGGTCAATTCCGACATGTACGCAGATGTAATCGACTCCCATAGCCTCTACCTCCCTGGCCCTTTTTTCCATGTCCTCAACGTTCATCAGATCCACCATCAGCTCACAGCCATAGTTCCTGGCTGCCTGGACGGCATCCTTTATCGTGGAATCATCGGCAACCCCCAGTAAAACAACGATATCTGCACCCGCCTTTACAGCCGATTCAATCTCATACCTTCCGGTATCCATGACCTTCATATCGGCAACGATTTTATGCTTCGGAAATCTTTTTTTTATCTCCCTTACCGCATCAAGACCCTCAGACTTTATCAATGGTGTCCCCACCTCTATCCGGTCCACCCCTCCAGCTACGGATTCCTCGGCAACCTTTATCGCCCTGTCCAGATTCAAAAAATCTAATGCAACTTGAAGCTCTGGTTTCATCTTATATTTCTAATATATTCTAAATATTAATATGAATGAAACTTTACTTAATATTAATATGAATGAAACTTTACTTAATCCCATCCTGAGGCAACTGGGGATAGAGAAGAGCGCACTGGGAGGATATGAGGGCATAATAGTTGCTACTGCCATAATTATGGCATCTATAATCTTTGCAAAGATTGTCTATTGGTTTGTCGAACGCTACATGAAGGCATTTGCCGTTAAAACCAAATCGGATATCGATGATATAATTCTACAGATAATACATAAGCCGGTATACTACATAATAATCCTGATAGGTATTCAGCTATCTGTAAGCTGTGTTGCAGTTTCGGCCGAATTTGAGGATCTCCTCTCCAGGTTAATTTCTATAGCCATCATAATCCTCAGTGCGTGGGTCATCGCGGGGGTATCCGATGCGATCCTTCAAAGAGCCGGAAAGAAACTCGCTGCGAGGACGAAAACGACGGTAGATGACGAGGCGATTCCCTTCCTGTCGAGGGTTCTAAAATTTACCATTTATCTGCTGGCATTTATGATCATCCTCGACCAGTTTGGCATAGAGATAACGCCATTGATTGCGAGCCTGGGGATTGCGGGATTCGCGATCGGTTTTGCGGCCAAAGATACCATAGGAAATCTACTGGCCGGATTCTTCATCCTAACGGACAGACCCTTCGTCAGGGGTGATAGAATAGAGTTAAAAGGCTATCTTGGAGAGGTGGTCGATATCGGTTTACGGACTACGAAAATAGAAACCCTGGATCACACCTATGTGATAATCCCGAACGCCAGTATAATCTCAAACGAGGTGATTAATTACACCCTCCCAGATGTAAGAATAAAGGTGAAACTCCCCGTAAGCGTCGCATACGGCACCGAACCCGAGAAGGTAAAGAAGATCGTGCTCGATGTTGTAAAGAAGGTTGATGAGGTAATGGATGACCCCAAACCAGTGATTTTCTTTAAGGAATTTGGAGAGTCATCATTAAATTTTTTACTTATATTCTGGGTTGCCGATTTTCGGAAGAAGTTAGTTGCGGTAGATAAGATAAACATGAAGATAAACGAGGAATTTGAAAAGGCCGGAATAGAGATACCGTTCCCCTGCAGAACCGTTTACATGAGAAAGGAATAGTAATAGTTTATTATAAATTTAGTCCATAACTTAATGAGATGGATAAAAAGACTATCTGGCTGACAATAATTGTTTTCGTTCTCGGATTCACGGCTGCATATTTGTTTTTTACACCCCCGGTTCAACCTCCTGAGGATAAAGAGGAATATGATGGGATAGTAATAAGAGGGGAGCTATTGTCTGCAATCGGAGAATTTGATGGTGCAAATATCCATACCCTGGATATATCAAGGATCAAGGGTATGGGAAAACTCACAATACCCCTACTTAAGGAATTGGCTTATAACGGCACTATCTCTGAGAGATGGTCTGCTATCTCCTCCTTAAGTGCTATTGCTCGCGACTCAGATGAAGAAACGAAGAGGGACATCATCGAATATCTGAAGACCAGATTTGAGGATTCGGATGCAACAATAAAGGTAACATCGGCGCAGCTTGTCTTGTCATTTGGAGACTATTCTGGAATCCCGGTCCTGATAGATGCCCTTTCCTCTGGAGAGATGAAAAGGCCCAGTGAGCCGCCAATGTATCTGCGTGATTATGCAAATCTAATTCTGATGCAGTATACAGGACAGAACTTTGGTTTTAATCCAGACCAGTGGAGGGACTGGTGGAACAAAAACCAACCAACGATGGAATGTGCTAGAGAGTGCATAAATAGAAACTACTCCACAGGAAGCTGCAAATTAAACTGCTCTCCGGGTGAATCTAACATAGGTTCGGACAACTGCACTCTAAGTTATGTTTGTTGCTGCAGGGATATAATAACGACTACAACTACGACAAGACCCACTGCTGTAACATCTACAACAACTACAGTTAAGATAACTACGACTACTACAAAACCAGCTGGTAATAGAAGTACTATTACGTCTACTGTTGCCCGTCCATCTGGAACCACAACTACTCAGCCACCTGCGGCAGGGGCAATTCCTCCATCAGGTGGTGCAGGTGCAACATCCTGCTCAAGACAGGAATGTGACATTACTATCACAATAAGTATCGCCTTTGCTGGGGAGGCAACGGATAATATGATAGACAAATGGAAAACCGAGATAGAGGATGTGTGGAATGGCGGAAAAGGCAAACATCAGACATATGGGGATTGTAAATGTAAGGTCCATTTCTCCGTTGTAACAACAAAGACTAGAGATTGTAATCCACCCCCTGCACACTTTCACTGCGTTCATGTAACGACGCAGCTTCCGAAGGATACTGCTGGAAATGAATATGTCGCTTACATGTATGGCGTTTCTAAGAATGGTAACGGAGTAAATGGTTGGTGGTCAACTCAGACCAGCAGACCCATTCCGAATAGCAATCCACCCGCGAACTACAACGATGCAGCCCACGAGGCGGGACACATGATGGGTCTGGAAGACGACTACGACAAGGATTCAGACACATATGGTGATAATATAATGGGCAAGACGTGGGGTCCGAATGCGAAGCCAACTCAGGATCAGATAGATGCAGTAGTTGAAAAGAATTGCGGGGGGGATGATGCAGAGTGCCCGGATAAGTGTTGCTGCGGCAATGAGGTTGTTGATTCGGATAAGGAGGAAGAGTGTGATCCAAAGGCCAACCCAACCGGTTGTAATATAGGTGAGGGCGAACGCTGTACAAAAGAGTGCAAGTGCCAGAAGCTGACCCCAAGGTGCGGCGATGGCTGGATATACAGGCCTCCCAACTGGGGCCAACCGGGGGTTGGTGGAGAAGAATGCGACCCCAAGGCAGAACCTACTGGGTGTGAGGAAGGCGAGACGTGTACTGAGTATTGCGTATGTACCGGTCCTGAAGGACCTGTTCCCGGAGAGCCGAGCACCGTAGAACCACCCCAATCCGGACCCGGAACCACAACCACAACAGAGAAGGGGGGTTGCGGCATAGACCTGAGCTGCCCCGAACCAGAATCTGGCTGCGAACTTGTTGGTTTTACCTATGTAAAAAATCATGCTGTTGAATCCTACTGGGGAACTGACAAGCCAGGGCCAAATGGCTACGTATTCATAAGATCAAAAACAGTTACAGAGAATGATGAAATAGTGTGTGACGAGATAGTGGCCTGTACGTACGATTGTGTTCGAGAAACCTGCCCATCGGATGATTCTTATGAATGCGCAGAAGCAAGTTGTAGCGTCACCTGTGCAGAATCGGTATGCGGAGATGGAATCTGCAGTTCTGGGGAAACGTGTTATTCCTGCTATAAGGATTGTGAATGCTCTCAGGGATATTCATGCGTTCTTAACTATCCCGGTTCAGATGAGACTGGTTGTGCCAAGGGATACTGTGGTGACGGAGCATGCAATCCATGGGAGAAATGCAACACCTGCAATGACTGTAAATGCTCTTCAGGATGGGAATGCGACCCTACTGATGAGGAAGCAGACGATAAGGGCTGTATCTATACGGGTCCCGTCTGCGGTGACGGTCTCTGTGAAAGCGGTGAGATCTGTACATGCTCAGATTGTAAATGTTCTTTTGGATATGTATGTAATCCAGGAGATCCAGAGGCAGATGAATACGGATGTGTCCCAGAAATCCCCGACAGGGACAATGATAGAATTCCAGATTCAGAGGACAATTGTCCAGACCACTATAATCCAGAGCAGTCTGATATGGATTATGACGGGATAGGAGATCATTGTGATCCCGTGCCCATAGACTGTAATGTCTATTGTGCGGATAAGGGATACGGATTTTTCCCTATGGAGAATCATCCCAAGGATGAATGCACTCCACCAGACATACAGCCGGGAGAGTGTGAGTACCTCTGTAAATACGCATACTGGTACGGTTGGGAGTGGCCTGAAAATAGCTTCAGCTGCTGTTGCAGGCATATCTATTCGGGTGAATGTCCACCATTTGATCACGGCTGTGATTGCCCAAGCGAGGAAGAACTTGCCCAGATCTGTGAGGACAATGCTCCATAAGATCTCTATTATTTGAGTTGAATTTTATAATTAAGTAAAAATGTACCTGACAAGACTAAAATATCGAATGGAGCTTATAGCATCTCAGAATAAGAAAATCCCGGTAGTATGTATTGAGGCACTAGAGCACGCAAATGTTCCGGAGAACTATACGCAAGGAGAACAACGATTTCATCTAGACAAAGAGGGTATGAAACGCTTTCACGATTGGATCCTGCAGCAGTGGAACAACAATCTGATCAAGAAATGACCATTCCCGTGGGATTTAATTAAACATAAATGGAGGTTTGTCTAAAAATCTCTAAAGTTATAAACGCTCAGTTCCAATAACTTATATGCCCGGATTTAGAAAAATAAAAGACTGGCCCGAGGATGAGCGCCCGAGGGAGAGATTGATAAAATTTGGCGAGGAAGGCCTCTCCGATTCACAGCTTCTGGCCATTATTTTGAGAACCGGTAATAGCACTAAATCAAATGCGATCGATTTAGCGAGAATACTGCTCGAGCACTACGGGAATTTCAGAGCTCTGGACTCTGCAAGTATCTCCGAGCTGTGCACGATAGAGGGTATAGGCATGGCGAAGGCTGCCCAAATCAAAGCGGCATTAGAGATCGGGAAGCGCCTTCTAAGACAGAAAACCGGGTCAAGAAAAAAGATTACATCCGTCGAGGATGTTGTCAATTATTATGGGCCCTATCTCAGGGATCTGAAGAAGGAGGTCTTTAAGATAATGCTGTTAGATAGTCGCAATAAAATTATCAGAGAGAGGACGATCTCCGAAGGAAGTTTAAACGCAAGTATTGTTCATCCGAGGGAGGTCATTAAGGAGATAATCAGAGAGTCTGCATCCGCAGTCATCTTTGTCCATAACCACCCATCCGGCGAGCCCAAACCAACGAGGGAGGATATCGAAATAACAGAGCGCTTAATTAAGGCCTGTAATTTGGTAGGGGTAAGGGTATTGGATCACATTATTATAGGAAATGACGATTATATCAGCCTCGTCGATGAGGGATTGATTAAATAACCCGATTTTTACCCTTTAATTCACGAATCTTTCTCCTTAATTTCTTGATCTCTCCGTCCTTGATCATCAATTCCCCCTCCAGTTTTTTCATCCTCTTCCTCTGTTCATCGATGTTTTCGGTCCACCACTGATTTTGTCTTCCAACCCGTTTATGGAATATTTTACCCTCTGCCCTTAGTTCGCTCAGGTAGAATGATGCGGTAAACCAATTTAGACCAACGCCTTTGGCAATTCCCTCCGTTGTGGTCGGGAAATCTAATTTTTCTATGAATTCAAGGATGTCCCTCTTTATCTTTTCCGGGTTTCGCTTTCTCCTTTTGACCATTTTAGTTATTGGGTTTTCTATCCTTAAAACCTTTATCTTTGCGTACTTCTCATCCCGTTATCATTTATCGTTGCAGAGGCAATAAATAAATATTAGCAGAGATATAAATTATTTATGGAAATGAGTAAGTGGCATTCCAAAGAAATTAAGGAGGTATTGAGGGAGCTTGATAGCGACGAGAATGGCTTAAGTGGGGGGGAGGTAAAGAAGAGGTTGGAGAGATTCGGCCTCAACGAGCTAAAGGAGAAGGGAGGGATTAACCCGCTTAAAATTTTTTTAGATCAGTTTAAGAACATCCTGATTATAGTGTTAATTCTTGCGGCAGTGATCTCCCTGGGCATCGGCGAGATCATTGATGGCGGGCTGATTTTAATAATTGTAGTATTAAATGGAATATTTGGTTTCATTCAGGATTACAAGGCCGAGAAGAGCGTGGAGGAGTTAAAAAAGTTATCATCTCCAAGAGTCAGGGTTGTAAGAGACAGTACTGAAGAGGAGATCGATTCAAAATTTCTCGTTCCTGGAGATATTATTCTTCTTGAGGAGGGGGATGCCATACCGGCAGACTGCAGGATTATCGATGAGAAAAATTTAAAGGTTGATGAGTCCGCTCTAACCGGCGAGAGTGTAGCTGTAACCAAGGAAGAGGGAACCCTGGATGAAAAAACGCCGTTAGCTGAAAGAAAAAATTCTCTGTTTAAAGGGACTAACGTAATAAGAGGAAGGTGCAAAGCGGTTGTCGTGGAAACGGGGATGGGCACGGTACTGGGAAAAATTGCCAGGGATATTGAGGAGATAGAAAAAGAGAAAACGCCATTTCAGCAGAGATTAGATAAATTGGGAAAACAGATCGGTGCGGGAATCTTAGGGATATGCATCTTCATCGCCGTTGTCCTTTTTATGACAAAGGCCGCTTCTCCAATTCATGTCATGTTAATCTCTATCGCATTAGCTGTTGCCGCCATCCCCGAGGGTTTACCCGCGGTAATAACGCTATCCCTGGCCCTGGGGGTTAAGAGAATGGTGAAGAAAAACTCCTTGGTCAGAAGACTGCCAGTTGCCGAAGGTTTGGGTTCAGTTGATGTCATTTGCTCGGATAAAACGGGGACCATTACGGAGAATGAGATGACCGTCAGGGAGATCTTCACCAATAATAAACTTGTTGAGGTTACGGGGGAGGGTTATTCTGTAGAGGGAGAATTTTTGGAAAGGGACAAACTAACTGAGAAGGACAGAGAATCTATTAAATTTTTGCTGAAATCTGGAATGTTGTGCAATAACGCCAATATCGGTGTAGATGAAGAGGGAAATACAAAATTTTTGGGCGACCCCACCGAGATTTCTCTTTTAATCTCGGGATTAAAGTATGGATTTGAACTGACAGAGGTAAGGAGGGAATACCAGAGAATTGACGAAATTCCATTCTCCTCAGAGAGAAAGTGCATGACAACGATCCATGAAAAAGATGGAAAAACGATCAGTTTTACGAAGGGTGCCCCCGAAATTATAATTAAGTTATGTAATAGAATCTATCTTGATGGTAAGGTTAAAGGTCTAAAGGAGAGCGAGAAGGAGGAACTATTAAAAACTAACGAGGATCTGGCTGGGAGGGCATTGAGAGTTCTAGGTTTTGCATATAAACCAGAACCAAGGAATGGAGAGGAAGAAAAGGACCTGATCTTCCTGGGATTTCAGGGGATGATCGATCCACCGAGAAAAGGCGTTAAAAGGGCCGTTCAGGACTGCAAAAATGCGGGCATAAGGGTAGTGATGATTACCGGGGATAATAAAATAACTGCCAGGGTGATAGCTGAGGATGTGGGAATTATCGGGGATATCCTGGATGGTGGAGAATTGGATGAACTTTCCGATGATGAGTTACGGGAAATTGTCGAAAAGGTTGAAATTTTTGCTAGGGTCTCCCCATCCCACAAGGTCAGGATATTAAGGGCATTAAAAGAGAATGGCCATATTGTTGCCATGACGGGTGATGGGGTAAATGATGCTCCAGCGTTAAAAGCAGCAGATGTTGGAGTTGGGATGGGAATTAAAGGAACCGATGTTGCCAAGCAAACCTCTGACCTGATCTTATTGGACGATAATTTTGCCACGATTAGAGACGCGGTAGAGGAGGGGAGAATAATCTTTGACAATGTGAAAAAATTTGTAAATTATCTATTATCCTGCAATCTGGCGGAGGTTTTAATCTTGTTCCTGGCGAGTTTGCCTTTATTCACATCCAAGCCACTGATACCTCTAACGGCAGTTCAGTTGTTGTGGATTAATCTACTGACTGACGGTATGCCCGCCTTAGCCCTGGGGGTTGACCCCGCCGTTAAGGGAATAATGAAAAGAAAACCGAGAAAGAAGAACGAAGGGGTTATGGACAAGAGAATGATATATTCTATTATTTACACGGGAATAGTTATGACCTTTATAATTTTATTCATCTTTTATTCGGAAAATCCAGATATTAAGGAAAAGCTAAGGTTGGCCCAGACCATGACGTTTACCTCCCTGGTAGTCTTTGAATTGGTGAGAATACATATAATACGGAAGCCACAGGGTTTGGGCCTTTTTTCCAATAAATGGCTGATTCTGGCAATTTTAAGCTCAATAGGTTTACATTTAGTAGTTTTATACGGCCCATTGAGTGTTTACTTTAGAGTTGTGCCCCTATCAATAGATCACTGGGCTAAGATTATTGCTGGCTTGTTCTCCTTTTATGTATTTGCGGAAATCTTTAACAAATTCTATTAAGTTCCTCTCCCAGGTTTGGACTGAAATAATCTAAATATGGGGGTGTATGCATCATATTTTGATATGATATCCTACCATAAAGGACGCAAGTATCTGACTATAGTGCGTGATCTGGATATGGGAAAAGTAATCTGGATTGGTATAGGTAGAAAGAAAGAAACTCTGGATACCTTTTTCAAGGAACTGGGTAAAAAGAAATGCAGGAAGATCGGGAACCCCACCGCCTTTGTTGTTTTTCCATTAGTTAAGTAGTATTTTTGCTTCGACACTTAATAAATAATACAACTTCTCCCCAAAATGGGAGAAGAGCCGTTTTTTAATGCTAAACCCATAGAATTTATTATAGATTTTAACTTTAAAATTTCGCTTTAGCTCTATATATGGAGGGTTATACGAATGAAAATTTCGTTTAATAGTAGTTAGGCGTAATTAAAACGAACTCTGAAACCCCCGACCACCCACCCCTAAATTGAGAGGGGTTGCTTTATTAAAGGAAAAATCCTTCGCTTAACTTAACAAAACAAAAGAGAAAAAATAAAATTGCTTCGCAACTTTATCTAACATTGGTTAAGTACATCGTTTAGTTGATTTGTGCTTTTTCTTTTTAGGGTGTTCTTTTGTTGATTTTATGGTATTCAACCTATGACTTCCATTTTTATATTTGTGCAC
>Ga0164318_10005988_pt1 | contig 11775 bp, 13 predicted proteins | sample GuaBasSedimGuay9_FD_113734 | JGI IMG/M metagenome (GOLD analysis project Ga0164318, IMG submission 113734) | Subseafloor sediment microbial communities from Guaymas Basin, Gulf of California, Mexico - Guay9, Core 4571-4, 0-3 cm | ecosystem: Environmental > Aquatic > Marine > Hydrothermal vents... | reverse complement strand
CGCCGCCCCCCAGATCCACCGGTTCAAAGGGCCGATCAAAGACATTGACGCACCGGACACCGAACCGTTTTTCCAGGACGGTATATCCAAGGGTTGAAACGGCGTGGGAAAAGGTCTTCGTGTCCTTTGGATCGAGGGTGACCGATCCCTCTCCGATGGTGATCCCGCCGACGCCCCGCTCCTTCAGGAGCCGCACCACGTCCTCCACCACCCGGGACGTGGTGATAACGCCCCATTTCGGAAATACCGCGGTACGGGACCAGAAAACGATGTTGGGCTTGATGAAAACCCTGGCCCCCGGCGGCAGGGTGTCGAGCCCGCCGCACAGGTCCACGGCCCGGCGGACCGACGCCGCCGGTTTTTCATACCGCACGATCGATACCACGTGTTTTCCCGATTCGCGCCTCATATCCATCCCCTCCCGCCCCATGGGGCCGCCCGATCCGGGGGCCGCATTTATCGCGGGGGCCCGAACTTTCTGAACAGGGCGAACATCTCGTCTTTCAGGCTGTCCGGGATCATGGTGAGGTCTTCCTTTTCAAGCATCACGAACTCGGCGCTGCTCCGGACCAGGAGCCGCCCCTCGTCATCCCGGACCTCGCCTTTCGCCGTGATCCTGGGCGGACGCGAATCGTCCAGCATCGTCCCTTTCACGGTCAGCGGGACCCCGATGAGCACGGGCCGCACGTATTTGACCGTCATCTTTCGCGTGACCAAGAGCCTTTTCTTGAAATAAAAAATGGCCCAGGACATGACCTCGTCCACCAGCGTGGACACGATGCCGCCATGGGCCACGTTTTCCCACCCTTCATGGTTTTTCCCGAGGGTGATATCGGAACACACGGCGTCCCCGACCCGGTAGAACCGGAGGTCCAGGCCGATGGGATTCTCGGTCCCGCACGCGAAACAATGATGCCCTTCCAGTTTTTCGATCTCCACCCGTTGTTCATCAAACATGCCGTTCTCCCCGTGGTCCGGCCGCCTCGGCCAGTATGGTAAACCAGGTCATTTCATGATCCCATTCCCGGAGGATCCTGAAGCCCCGATGGACCAGCCGTTGCCGGATATCCCGGTAAGGGCTTCGCATCAGCCCGGAAAGGATCACCATCTCTTCCCCGCCGAAAGGCCTCTTTTCCAGCAACCCCCGGATCACCGGATAATGGATATTGGATATCACCAGGTCCGCCGGTTCGTCGAAAAAATCCTCTGCGGGCGCCGCCATCACCTGCACGGCCGCCTCCAGCCCGTTGAGCCGGACGTTCCGGACCGCCGTCTTCCGGCAGAGGGGGTTCAGGTCGACCGCCAGGACCCGGTCCGCGCCTGAAAAGGCGCTGGCCACGGCCAGGACTCCCGTGCCGGTCCCCAGGTCCAGGACCGTTGAAAAGGACCGGCGGCGGCGGGCGACCCCGATGGCGCGAAGGCAATCCCTCGTGGTGGGATGGAGCCCGTTCCCGAAAACGACACCGGGATCCAGGAGTATCTCGACGGCGTCCGCGTCCGCCGCGTTCCGGCGCCATGGCGGCAGGATCACGAAATCCCCTGCGCGGACACGGCCCTCCCCTTCCCCCTGCCATTCTTCGTACGCGAAGTGAAACTCCTGGACAAGCCGCAGGTCCGGCCGTGTTTTCAGCAACCGCGAAACCGCTTCCGCCGAGGGGGCGCTGAAAAAAAGAAACGAGGTATCGTTCTCCACCCAGTTGCCGAGAAAATTTTCTTCCGGACCGGGTTCTTCCGTCTCCCGGACGCGCCCCTGAATATAGTAGATATACAGATCATCGTACGGCCGACGCTTTTCCATATCCGGTCTCTTCCGTTCTCGACGCCGTTTGTCACCATCCGCCCGGGCCGCCCGGATCCCACGCCGAACCCGGGGCCCCATGCTCCGAAAGGCCGCCGTCATCAGGTCTGAATATCCAGTTGCGCGATCATGCCATGAGCGAAACGGATGATGAATTCCCTTTGTCGCGGGGTGGCATATGCCGCGCACGGGCACTGCATGTTTGCCAGACTGCGGACGAGCAGTTCAAATTTGACCCAGTCCGTTCCCGCTTCCACGGCAAACACATGCGGACCGCACCCGGAGTGAGCGAACTGGGTCCCGCTCAGGAGGTCCTTCGGGATCTTTATCCAGAACAGGCCGTCAAGGTCGGAGGATACGGCATTTTCCCGGAGAAACCGCCTCACCGCCTCCATATGAACGGAAGTAATTTCATCAATCAGGTAGGCCCTCACGTCCCCTCCCCTTCTCCATCGGTCTCGCGCTTTTTTCCGGAGAGAAACGCGTCCGTCACGGAGTAGGCCCACAGCAGGCCGAAAAGGCCCAGAAGGATCCAGAGGGCGGAGAAGTCCCCGGCCCTGATCCGCGCCATGAGGGTCCCGGGCGCCTCGGCGCCGGAGGCGCCCGCCCGCAGGGCGGCATGGACGATCCGGTAGAGTTTTATCACGGTGGCGCAGAAAAACAGGAAGCATCCGGTAAGAATGGCGGCGCCCTTTTTCAGGTCCTGGTTCAGGATCTGCCCGAGACCCGGGATCACAAAGGCGGAGCAGAGCGCGGAAACAAGGGCTTTTTTCATGGGGATTACCGGTTTACCGTCGCGTATCTCTTGAGAAAAATATGGAATGGTAGTAGGGAATATCCGGAAACGTCCGGCACCCATCCGTTTTTCGAGAAGATACCGCAACCCGCGGGCCTTGTCAATTTGATCGACATGGCAGGACACGCCACGGCCGGACAACATACGCCGGCAGACTTCTTTTCCGGACGCACGCACGGACCGCCGGTTTTTCACGGGATACACAGGGAGGAGACATGATCCAGTCTGTACCCGGAGACATCCAGGTCAATATCCCCTTCTCCATGCTCAGGACCGGCTACCTGCACCGGTTCATCCGCAGGCGGCTGAACCCGGAAATCGGGATGGATGCCGAATCGCTGGACACGTGCCCGCCTCCGGATTTCAGGGAGATCGCCGGAAAATTGAGGGGCGCCGGGCTCATTGTGACGCTTCACGCCCCTTTTAACGATCTTTCGCCCGGCTCCATCGATGCCCGGATCCGGGCCGTGACCCGAAAGCGGTTCGAACAGGTACTGCGCCTGATCCCCGTGTTCAGACCCAGGGCGGTGGTCTGCCACGCCGCCTATGAAGCAAGGCGCTACGGATACGTGAGGGACGCCTGGATCGAGAACAGCCTCGAAATGTGGTCTTGGTTCGGGAGCCGTGTCCGGGACATGGGATCCCTGCTGACGCTGGAAAACGTGTTTGAACAGGGTCCGGACGACATCCGCGTCCTGTTCGAAAACCTCCCGGGCGTGGGATTCTGCCTCGACACCGGGCACGTGGCCGCGTTCAGCAACACGCCCATGGAGACATGGATCGCATCGCTCGGTTCCCGCCTGGCCCAGCTCCATTTGCACGACAACAAGGGGAGTGCCGATGAACACCTGGGTCTCGGAAAAGGGACGATCGATTTCAAGGAACTCCTTTCGCGCGTAAAGACGGTGAAAGAGCGGCCGCCCATCATCACCCTCGAGCCCCACCGGGAGGCGGATCTCAAACCCAGTCTTGAATACCTGGCCCGCGTCTGGCCATGGTGAACGGGGCGGGTTGATTTCCCCGTTGAATTTCGGGCGGCATTGCTATAGGGTCGCAGGTATCGTGGGAAACAAACATCCCGGGAGGCAGCGGGAAAGATTTTTTGGGACGACAATGAGGAGGAAAATTCATGCAGTTAGAAGACGTGGTCATTTCAAAATCCATCATCAAGACCTTTCAGGAAAAACTCCTCGGCATCCTGGAAGTGGACGTGGCGCTGGTGGGCGCGGGTCCGGCCAATCTGGTGGCGGGATATTACCTGGCCCGGGCGGGCCGCCGTGCGGTCATCTTTGAATCCAAGCTCGCTCCGGGAGGCGGCATGTGGGGTGGGGGCATGATGTTCAACGAAATCGTGATCCAGGAAGACGCCCTCGACATCGTAGAGGAATTCGGTATCCGGGTCCAATCGAAAAAGGACGGCTACCACACCATGGACAGCGTGGAGGCTACGTCCTCCATCATCTCCGCCTGCGTTCGGTCCGGCACGGTTATTTTGAACCTGGTAAAGGTCACCGATGTTCTGTTCCGGGAGGCGGACGGCGGCCCGAGGGTCTCCGGCCTGGTGATCAACTGGTCGCCCGTCGAAAAGCTGGGGCTTTACGTGGACCCGCTCGGGATAAAGGCATCTTTCGTGGTGGACGGAACGGGCCATCCGGCCAACCTCTGCCGGACCGTGGCGCAGAAGATGGGCGTACGGCTCAACACACGGACAGGGGACGTGGTGGGAGAGATGCCCCTGTGGGCGGAAAAGGGTGAACAGTTCACCGTGGAAAACACGGCCGAGGTCTTCCCGGGGCTGTTTGTCGCGGGCATGGCCGCAAACAACGCGTTCGGCGGCCCACGGATGGGTCCCATCTTCGGCGGCATGCTGCAGTCGGGGAAAAAGGTGGCCGATATCCTGGCCGAAAAACTGGGATAAGCGGAAACAGCGGCCCGTTAAAAGGGCGCATCTTCCGGCTTCACAACGCAAAAAACGCATCGAAACGCAGGTCCGTCATGTCGAAAGGCGTTTCCGGAATCCGTCAGCGGATGGAAGGGGTCCATCTTTATTGTTTTTCGCCCGGCCCCTTTCTCGGGGAACGGGATCCCCTGGCGGTGGTGGCGGCCCAGATCCGGGGGGGTGCCGACCTGATTCAGCTCAGGGAAAAAGAGATGAACAGGAAGGACCGCCTGATGCTGGGAATAAAACTCCGGGAACTGACCCGGCGCGAGGGCGTCCTTTTCATCGTGAACGACGATCTGGACCTGGCCCTTATCCTTGATGCCGACGGCGTGCATCTGGGACAGGAAGACATCCCCATCCGGTTCGCCCGCCCCCTGATGAAAGACAGGATCATCGGGGTCTCCACCCACAACATGGAACAGGTGGACGAAGCCGTCGCCTCCGGGGCGGATTATATCGGGATCGGGCCGGTCTTCGAGACCCTCACCAAGGCGGACACGGAACCGCTCATCGGCCTTGCTCTCCTCGAGCGGCTCCGGGACCGGTGCCCGGTTCCCTATGTGGCCATCGGCGGCATCTCAAGGAAAAACATCGCATCCGTAACCGCCACCGGCTGCCGGCGCGTCGCTGTGATCTCGGATATCCTCATGGCCGATGACATCGAAGACCGGTGCCGGACGATCAGGGGTTATCTGTCATGACGGAACTGATGGAACGGCCTTTCGGAAAATCCGTCACGCCGAAGGAAAAATTAAGGCGGCTCCTGGAAACGGTGGTCCCCGAGGACAGCGTTGCCATCCTGATCAACGCGGACCCGGACGCCATGGCCAGCGCCATGGCCTTAAAGCGGCTTTTCTGGAGGAAGGCCTGGAAGGTGGGAATTTATCACATCAACCCCATCCAAAGGGCCGATAACCTGGCATTCATCAGGAGCATCGGGATCAAACTGAAACATGTGCGTCATCTCAAATCCGGGGACATCACGCGATGGGCCATCGTCGATTCCCAGCCGGATCATCACGAGGCGTTCAGGGGCCGTTCCTTTGACATTATTATCGACCATCATCCGGCGCTCGTTACCTCCAGGGCGCGCTTCATGGACATCCGGGAGGAATACGGCGCCAACGCCGCCATCATGACCGAATATCTGAGGACCGGAGGCATACGGCCGGCATCCCGCCTTGCCACCGCGCTTTTCTACGGGATCAAGACGGACACCGACAACTTCGTAAGAGACGCCACCACCCATGACATCAACGCATTTCGGTACCTGTACCGTTTCACCAACGTAAACATTATCAAAAAAATCGAGTCCTCCGAAATCACCCGGGAAACACTGGAAAGCTACCGTCTCTCCATGGAGCGGCTGCGCCTTATCAGGGACATCGCCGTGATCCACATGGGTGCCGTCGAAAGCCCGGATATCCTCGTCATCCTGGCGGATTTTTACATGAAGCTGGCGGAAGCCACATGGAGCGTCGCCTCCGGAACATTCGGCGACAAATTGGTGGTAATCATGAGGTACGCGGGGTTTCGGAAAGACGCCGGAAAAATGGCCCAAAGGCTTTTTACGCAGTGGGGAGGCTCCGCCGGCGGCCACAAAGGGGCCGCGAGAGCCGAGATACCCGTTGCAGGGCTGCCGCCCCGGGCCCGGAACCCCGAAGGTCTCGGGGACTTCGTCCTGAAAACGATCGGGAAGCTCAAATAGGGTGGAAAGGCCATCATCCGAAAGACAGTCAATGACAAGGGAGAAACCGGCTTTGACACGGTTCAAGACGGAAACCATCAATGAACGGCTGATCCAGAATGTCAAGGGGTTGATCGAGAACGACGACCGTCCGGCCATTGAAAAACTCGTCGATGAGATGAGAGCCGCGGATCTCGCCGACCTGATCGAACATCTGGCGCCGGAAGAACGCCTGTTCATCTTCAAGTTCCTGGAGCCGGATGGAGCCGGAGACGTGCTGGTGGAAATTGAATCCCCGGTCCAGGAACGGATCCTGGGAGAACTGGACAACCAGGCGATTTCGGAAATCGTCCAGGAGCTGGATTCCGATGACGCGGCCGACCTGGTTGGAGACCTTCCGCCGGAAAGGGCCCGGGACGTCATTGAAAGCGTGGGAGATGATGTCTCGGCCGAATTGGACAAGCTCCTCCCCTACCCGGAAGACACCGCCGGCGGGATCATGGCCTTGGAATTCGTGGCCATCCGGGCCGACGCCACCATCGGGGACGCCATCGAAATGGTCCGGGCCAAGAGGGAGGAAGTGGAGGATCTCTATTATCTCTGGGTGACGGACGAATTTGACAGGCTCATTGGGGTCATTTCCATGAAGGACCTGATCCTGGAACCCCCGGAAAAAAAAATCAGAGAGATCATGCACCCGGAAGTCATCTCCGTCCCCGTGGACACGGATCAGGAAGAAGTGGCCCGCCTGGTGAAAAAATACGACCTGGTGGTGATCCCGGTGGTGGATGAAAACAACCGGCTCGTAGGCCGTATTACCCACGACGACATCATCGACGTTATCGAAGACGAGGTGGACGAGGATATCTCCCTGATGGCTGGCGTCATCCGGCAGGAAATCGCGGAAGAATCACCGGTAAAGATCTCCAAGGCCCGCCTGCCGTGGCTCATCGCCGCGCTCCTGGGGGAAATCGTCGCCGCCTTTGTCATTCACCAGTTCGAGGCCTCCATTGAAAAAGTCATCGCCCTGAGCTTCTTTTTCCCTGTGGTGATGGCCATGGGAGGCAGCACCGGAAATCAGGCATCCACCATTGCCGTCCGTGGTCTGGCCACCGGCGATATCAGCCTGGTCAATATCGGAAAGAGATTATGGCTCGAGATGCGGGTGGCCCTTTTAAACGGCCTGATCTGCGGCATTCTTCTCGGCCTGATCGTCGGGTTCTGGCTTTCGGATTTTGTCCTGGGCGGGGTGGTGACCCTTGCACTGCTCCTCATTGTGCTGAATTCGGGATTTATCGGAGCAGGCGTTCCCCTGGCGCTGAAACGTCTCAACATCGATCCCGCCCTGGCGACCGTTCCCTTTGTTTCGACGTCCAGCGATATCTTCAGCCTTCTCATTTACCTCGGCCTGGTCACCCTTTTCCTGCACCTTACGGCCTGACGAAAACCGGGCGATGGCGGCGATCTAATTCCTGACGGTCTTCGGAGGATAGCGATGGATCAGGATCGGATCAAAGGGGGTGCTCTTCGAAATCCCGGCCTTGATCCGGTTCGCCTCCGACAGCCTGTAATACGGTCCCACGATGACCCGGTGCCAGTGCCGCTCCCCGATGGAAACGGTCTCGATGCGCGGTTTCAATCCCTGCCGCTCAAGGTTGCGGACCGTTTTCAGTGCCCGCGCCCTCTCCGTAAACGACGCGATCTGGACATCCACGAAAACCGGCGTTCCCGCCGGACAGGGCGGTTCCGGTATCTCGGAAACCAGTTCCCTGTTGGTCCTTTCAACGAGATCCAGGACCTTCTCCTCCTGGAGGTGGAAGCCGCATCGCAATGCGGCGGGCACAATGCCGAACAGGCTGAAAGGCACCCCCCCTTCGTGCGCCCGTTTGCGAAGAGTCCTTTGCCATACCACCGCCCGGCTGCTCCCCTCCACCATCTTTATTTCCACCTCAAGGGAAAGCTGGGAATAAACCCCCAGGTATATCTTTGAAAAATCCCTGACCCGGCCGTAAATGACGTAATCCGCGTCAAAAATCTTACATAGGGTCTGCGGAGGGAGATCTCTCCACTTCCTGGAAAATATCTTTTCAAAAGACGTTAACACGCGGTCCACTTCGCTCAGCTCGAGGTCACGATAGTTCTTGGAAGCGAAATGGTCGTAAAAGCTTTTTCTTTCCAGGACATGGAGGTCCGTTTCCGCCGTGTCGTTTTCAAAGGGAAGGATCACCACCCGCTTCGCCGTCTTATCTCCCGGCGGCCAGTGAAGATCGCTCCTGTCCCCCGGGCGCCGGGAGGGAACCGTGCCGCATCCCTGAAGAAAAAGGGGCAACAGGAGAAGGAGAATGGTGCCGGTTACGGCTTTCATTTTGTGCGGACAGGGCGGACGGAAAACGGGATATGGCGGAAAAAGGCGGATAGACGAAAAAAAGGAGAAATGACCGGGCTCATTTTTCATCAAAAAGGTCCGCCAGGGAGTGCCGGTCGGCTTCGGAAATTTCAACGAAACAAACACCCATGGCATAGGCCTTCGCATCCGCGCCGATGCCGTAAAGATCCGACCAGATCACCCGGCCCTGGAATTCGATCATGGGGTGGTCCGGGGGAATGATGCCCATGCGAAACACCTCTTCCATACGCAAGGGTTCCTCGCACCGAATGGAAATCCCGTCCACCGTTATGTTCTTTGTCTCAGCTTCGATGGTGCCGTCGTCCGTCAATATCACAACAGGCCATTTGACGCTGTGCCGCGGATACCTGCGTCTTTCCCTGTTTTCGCCCACCGTGTCTCCCCCTTGTGAATACCCGCTACACGCTTCCATCGGCCGGATTCCCAACGGCAACACCCCCACTGATTTTGACCCTATTCGAAACCCGGGGGAATGTCAAATTTGATAGATATCCTCAACCGGAGGCGTCGATCGGCCATTCGCCTCGTTCCTGGAGTACGCTTTTGTATACCGCAAGCGCTTCATTGACCGCCGGCATTCCCGCATAGGTGCCCACCTGGAAAAAAATCTCGGCCAGCTTTCGCGGATCACACCCCACATTCAGGGCGGCATTGACGTGCAGTCTCAGTTCATCTCCGGCACGGATGGCGGCCAGCACAGCGCACGCGGCCATCTGCCTTTCAGGAAGGGTCAGGACCGTCCTGGAATAGAGGTGTCCGGTGATGAATCTTGAAAACTCGTTGGCAAGGTCCCTGTCAAAGGCCTTCCACAGCAGGTAGGGCGGATCCATCCGGACACCCTTGCCAAAGAGCTTTTTCGCCGTTTCCTGCGTCTTTTTTTTCAGTTCTTCTTCATTCACTTCAGGGTCCTCCGGTTCAATTTTATCCAAGCCTCAGCCGCAGGCCGGATCGGCCGGAAAAAAGTCGTATCACAAAAAAGCCCATAGACCGGCCGGAAAATCCATGTGCATTTCAAAGCCTCCGCAAAGGCGCCGACCGACGAACGATCCCGCCGCAGGGAAACGGGATATCCCGCAACGGCATTGTAACGCCGAAAGATCAACTATTATAGCGCCCATCCATAAATGGCCTTTTTGCGCAATATCTGCGTTATGCCTTGATCTTGAACAATCCCGCCATGGCGGGACTCATTTCTGAATGGGCACTATTTTATAAATTTCACCGCTATTTTCCCGTGAAATTTGAGGCACAGCGAATAAAAGCTTCCCACGATGCCGTTTTTTTCCGGCGCAAACCTCTTTACATTTGTTTAGGAAATGCTCCGCGAAAAGATGCACGCACACCCGAGAAGCTTTTATTCGTGGAAACCCTGCTGATTTTGATGCTGGGTCTCCATATACATAAATTTATAATCAATAATACATATATATTTATCTCTGTCAAGAAGTTTTTTATAAATTAGATGAAAATTATTAAAATAATACAAACTCACAGGTCAAAGATCCAAATTCGATCGGTTTTCCCTGCCTTCCTCCTTGCGGACAAAGGAGAGTGGCAGGGCTTCCCTAAAGAAGTCGCCCGCCGTGGTCTGCGGCAGTCTTTCACAACGCTCACCGCGCCAGGGCCGGAGGGGATGGGTGTTGTTTTTAACCGGTCCTGCCGATGGCTTGCAAAGGCCATGGCAGTGGGCACGGGGAAGGGGCGGCTTCGTTCAGACGAACAGGAACGGTTATTTCCGGCAAGCCCCTTCCACGGGCCCACGTTCGATTATGAAGAATCAGGACCGATTAAAAACAATGCCCGGGTCCGGAGGCCCATCGGAAGTCCCAATGATACCGGATCCCTCCGGGCACAGTCTCCGAAGCCAGGATGACCGGTCACGTTCAACAATCTGGACTCAAGGATCATCCGAAAAAAAGGATTTTCTCAAGACAGAAAAGAAGACGGGGTTGAAAAGAGGAATGCTCAAGTGTGAAGGGTTCCTCCCGCATGAGCGGAGAGTCAGCGCCGGGTTCCCACATGAACGGCCTGGGTACCGAACATCAGAGAACGGTAGCGCACGTTCTCAAGGCCGGCACTTTGCATAATGGAGGCCAGCTGTTCCGGTGGAACGAACGCACGGGTAGAACTCGGAAGGTATCGATACGCCGCATTTTGCCGGGTCAACAGATAACCCAGGAAAGGGATCACCACCTCCAGATGAAACAGGACCAGGGGTCTCAAAAGGCCGGTCCGGGGAGGAGAGGTGTCAAGGCACACCACCTTTCCCCCCGGCCGGACCACGCGCATCTGCTCCTGGAACGCCCGTCGGGCATCCGTAACGTTCCGGATCAGATAGGCCGAGGTCACGGCATCAAAGCTTTCGTCCGGAAAAGGTAAACACAGGGCATCCCCCGCACACCACAGGATCCGCCTGCCCCCATTCCGCAAACGCCCCACCCGCATCATATTGAGGGTAAAGTCAAGCCCTACCATCCGCACGCCCCGCTGACAGCTCTGGACCGTCATCAGGATATCACCGGTGCCCGTGCCCACGTCAAGCAGGCGGGCTCCGGGTCCCAAAGACGCCAACCGGACCACGTGGCGCCGCCATGCGCGGTCGCGCCCCAGGCTGATCAGGCGATTCATCAGATCATAATGACCTGCAATGGCGTCAAACATCTGATGGACGAACTCGGCCCGCCCGGATCTCCCGGATGGTGACATGTGTCGATTCCCCCTAACCGGCACCACGGGACCCGCCGCCGAATCCGTATAAAAAAAAGCGGGATGTGATCGCTCCGGACCCTGTTTCATCAGGCCGCGGATCCGGCTGAGGCGCCTGTCATAAGCCTTTCATCTAACACTTTTCGGATGGTTTCGGCAAGATTCCTCATGACGATCGGCTTCATCACCTCCTCACTGATGCCCATGGCCTTGGTAACCTACAACACATTGGTGTCACTATGAGTCTTCTGGGAACAGGCGCCGGGTGGTACCTGGGGCTACTGATCCTGAAAAAATATCGTCCCTGACCCCGCCCCTCCGGCTTCGCCGGGAAAGCCCGGGAGACCGGCGCTTTGTAGTTCCGCTTCAAACTCCCGTCCCCCCCCCAAAAAAAAGCCCCTCGAATTTCGAGGGGCTTTTAAATAAATCCCGGCGGCGT
>Ga0164318_10005987_pt1 | contig 11777 bp, 9 predicted proteins | sample GuaBasSedimGuay9_FD_113734 | JGI IMG/M metagenome (GOLD analysis project Ga0164318, IMG submission 113734) | Subseafloor sediment microbial communities from Guaymas Basin, Gulf of California, Mexico - Guay9, Core 4571-4, 0-3 cm | ecosystem: Environmental > Aquatic > Marine > Hydrothermal vents >... | reverse complement strand
TTTATTAAATCTTAATATTCAGATATATAAAAGAGCATCAAAAACTTGCTTAATTTTAAAAGTGTTACAGAGACAGGCGAAATGTAAAATGTAAGATGAAAGAAAAAATGGCATTGCATTAATCTCTGCGCCTGCCTGTATCTGTCCGCACCTGCCCGCGACGCGGACGCGGCAGACACACACAAGACGGGTGCAATCGGACAGCCTCATAGCGGGCACGTGACCATGAAGTCCTCCATCCATATTGGGGGGTGTGCTTTATAAATTCGGCATTATGCTCGATTCTTCACCTTTCCTGCCTCTGTTGCAGCAGGCTTGACAATAACCTGAATTGAAGCCTTTCAAACAGGCTTTAAAAAAAAGACAAAATGCGAACTTTTCAACCTTTATATTTTAAAGACAAACTAAAAATAATAAATCCTGAAGGCTTCATCGGTATTGTTACTCTTTGGTCGAGTCCCGAATGGGTTGCCAAACGGCTGTTTGAAATCGGGATCGATCTTTCAGGTCATTCTTCGCCAATAGCTGTTATTGGAAACTTGCGCGGCAATGGATTTCCCCATCTTATCAGAAATTTGCTTTATAATCCGCAAATCACTCTGCTGGCCTGCTGCGGGCGAAATCGTTACGGTTCATTAGAGGATTTAATATCTTTTTTTTCCAAAGGGGTTGAACAGGTTGAAGAGAGTTCACCATACCACCTTAATGGTCAAACAATTCCGGCAGCCCGAATCAGGGGAAGAACCCGAATGATTGATACCTTGGTCAAGCCTGAAGATTTTGATCCCAAACCGGAAATTACATACCTGGGTGAACTTCGGGACAGCCAAAGTCTGGAAAATACCAAAAAATATTTTTCAGAGATATCTTGCGGCCTTCATCCATCAAAATCAAATAATTTATCCCGGCCCCCTGCAGCGGCCCATCCAAAAAAAATTCCCTTGCCAAAGGTCTGTGTCAATACTTTCCCCTGCAACTCCAAGGCTTTTATCATTTCAAAAAAAGACGTGGTTCAGGCTTGGGAAGAAGTGATCTTCATACTTTACCGTTTTGGCAGAACCGTTCATCTTTCAAAGGGCGGCCGGAAGGAATTGCAGAATGTTAAAGTAATAGTAGAGCAGCCTGTCAGCAGTCCGGATCAAAGACTCTTTAAATACTGGTTCAAGGAAGATAAAATAAAATTGTATCAGAAAGATATTTTGTCAGGAGAAGAGCCTGCGGATGATTCTTATACATACGGGCACCGGCTCAGATCATATTTCGGCATAGATGGATTGGCAAAGGTTGCTGAAAGACTTTTAAAGGATAATGAGGATCGCAAATGTTTTATAGCGCTTTGGGATACCGGGAATGACCTGAGGGGAAAGAGCACACCATGTTTGGTGTCTCTCTTTTTTCGATATTACGAAAAAAAATTGACTTTAACGGCTGCCTACCGCACACATAATGCCATTGATGCATGGATATACAATTTTTACGGATTAAAGGCTATTTTGGATTTTGTAGCCGATAAAACGGATATGGAACCGGGAGCAATAACTGTCATAAGCAATTCCATAAGCATAGACCTGGATGAAAGCACCATTGCGAGAGCTGCCTTATTAGTGGAAAAATCAAGGAAATCATCGATAAAGACCGATCCTAATGGTAATTTTATTATTACTGTGGATAAGCAGAAAAATGAGATTATCGTTCAGCACTGTACCGAAGATGGCCTTTTAATAAATGAATATCGCGGCAAAAAGGCTGAATCGATCCAGCACAAGCTTTACAAAGATATGGCTCTTTCAGACCTGAATCATGCCATGTATATAGGACGCCAGCTTGCACAGGCAGAAATGTCTTTAAAATACGGTTTTGAATTTATACAAAAATAGCGGCCTGTGCGATTAAAAATCAGGAGTTACGAATTAGAAATTATGGTTGCTTAGCGGATTAACGTGAAAACCTCTTCCTAATCAGGGAATGATCTTGAGCTAAGGTGATCGAACAAATCAGCATCGAACATAGAAGTGGCCGTCATTTTTGCGAAAGCCCGGAATCCGGATGCTTCGGGAAACCCGGATAGCGCTAAAGCTTCACTGCGTGCCCGGATCAAGCCAAAAATGACGTCAAGCCCTTTTCATATACGCATCACGCTAATCCGCTATGAACCGAAATTATTACGGTCTGCTTCGGTCAGATGTGAAACACTTATTTTAACATGACTATTGCAGGCATCCTTCAAACCTGGTTTACACTTTTTATCTGCCTGCAGAAGGCAGGGATACTGCTTTTCGCCTGGTTTCCATGCTCTTTGCGCGGGAACCTGTTATGGTATGCATTCCCGCGCTGGAGCGTGGGAACGAGAAAACGAGAACCGTTAAAAGTGTAAACGGTTCTTTTGAGCATTTATGAAGGATGCCCTATTGCATATCAAAAGTCATGTAAGACACAATTATTAATTGTGTCTTTTTCATGATATGTAGCTTATTAATAATGAGTTACGATGGTTAATTATCGCTCATTGTTGGAAACTGATGTCAAAAATTCGTAATTTCTAATTCGTAATTCATAATTGCACAGAGACCTGTCAGCCTTCAATAGCTGTCCGGATATCCTCAGAATTATGCTGAAATTTTTGACTTGGCAAGAATGTAAATCCGCCTATTGTTGATTTTATGAAACTTACTATCTTTAAAAGACTTACATTGGGCAACATGACAATAATGCTCATGGTTATTTATATGGGAATATATGTAACCTTTAAATTAAACAGGTTAAATCTTATTACATGCAGCATTGAATCTGTTGATGCAAGGTCGATCAGACTTTTAGAACACCTTTCAAATACAATGTTTTCCCATGTTAGTTTTGAAAAAAAGTATCTGATTTCAAAGGATCAGGACTTTTATTTTCAATTTTTAGAAATAAATAAATATTTTGTCAATAATCTTAATAAACTTGAAGATCTTATGGATAACCCATTTAAAAAGGAGCTTTTTGCCGATTTAAAGAAATTATATGGCCTTTATATCTCTATATTCAAGAAAGAGGTTGTATTTATAAAAAAAAATCTAAAATATCCGCTTAAAAAATATCTGAATGAAAAAGAGAAGTTAGTTAATGAGATTAATAATAAGTTTCGGCAGATTATAAAGGCAGCCAGGTTGAGCAGAGATCAAAAGATAATTGTATCAGGTCAAATAGGTTCCCATATATTAAAAGTTACCACAATCGTAGCGGCCATGGCCGTTGTATTAGGAATTCTGATTTCGTTTTTCAATACAAGAAGCATAAACCGGTCAATTTTACTATTACAAACAAAAACCAAAGAGATTGCCAAAGGTAAATTTGAAAAAATAATAAATGTTGCATCCCCTCCTGAAATCAAGGAGCTTGCAGATGATTTCAATATGATGTGCAAGCGTCTGAATGAATTAGATAAAATGAAAGTCGATTTTATAAGCCACGTATCCCATGAACTTAGAACACCGCTGACTGCAATAAAGGAAGCTTCCGGCATGCTGCTCGAAGGCATTTATGCAGATAAACCGGAAAAGCACCAGGAGCTCTTAACAATTGTAAACCAGGAGTGTGAAAGACTTATAAATTCAGTTAACAGGATTTTGGATCTTTCCTGTATGGAAGCTAAAATGATGGATTATCATTTTCTTGAATCTTCTTTGATTCCGATAATCCAGCAAGTTATTTTAATGTTGGCACCTATTGCTCAAAGAAAGAATATCGACCTTGAGTTAAAACCTTCTGAATACCTTCCCCCGGTAAAAATTGATAAAAAAAGAATTGGACAGGTGATCGAAAACTTAATTGGAAATGCATTAAAATTTACTTCAGATAGCGGGAAAGTCAATATTGCTGCAAAATACAAGGATAAAACATCATCTGTTGAAGTTACAATTTCAGATACAGGATGCGGAATACATAAAGAGAATTTAGAGGAAATCTTCGGCAAGTTTAAACGGATAGATGTCGGGAAAGAAACCGTTAGGGGTACCGGTCTTGGTCTTTCAATCGTCAAACATATTATAACCGCTCATGGCGGGAAAATTTGGGCTGAAAGTATACCGAACAGGGGAAGCTCTTTTATATTTACCCTGCCGGCGGTTTCCGGAAATCCCGCAAACTGTTAATAATCCAAAATTTCAAAGGAATAATTTTTCAAAATGTTATTTTTGTGTGGGACGATTTTGTCAGCGATGCTTTAGCCAGACATCGTCTAAAATAAATTGTCCTGAAAATTCAAAACAAGGGACTTGACAAAAAAATAATTCTTATAATATAAAAGTTTTAGGTTAAATGATTTTTTTGCGGAGATATCCGTTTTAGGATTTTTATGCAAGAAGGTCTTGTAAAAACTGCGGGCATGGCCGTGGATATTATCTCTAAGGGATTTTTACAAAATCCTTACTTAAAGCATGATGCACAAGAGCTTTGCGCAGATTGAGCAAAAAGTCGTTTAATACAGGTTTTAGTATCTGAGACCTCTGGAAAGAGCGCATTTTAGAGGGTCTCTATATTTATGTTTCATTAAATTGATTTCTAAAAAAGTACGGGGAGGTGAGTTATTATGGATAAAAAATCGTTTGTTCTGATTAAGACAGTTTTAGGGATCGCCGTTCTATCTTTGTTATTCGTTGCCGTTGTTTATGCTTGTACCACTGTATCGGATGTTATAAAAATGGAAAACAAGGCGTATGACAAACATAAAAAGGCTATTGTTTTATTTACCCACAAAAAACATATTGAAGATTACAAACTATCCTGCGGAGAGTGCCACCACGATCAAGACAATAAACCGCTTGATAATCTTAAAAAAGGAGATGAGGTACATAATTGTATCGAATGTCACAAAAAACCTGGTGAAAGGCCAAAAGGAAGGGGCGCACCCAAGCTTACCAAGAAAGAACGTTTGGAATACCATGCTGAGGCAATTCATTACAACTGCAAGGGTTGTCACAAAAAATTCAATAAAAAGAACAAATTGAAATCAAAAGATCCGGGAGCTGCTCCTACGACCTGTAAAAGATGCCATGTTACGAAGTAAAAACAGGGATCTTTTTTAAAAAAACAAGGCAATCGTCTTCTTATGACCGTTGCCTTGTTTTTTTGAATGAAATTGCATTTCGAACCATGGCTTTTGCCCAGGAAGGAGTGCCTAAAGCATGCAGATGTGAATATGTTGCAAGGACGTTTTTATAGCGAATCCCATCTTTTTTGTTATAAATACCAGCCCCCCTTTCCATTCTGAAAACCAGGCTTTTCTTATCTGTTTTCCATTTTAGAACAAACGAATAATGAAATTCATGTGCCCTTATTTTGGTGCCAACTTGAAAATAGGGGTTGTCAGAGCTTACATCGATAATGGTATATCCGTGTCCCCGAGGTTTTTTCGACAAGCCGAAAGCAACCGGCAGTATGCCCGCCATTGGATAAGGTTTCTCTTCTAAAATAAGTTCTTCGCCCAGATACATTAATCCGCCGCACTCAGCGTATATCGGAAGACCTTGCTTTGCCATCAATCTTAATTCATTTCTGAACAGAGCATTTTCCGACAGTTCGTTTGCATGTGTTTCCGGAAACCCGCCTCCAATATAAAGGGCGTCGATCATCGGCAGTGATCTGTTTTTAAGAGGGCTTAAAAATACAAGTTCAGCACCGGCAGAGGCAAGAGCCTCTATATTTTCAGGATAATAAAATTGAAATGCAGAGTCTCTGGCAATCCCTATTTTGGGCTTGCTTCTATTTTTCAATAGATTCTGATTCTTATCCTTTATCAAGCAATTCTCTTCAGAAGACTTTCCTGATGCAGAACCGATTGGAATATTTGCAGCTTCACGAGCAATATTATCTAAGGCGTCAAGATTTATGTATTGCTTTGCTATTTTGGAAACAGCTTTGATTGAATTTTTCGCCCATTCATGTTCGGCGGTGGGAACGAGCCCCATGTGCCGTTCCGGAAAAATTTGTTTATCTAACTTTGGCAAGGCTCCAAATACAGTTAACCCTGTATAATATTCTATACTTCTTCTGAGTATATTTTCATGCCTTTTCCCGGCGACCCGGTTTAATATAACACCGGCAATTTTTACTTCAGGAGCAAAATGAATGCATCCTAAAACAGATGCAGCCATTGTTCTTGTGGATTTTGTGCAGTCAAGGCAAAGGACGACAGGAGCTTCAAGGAGTTTCGCAAGTTCAGCGGTGCAGGTAGAACCATTGATATCGATGCCGTCGTAAAGACCTCTATTGCCTTCAATGACAGCTATATTACTCTTCGAAGAATGTATGAGGAATGAATTCAGAACATCTTTTTCACTTACCAAAAAAGTGTCCAGGTTATAGCATGGCCCGCCGGCTGCCAGCGAAAGCCAACCCGCATCTATATAATCAGGGCCTTTCTTAAAGGAGACAATTTTTTCTCCGAGGCTCCGTAATGCGGCAATAATTCCAATAGATATGATTGTCTTGCCTGATCCTCCGTGCAGTGCTGAAATAATAATTCTGGGAAAACCCATATTCTTCTGCTGCATTGGAGTCAGTTTGAATAACCTTGTATTAACAGCTTATACCCGATGATCAAGTTTTTTATAAATTACTGAATTTATCAGAATACAAAAAAGCTCTTTCAAACACATCAGACTAATAAAGATTATATAAAGATGATTTTGGAATAGCTCAGAAAACTTGAACATCGGGTATAAGCAAAACTTGAGAAATCCTTCGGGCTTTTTTGGATTCACCGAATCCGCTGCACTGCCGACAACTCAAAGTGCCGCAGTACGACTTCGCCGCCGGTGCCTTGCATATCCGGCATATCCGGTAAATCCTAAAATCGCTCAACTTAGGTCTGAATGAAAATTCATAAGATGGTTGTGTCGGGAACATGGATTGATGTGATTTAATTAACTGATATCCATGAATAGGAAACGACATCCATCTTCCACAAATTTTTGCAACTGCCTCTTTTATGCCGGTACACAGAGGAGGAATCAGGCAGGCTTGAACTCATCAGGGCCAACAATGCATTTGGACAATAAAGAGTAAATGGTATTGATTTTAAACCTTCAAATTCGACGATCAAACGAACAAGTTTGTGGGAGCTGCCTTTCGCCACGGAATTGCAGATAAAGCCGGTGCTTTTCCGCAGATAAGGTCACTCCTGGAAAATACGTCTGCCATCAGCTTGAATTTGAAGAAAAATTGAAAACATTTTGATTTTAATCTTCTTCGGTCTCGGCATGGGCCTGCTTACCGGTTCCTTTGAGTCCATACATGGTTGTACTGCCGCTTGACCAGTATTCAAGAATGCCGTCTTCAATCATCTTACTTACAAGTTTCTTGGCCGGCCTTGGTTTTTCACCTAATATTTTAGCCAGGTCATTAAAATAAAATTTAGATTTTGTCTTCTGTTTCTTTTTAAGCGCTTCAACTATTTTTTCGTTTGCTTCTGCTTGATCCATTTTTAAGTCCTTTTTTATAGATGCAGGGGAACATTAGGCATTCCCCTGCCCGTCTAAATTTTAGAATTTAAATTGTGATGTCTGGCGCCATGTATAATAAGCCGGATCTCTAAAATCATCAATGAGGTGATGGGTAAATTCCAGTTCACATTTTTCAAAGAATCTTTCCCATCCAATTCTTTCAGCCCATTCTCCAAGACGTTCATACTTGTTGGCATCTTTTGCATAGGCTTCTACTATTCTCTGAATTGTTTCAGTCAGTGTCGGCCAGCGAGGCATCTCATTTGGAATAAATGCAACAACTACCTTGGAGAATTTTGGTGCGCTTATCCTGTTAGATACCTTGCCTCCGGCCATAAGTACGATTCCATCACCAACATCGTCGGCAAGGGGCATTGAAGGACACATAGTGTAGCAATTGCCGCAGAACATACATCTGTCGTGATTTACCGCAACACTGTTTACCTTTCTTCCATCGGCCAGTTCCACCTTGGCCGGTTTAACTGCCGCGGTCGGACAGGCCGCAATCGCCAAAGGAATTTCGCACATTTTATCCAGGTATTCATGATCTAACATGGGCGGTTTACGGTGATAGCCCAAAATTGCAATATCAGAACAGTGTACAGCGCCGCACATATTCAAACAGCAGGCCATGGAAATACGAAGATGAGCAGGAAGCCGCATTCTTTTAAAATCATCAAAAAGAACATCCATCGTAGCTTTTACAGTACCGGATGCATCGGTAGCAGGCGTATGGCAGTGAATCCACCCCTGGGTATGTATGATGTTCGTAAGTCCCGCACCTGTACCGCCAACAGGAAATTTCAAACTTCCTCCGGAAAATTTTCTGCTAAGAAGATCCTCTTTTAGAGGGGCTACCTTCTCCTTGCTGTCCACCATAAACTCAATATTGTTGCGGGTTGTAAATCTGACATGTCCGCCGCAATGCTTCTCGGCAATTTCACAGATTTCACGGATATGGGTTGTGGTCATGATACGGCATCCGCCGACCCTGACAGTGTAAACCTCGTCACCGGTTTCTGAGACATGTACAAGAACTCCTGGTTCAAGGATCTCATGATAAAGCCATTTTCCTTTGTTCGCCTTGATTACCGGAGGATAAAATTCTTCAAAATTTCTTGGACCGATATCAGTTATTCTGTCTTCCATCGGTTTGTCCGGATTGTAACCTGATGAGATAAAAGCCATAATCTTCACCCCCTATCTTTGATGAAATTTTCTAAATTCATTAATATCCCGTGTAAATCCGCCTGGGACTTCATCTTCTTTCCAGAAAATATACGGATTGGTTCTCGGTTCCTGAACCATCTGGGGAATCGCTTTCAGTCCGGTTTCCTCAAGCAGACGCTGGAAACCCTGCCGTTTGATCAGTTCGCCTAATCTTTCACGGTTTTTCCCTTCTTCCATCCACCAATCCCAGATAGATTCAATAACCTCTTTAATTTCGTCATAAGGATCTTCAACTTTGATAAAAGGAACTAAAAGTGAACCCATCTGCGCACCATCCAAAATCGGCGCTTTTGCGCCCACCAGAATGGAACAGCCTCTGTCATTGCCTATTCTAAGGGCTCTCGGCATAACATTGATGCAATGCATACACCGTGTACATTCCTTGTTGTTGATCATCAGCTTTCCATCTTCAAGCCACATACACTTGGTGGGACACAGATCCAATACCTCTTTTTGAATATCAAACGGTCCCCAGTCGCGACCGGAATGAGCACCTGCGTTGGGCGCAAGTTCACCGCCGATATAAGCCTGAACCGCTTCCTGGTCTATCCGTATTTCATCCCGCCAGGTGCCGATAAAAGACATATCCGCCCTTGCGATGGAGGCAACACAGCAATTGGGACACCCGTCAAACTTGAACTTGAATTTGTACGGAAATGCCGGACGGTGGAGCTCATCCTGATACTCTAAGGTTAGAGCTGTGCAGATCGACTGCGTATCATAACAGGCATATTCACAGCGTGCCTGGCCGATGCAGTCGGCCGGGGTGCGCAGGTTTGAACCTGAACCGCCAAGATCCTGATTATGCTTATGAGTCAAGTCATAAAATATCTCTTCAAGCTGAGGCGTTGTTGTACCGATAAAAATAATATCTCCGGTTGAGCCGTGCATGTTGGTAATGCCGCTTCCCCGGAAATCCCAAAGATCACAAAGCTCTCTTAAGTATTTTGTGGTATAAAAGTGGCCTGACGGCTGATTAACACGAAGGGTATGAAAATGAGCAACGCCCGGAAACTGCTCAGGCTGATCGCAATATCTTCCAATAACCCCTCCTCCATAGCCGAAGACACCTACTATTCCACCATGCTTCCAGTGGGTCACTCCATGCTCATAAGAAAGTTCGAGCACCCCCAGAAGATCATCAACCACATCACTCGGTATCTGGTATTCTATACCTTTTTCATTCTTTGCTCTTACTTCTGCCTCTTGTTTAAGATCAGATACAAAACTCGGCCATGGACCGGATTCAAGCTGATCTAACAAAGGGGTTTCTTTTTTTGCCATCCTTTTACCTCCATTTTAATAAATTAACCATACCTGACTATGATTATAAAAGAATAACCGACTTCATCCTTAAACAAATATGGATGCTTAGGCTACCTCCTCTCAATACATCTCATTATAGATATCCATATAACCCGATGTTCAAGTTTTTTGAGCTATTCAAAAATCATCTTTATATAACCTATTGATTTTATCGGCCTGATGTATTTGAAAGAGCTTTTTTGTATTCTAATAAATTCAGTAACTTATAAAAAACTCGATCATCGAGTATCAGACAAAAAGGAATAGATATAAAATTTATAAAATCAAGTCAATAAAAAAGACCCATTTCCTTTTAATAACATATCTTAATGTCTGATTCACAGGACATTCCAAAGGCTCAAATCTTATCTTCCAAGGCTTATTTTTTTATTTCCTTTAAAATTTCAGGAGCAACATCGTAACCTAATTCCAATGCTTTATCGCAATGTTTCCTGGCTAATTCGAATTCTTTTTTTTCGAGATAAGCGATTGCTAAATTATTGTGAGCAATTGCAAAAGAAGGCTCAATTTCAATCGCTTTCAAATTTGTTTCAATACTTTCATCTATCAAACCGCTCATCAAATATGCATTTGCCAATGTTGTAATTGCCTGGATAAATTTTGAATTATAGGCAATTGCCTTTTTCAGAGCCGCAATTGCATCATCGATGTTTCCTTTCTGAAGGTGTACAAATCCAATATTACCATAACCCTCTGAAAAACCCGCTCTTGACCTGACAGCCATCTGATTGTATTTAAGGCAGCCGTCAATGTCGCCCCTTCTCAGATAGATTCCCCCAATTTGTGCATAAGCCTCGGCAAGATTAGGACTGTTTTCGACCGCTGCATGAAATTCTTCTTCAGCCTCATCATATTTTTTTAATCCTAAAAGGCCTACAGCGAGATTATAATGAGATGTGCCGCAATCAGGGTTTGCTGCTACAGCAAGCCTTTGCTGGGCAACATATTCTTTCACGTTTTTTGCTTTTTCCATATTATTATATCCTTCCAGAGGATTATCGCTTGCTGGTGAGGAATCTGTCCTGGCGTGTCTATATCTTAAACCGCATTGACAGGCCGAACTCCGTTACCGCCTCACTTATAAACGATAGGCCGGCACAAAGCGCGGCCTGTCAGAACAGATTTAAATTCTGCAAATCAGTATAAAAACCTGCAGAGATATTACCATGCAGAGATTAGATTATGTAAATCAGGTATAGATAATAGAACCAAATAGTAAAGTCAAGTAAAACTTGATAACATGCGGGCAGATGCATTTGGAGATCTGCTGATGATTTTAGTTTATTTTGAAGATTTTATTGTTTTAATATCGGGCAAAGATGGTTTGAAGGCAAGATGCATAAATGGACAACCTGTTTTGACCTCATCCCTAAGCAAGATTGAATCTCCGGTTTTGAAGCCAATGCCATTAATGTTCTATTATACAAATCCGCCTGCCTGTCCGTCCTATCTTTTTTCTTGACATCTCACCTTCCTTTTTCTACCGTTTTGAAATTCAATTTTTTCGATGGTCACCTGACCTGCTGCAAATAAAGAACTCCCTTTAAAGGAAATTTTCAAACCGGCTCTTGAAGGAGGCTGGTGACAGGAGAAGAGTAAACCATAAAATATAAAACCTAAAACCTGCATAAACTATTTTCAAAAAGAAAATTATGCTTTTAATATCAACGAATTATAGAAATGTTGTACTTGCATAACACGCATCGGTTTGATGCGGCCATAAAGGCTGCGGTTTTT
>Ga0164318_10005986_pt1 | contig 11777 bp, 12 predicted proteins | sample GuaBasSedimGuay9_FD_113734 | JGI IMG/M metagenome (GOLD analysis project Ga0164318, IMG submission 113734) | Subseafloor sediment microbial communities from Guaymas Basin, Gulf of California, Mexico - Guay9, Core 4571-4, 0-3 cm | ecosystem: Environmental > Aquatic > Marine > Hydrothermal vents... | reverse complement strand
TTATCTCCTCGAGGAGCTCGGGCGTGACGTCGGGGGCCCTGACCTTCTTCTCGGTGACCTGCGAACTCATGCCAATCCTGTGGGGGCCGCTTCGCCTATATCAGGTTTGCGGAGCAACTCTGATTTATATACCCCTCAACCCTCGGCCGGTTGGAGGAAAAATGGGCCTACCTCCCGTTCCATCAGACCTGAACGGCCTGCTGGGAGAGTTCCTGAACGTGAACAACGTTGTGGCAGTGGTCGGCGCGTCCAGAAACCCTGAGAAGTGGGGGTACAAGCTCTACAAGTTCTTCAAAGACGCGGGCTACAGGAGGGTCTACCCCGTGAACCCGAACGCCGAGACCGTCGACGGGGACAGGGCCTACCCGTCCCTCGAAAGCCTGCCGGAGAGGCCGGACGTGGTCAACGTTGTGGTGCCCCCTGAGGTCAGTCGGAGGATCGCCAAGGAGGCGGCGCAACTTGGCATCAAGAGGATTTGGTTCCAGCCAGGGTCGGAGGACGAGGAAGCCATTCGAACGTGTCTGAGGGCCGGCATGAAGGTCGTCTGGGGAGTGTGCATGATGGAGGAGAGCTTGAAGAGGGGGATAGTCCCCCCGATGTTCGGGCCGGTGGACTAGATGGGGAGCGGTGCCGTCAGGAGGAGCACCGCCAAGTAAACCAGGGAGCCCACGATCTTCCTGGAGGTCGAGAGCGAGCTCACCTCGTCGAGCGGGGGAGGGTGCCTGGTGAACGTGAAAAGCGCCACGAGGAGCGCCATGAACGGGCTGTAAATCATGGCCACGAGCACCGCCAGCATGCCCAGGGCCGCCCTCACCCTCCCGCTCGGAACAAGGGCGTATATGACGTGTCCCCCGTCGAGCTGGCCGGCCGGCAGCAGGTTGAGGAACGTCAGTATGAGTCCCGCCCACCCGGCGAACGCTATTGGGGACATGATGATCGCGGTTCCCTCGGGAAACGAGAGGCCCCTCTGGATCAGGCCGAACAGCAGGGGCGTGGGAACGAATTGCAGCCCCTCCTCCTTGGCCAGCTGGGCGGCGACCTCCGAGGGCAGGACCGGGGAGGTCAGCAGACCTACGACGGTGACGGCCACGGCGGGGATGAAGCCGGACAGGGGGCCGGAGATGCCCATGTCGAACACCTCGTCCCTGTTTACCGGGACCTTCGCGCTCCTGATGACGGCGCCGAACGTGCCCAGCGGAGGGGGCCCGGGTATGAATATCGGGGGTTCCCAGTCGCCCCCCCACCACCTGGTGGCCATCATGTGCCCAAGCTCGTGCACGCCCAGTATGGCGAACAGGGGGATCACGAAGAAGATCGGATCTATCAGCTTCATCGATCTCCCGAGCTCGCTGATGAACTGAACATCTACCCTGGTCACGAGGTCCCTGAAGCTGGAGGACAGCATCCACCCGCTGATCCACACCGTGGCGACGCTCACCGCGAGCGAGAGGAGGCTCTTCCACGCGGCCAGTGGGCTGGGCCTCCTGACTCTCCTGACGAGGATCAGGTAGGCCCCCTCCCTCGTTCTGAGGAGCTTTGGAAGCATGTCCAGCTCATCCAGATCCTCCACGAGGTGGCGGAACTCCTGCTTCAGGTCGGACCCAGGCAGGGGGGTGACGAGAAAGTCGTATCCTCCAGAGACCTCTCTGATCTCGACGACGTTGAAGTGCTTGGACACCGCCCGAATTGGATCGTCGAAGAGGGGCTCGAACATCGCCTTTCGAGTTCTCCTCCAGCGCGGGGGGTTAAAAATGTGGCTCGTTGCGATCCCAGTGAGGGGTTCCGTTGGAGGGGAGCGAATACAGGATCCGCCGCTTCGACCCATCCGAGGATCTCAGCAGCGTCGTGAGGTTGAATCGGGTCTTCCTCCCGGAGAATTACCCCTCATACTTCTTCGTCGAGAATCACAGGCGGTGCCCCGAGGGGTTCCTGGTGGCGGAGGCCGCCGACGGCTCCATCGTCGGGTACATCATGTGCAGGGTCGAGACGAAGTTCACGGACGACATCACGCTCCGGATGGGGCACGTCCTCTCCGTGGCGGTTGACAGGTCCCACAGGAGGAGGGGTATCGGGAAGGGGCTCATGCTGGAGGCCGAGAGGAACCTGGTAGAAGAGAGGGGCGTCGACCTGATGTACCTTGAGGTGCGAGTCTCGAACACGCCGGCCATCTCCCTCTACAAGAAGATAGGGTACGAGATCCTGGGGGTCATCCCGATGTACTACGCCGACGGGGAGGACGCCTACCTCATGTACAAGCCGACCTCCAGGGCCGCCACCCCCGAGAGGATCAGGCGGGCGCTGGGGAGCAGGGTGAGGCAAGTAAATTAGCAACGAGGTGGACCCGGCGCGCGGATGTCCCGCGCATCCCCGCCAAAGGTGGACCTGAGGGGGAGGAAGTCGCCCCTCCCGGTGGTCAAGGTCGCGAAGGTCGTTAAGAAGATCAAGCCGGGAACGAGCGCCGAGTTCCTCATAGACGACCTTAGGTCGCTGGAGGACATCCAGAAGTGGGCGGAGAGGACCGGCAACAAGATCACGAGGCTGGAGGATCAGGGAGGCTTCTGGAGGGTCGTGGTCAGAAAGAGGCTCTGAGGGAGGGGTCTTGGACGGAGGAGCTCGACCTGGGCGCGCTCAGGGTTAGGGGCTGGAGCAGGGGCTGCGAGATATGCTGGCGCGGGGCGAAGATGGTCCTCTTCGTCACCGGGGCCTGTCCAAAGTACAGTGAATGTCCGTACTGCACGATCTCCCCTTGGAGACGGAACAGAGACGTGATCTACGCCGACGAGGTCGAGGTGAAGTCCGACGAAGACGTCCTCAGAGAAGCACGGCTGATCGAGGCTCAGGGAGTCGGGATAACAGGTGGAGAGCCGTCGGTGGTTCCTGGGAGGGTGGAGCACTACCTGCGCCTTCTGAAGGGTGAGTTCGGGGAGGAATTTCACGCCCACCTCTACACCAACGGCTGGGGGATCACCGAGGAGGTACTGGCCAGGTGGGTCGACGCCGGGCTGGACGAGATAAGGTTCCACGTCTGGGACGAGGGCGGCTGGCAGAAGATCAGACTGGCGGTGGAGTTCGACCTCAGGGTCGGGGCCGAGATGCCCGCCATCCCGGGCTCCCCCTGGGAGGATCGCCTGAGGGACCTCGCGCTTTTCCTCGACTCCGTCGGGGCCGAGTTCATGAACCTGAACGAGCTAGAGTTCACCGAGGGGAACAGGCGGTCCCTGCTGGCGATGGGCATGAGGCCGAGGCCAGACAGCGAGGTGGCCGCCCTGGGCAGCAGGGAGGCGGCCAGGAGGGTTCTGGAGTTCATCGAGCGAGAGACGGGGATCGACGGGTACTTCTGCCCCGCCCAGCAGAAGGACCACCAGATGTGGATGAGGTGGCGGAGGCGCGCCAAGAACGTCGCCGAGCCCTACGAGTCGCCGGAAGAGCGCGGGTCCCTCGTATACGGAGTGTTAAGGGGGGACGAAGAGGCGCTCTCCCTGGCGCTGGATCTCCTGAGGGAGAGGGGGGTCCCGAGGGACCGAATCCTGATCAAGAGGGGGGAGATAAGGGTGGCCCCCGAGGCCCTGATTGACCTGGCCGAGGAACTCGTGTCGCTCGGCCTCGAGGGAGAACTCGTCGAGGTTGCCCCGCTCGACGACCGAATGGTTCTGGCGGAGTACCCCCTCGCCTACGTGGCGAGGCGCGAGAGCGAGAGGGAGAGGGAGAAGGAAGAGGGGGGAGGAGAGGGCGGGTAGAGCGGTTGACCCCCTGCGGCTCAGACCAGTATCTCCTCGCCCGCCTCTGAGGGGGCGATTGCGGATATTCCGAACTCCTCGGTGAGTTCCTTGGCGAACCTGGCGGAGTACTCCCCGTGGATCGTCATTATAGCCTCCGGCTCGAGCTGCTTGACGAACCTCCTCAGCCCGCTGTCGCTGGCGTGAGCGGAGAAGTTCAGCTGGTTCACCTTCATCTGTATCTCGACCTCCTCGCCGTCTATGGTCATCCTGCCCTCCTCAATGAGCCTCCTGCCTTCCGTACCCTCGATCTGGTAGCCGGTGAGGGTGACGGAGCTCTTGGGGTCGTCCTTCAGCTCCTTGAGGTAGAAGTGCACCGGTCCACCCTCCAGCATCCCGGAGGTGGTCAGTATCACGTTGGGTCTCTTGACGAGCTTCTTCCTGAGCCTCCAGCCGTCCACGGGCTTGATGAACCTCTCGACGTACCTCAGGATGTCCGGGTCCCTGACCCTGTCCGGGTAGGCGTCGGTTATCTCGGCGCCCCTCCTGGCCATCCCGTCGAGGAACATCCTGCCCCTGAAGCCCCTGGCCTTCAGCGCCATGGCGATCTCCAGCAGCCTGCCTATGGCGAAGCCCGCTATGACCGCCACGCCCCCGCTCTTGAGGGTCTCGTCAACGACCTCCTTCAGGAGCATCTCCTGCCCCTCCCTTCGGGGGTGCTCCTTGAACGCGTACGTGGACTCCATGATCAGGAGGTCGACCTTCGGTATGGACGTGTCCGCGGCAGGCATCAGTCTCGTCTCGCGCATGTTGAGGTCTCCCGTGTAGAGTATGGACTTCCCGTCGTACCTGAGGTAGAACATGGCGCTCCCGGGTATGTGGCCAGCGTTGTAGGCCGTGATCTCGACGTCCCCGACCTTGAAAGGGACGCCGAACTCCACCTGCCTGAAGTTCGCCAGGGACTGCCTGACCTCCCTCATTCCGTAGGGCAGGGTGTGCCCCCTGGCCTTCGCCACCTTGATGGCGTCCGCCAGCAGGACGTCGCTGTAGTCCCTGGTGATGTCTAGGGCGTAGACCTTCGGCCACTTCCCCCTGGACCTGAACAGCGCCGGTATGGCGCCCGAGTGGTCTAGGTGGGCGTGCGAGAGCAGCACCGCGTCGACGTCCTCCACCTCGGGCGGGAAGAGCGGCTGGCTCTTGGGGATCAGCTTCATCCCGTAGTCCAGGAGTATCCTGGTATCGCCCGCCTCGACGAGGACGGCCGAGCGTCCAACCTCATTGTGCCCACTGAGCACGGAAACTGACATCTTGCTCATGTCTCAGCTCACTCCCTTCAACACGGCGGTGGTCTCCGAGGCTCGCCGTCCTCGGGCCCCGCCTTCTCACGCTCTACTACGGCGCCTCACTATTTAAGTGCGGCCCCTCGTGGGGAGAGGGGTCAACCATGGAGTTCGTATCCTACCAGGATTTCTCGAAGCTCGACCTCAGGGTGGCGCAGATCCTCTCCGCCAAGAAGGTGGAGGGGGCAGACAAGCTCCTGGTCCTTGAGATAGACCTGGGAGGAGAGAAGAGGCAGATCGTGGCGGGAATAGCCGAGTACTACTCCCCAGAGGAGCTGGTCGGCACCCAGATAGTCGTTGTGGCCAACCTGCAGCCCAAGAAGATCAGGGGGCTGTGGTCTCAGGGGATGCTGCTGGCGGCGGATGTGGACGGCAGGCCCGTCCTTCTCAGGCCGGACAAGCCGGTGCCGCCCGGCAGCAAGGTCCTGTGACGCCAAGAGGTTAGCCCAGGGCCGGGAAGCGGTAGACCTCCACGCCCCTGTCCTCTATTTCCTCGAAGTCCAGGTAGGCGACGCCCTTCCTCTCGAGGGCCCTGAGGATGCTCACGGCCACGTCGACCGGTATACCGAGCTCTAGGGCGAGCTCCTCCGCCGTAAGTCTCCCTCCCTTCTCCTTGGCCACCCTGAGGGTCTCGGCCTCGAGGCGCCCGAGCGCCACGCCGGACCTCTGCTTGATCCTCAGGAGATATATCGAGGCTCCCGCCAGGAACAGAAAGATGAGGGAGGGGAACACCCTCACCGGGTTGTAGGCCGCGGCCACCGCGAACACTATGCCCAGGAGGCCGAAGAGCGCGGCCGCCCCGATGAGGATGAGGGATGGGGCGTCCCTCATTGGATCCCCTCAGGCCCTCCCGAGCTCCTGCTTCAGCTTCGCCAGGTCGTCCTCGACGGCCTTCTGGATCTCAAGGGTCTTGAGCTCCTTCTCTATCTCGTCCCTCTCCTCGGGCTCCAGTATGTCCAGCTCTCCCCCTGCGGCCACGAGTTCGTCAATCGCGGCCGCGCGGGCCCTCATGTCCTCTACCTTGCTCTCCGCCCTCTCGATGGCCCTCGCCGCCGAGAGCATGTCGTCCGACAGGCCGGAGAGGCTCTCCTTGACCTCGACCTGGGCCTTGGACACCTCGTACTCGGCCTTGAGCTTCTCCTTCTTGGCGCGGAAGAGCTCTATCCTCGTCTGGAGGGTCTCCCTGACCTGCTTTAGCTTCTCCTCGTCCTCCTTCATCTCCTCTATCTTCCGCTCAAGGGACTCCAGCTCGGCCTGCAGCACGTGCTTCCTCTCGAGGGCCTTCTTGGCCAGGTCCTCCCTGCCCAGCTCGAGGGCCCTCCTAGCCTTCTCGTCGAGGTCCCTAACCTTCTCGCGAATCCTCTCGGCGTTGAACTCCAGCTTCTTCCGGGCCGTTATGGCCCTCGCCAGGGCCATGTCTACGTCGTGGAGCTGCTGGACCAGCTTGTCGTAGGCGTAGTCCAGCTGCTCCCTCGGGTCCTCAAAACGGTCCAGAAGCTTGTTGAGTTTCGCCTCTATGCTTGCAACCAGGCGATCCCAGAAACCAGTCATGGGTAATCTGATCCTCACACCCAACCCCGGGATAAAAATCTTGGGTAGGTAGGAGAGCTACTCCGAGGAGAGGACCCTGAGCGCGACCTCGGCCGCGCGCATCAGCGCGTCCTGCGACTCCTCGGGAAGCTCAGAGGCGGATGGCCTGACCTCTGCCTTGCCCGTCCCCTCGGCGATGTTTCCATCGACCACCAGGACGGCGGCCGATCTGGCGCCTGACAGGCGAGAGAGGACGAATATCGTGCTGCACTCCATCTCCACGGCGAGCAGGTTGAGTTCACCGGCCTGCTCGACTAGCCACTCCTCGTCCACGTAGAAGGCGTCCAGGGTCGCGATTATGCCCTCGTAAACCGTGAGCCCCTCCAGCCTGGCCTCCCTCGCCAGCGCGAGCGCGAGCCTCGGGTCGGGGACCGCCGGATACTCTGCGGGCGCGTAGAACTCCGAGGCTCCATCCATCCGGAGGGAGCCGTGGGGCACGACGAGCGACCCTATCTCGATCCCCCTCTGGAGGGCGCCCGTCGTCCCCACCCGGATCAGGAGTTCCGCGCCGGCCTCTAGGAGTTCGTTGACGGCGATCGCGGTCGAGGGTCCGCCTATTCCAGTCGAGCAGATCAGAACCTCCACGCCCTCGTACTCCCCCTTCACGGACCGGAACTCCCTGTTGTGAGCCAGGACCCTGGGCCCTTCGAGCAGCCCGGCGATCCTATCCACCCTGCCAGGATCGCCCGTCAGAACGACCCTCTCAGGAACCTCGTCGGGCCGCATCCTCAGGTGAAGGAGCCTCTCCGGCTTGGGCATGGTCTAACGCTCCCTCGGAAGCTTATTATTGAACTCCCGGGTCAAACGGCTCAATGGAGCTGGATAGCCTGCTCTCTCTGGTTGATAGAGCCCAGGAGATGGCCAGAAGGTATGACGCGGCGTACTTCGAGGTGAGGGCCCAGCTAGACGTGTCCGATGGGCTGTTCATGCGGAACGGAGTCGTGGAGGCCTTTTCGCTGGACTCGACCGCGGGCATCTCGGTCAGGATGCTCGTCAACGGCGGGCTCGGCTTTGCGTCAACGAACAGACCAGACTCCCTGAGTTCCATGATCGAGGAGGCGTACAAGAACGCCCTGGCCGCCTCCAAGGTCGGAAAGAAGGTGGCCCTCTCGAGGGAGAGCTTTGGGAGGGCGGAGTTCTCCTCGCCGTACAGGGTAGACCCCATGGAGGTGCCGATAGACGAGAAGGTGGAGTACATGAAGTCGGTGGACTCCCCGGCCGCCGAGAGGGGGATAGCCGCCCGGGTGCTGTGGCTGCTATCCTCCAGGTCGGTGACCCACTTCGTGAACAGCGAGGGGGCTGAGGTCGAGGGGGACGTGAGGCGGGTGACCCTGATGGTCAGGCTCACCCACATCTCCGGGGCCGGGGCCACGCAGGAGTTCACCCAGCCGGGGGGGAGCGGCGGATGGGAGATAGTCGACGGCTGGCGCCTGGATGAGAAGGTCGCGTACCTGTCCGACTCCATGAAGGGGAGGCTGGAGAAGGGCGTCCCCGCCCCGAGGGGCGTCAAGATGGACGTGATAGTCGGGCCCCAGGTCGCCGGCCTGATAGCGCACGAGTCCACCGGCCACCCCTACGAGGCCGACCGGATACTGGGGAGGGAGGCCGCCCAGGCCGGGGAGTCCTTCGTGAAGCCCTACATGCTGGGGCAGCGGATCGGATCCCCCGCGGTGACCGTGATGGACGACCCGACTATACCGGGCAGCTACGGATTCTACCTCTACGACCACGAGGGAGTCAGGGCCAGGCCAAGGGCCCTGATGAGGGAGGGCCTGATAAACGAGTTCCTCCACAACAGGGAGACCGCGGCCGAGATGGGCGTCAGCAGCAACGCCGCCGCGAGGGCCAACAGGTTCGACAGGGAGCCCATCGTGAGGATGGCAAACACGTACATAGCGCCCGGCGACATGTCCGTGGAGGAACTCATCGAGGGCGTCTCCGAGGGGGTCTACCTGAAGAGGTTCATGGAGTGGAACATAGACGACCGAAGGTACAACCAGAGGTACGTCGGCTCGGAGGCCTACGCCATTAGGGGCGGGCGGCTCGCCGAGCCCGTTCTGAACCCCGTGCTGGAGGTCACCACCCCGGCGTTCTACTCGTCGGTGGACGCCGTCGCCAAGGACCTGGAGTTCGAGGCGGCCACCTGCGGCAAGGGCGACCCGGGTCAGGGGGTTCCGGTGTGGACGGGCGGACCCAGCGTCAGGCTCAGGGGCGTCGGTTTGGGAGGTGCGTGAGATGTTTCACGAGGAGAGCATCGGGCTAGCTGAGCGAATCCTCCAGCTCGCTCAGGCCAGGGGAGCCGACGACGTGGCCGTGCACGTTGTGTCGAACAGGGCCAGGCAGGTGAGGTTCTCCAACAGCTCGGTCGACGTGGTGAAGACCTGGATCGAGACGCTCGTGGAGGTGCAGATCGCCCTCGACAGGAGGGTGGCCGTGGTCTCCACGACCTCCCCACCGGAGGAGAGGTCGCTGGAGGGCTTCATCGAGCGGGCGTTTGAGCGGCTGAAGAGGGTGCCAGCCAGGGACATATACGCCCCGCTCCCGGAGGGGCCGTTCGACTACCCGGTGATTCAGGGTACCTACGACCCTCGCCTGGAGGAGGCTCAGGAGGAGCTGGTGGACGCGGCCAAAGAGGGGATCGACTCGGCCCTGGCGGAGGGCGCCAGGAGGGTGGCGGGGGTGGTCAGGTCCTACGCGGGCCACGAGTGCCTCCTCACCTCCGGGGGGGCGGAGGTCTGCGAGCGCTTCAGCAGGGTCAACATGGAGGTCAGGGCCCTGGTGGATGACGAGGCCACCGGACACGGAGTCACCTGCTCCAGGTCTCTGGACGGGCTCGACCCGAAGAGGGCCGGATCGGAGGCGGGTAGAGATGCCGTCCTGGCCAGCAGGGTGGTCGACCTCCCGGCCGGGAGGTACAACGCCGCCTTCTGGTGGAGCGCCATGACCACCCTCCTGGGGGTCTTCGGCTCCTTGGCGTCCGGCCTCCGGGCCCTGATGCAGATGACCCCCTACGTCGACAAGCTGGGCCAGAAGGTAGGGACCGAGCTGGTGACCATCGCCGACGACCCCCTGATCGACGGCGGGTACGCCTCACGGTCGTTCGACCTAGAGGGCCTACCCACGAGGAGGAACGTGATCATCGAGGGCGGAGTCCTGAAGACCCTGCTCCACAACAGGCTCACGGCGGCCCACTTCAGGGTCAGGTCCACGGCCAACGCGGGCTGGGTGTTCCCAAACCCCTGGTTCCTCACCATGTCTCCCGGAGATAGGACGGAGGAGGAGATCCTCGAGGACCTGGGCAGGGGGGTCGTCGTGAGGAACGCCACCTACCTCAGGTTCCAGAACTACAGGACCGGAGACTTCTCAGCGGTAATAAGGGACGGGGTCTTCCTCGTCGAGGGCGGCGAGATAAAGGGGGAGGTCAGGGGACTCAGGCTCAGCGAGAACGTCCTCCACCTACTGTCCAACGTGTACGCGGTCAGCAGGGAGACCAGGCAGATGACTCACTGGTGGGCGGAGTTCGGGCCGCCCGTCGTGACGCCGGTGATCGCGGTCAGGGACGTGGCGTTCACGGCCGCTACCGCCTGAGCCTCAGGGGCTCGGTGAGCCTGGCGTACCTCCAGAGGGCGGCCAGCGCGGAGGCCGCCCTCTCGGGGGACGGGAACACCGGCACGCCCTCCGCCTCAAGCCTAGCGTTCTCCCTGGCCACCTCCGGCGTGACGTCCAGCGACACGACGACTATGGGCTTGCCGTAGTCCCTAAGCACCTGGAGGATGTAGTCGGTCGTCCTCCTGGGCTCCATGAGCGGCACCGAGTAGAGCGCCATCACTATCAGCGCGTCGATCACGTCGGACCTGGCCATCTCCATCATGCCAGCGAGGTACTGCTCGGGCGTCGAGCTGCCGGTCAGGTCGAGGGGGTTCCCCACGGGGTAGAAGGGCGGGAGCCTCTCCCTGAGCCTCTTGGCGGTGTCCTCGTCCAGCTCGGGGACCTCCATTCCGCGCTCCTCCAGGGCGTCGACTGCTATGACCCCGTATCCTCCCCCGTTCGTGATTATCCCGACCCTCGGCCCCCTAGGCGGGGGCAGCCTGGCCAGGGCCCTCGAGGCGTCCAGAAATTCCTCCGTCGAGTAGGTCCTGACGACGCCGCACTGCTTGAACGCCGCCTCGTACGCCGCGTCGGATCCGGCCAGGGACCCCGTGTGGCTCCTGACTGCCCTCGCCCCTCTCTGGCTCCTGCCCGCCTTGAACACCACCACGGGCTTCGAGGGGGTCACCTCCCTCGCCGCCTCCATGAACCTCCTCCCGTCCCTGAGGCCCTCGACGTAGATCGCTATCACCCTGGTCTCCGGGTCCTCGGCGAAGTAGCGGAGCAGGTCGGCCTCGTCCACGTCAGCCCTGTTGCCGTAGCTCACGAAGGCGCTTATCCCCCTACCCTCCATGGCCAGCCACGTCAGGATTGCGCCGCCGAAGCTCCCGCTCTGGGTGAGTATCGCCACGTCTCCCGGGCCCGGCCTCGGCAGCCTGTCGGAGGGGGTGAAGAGGGTGTCGAGCCCGACGCTGGGCCTGTACATCCCCATGCAGTTCGGGCCGATCAGTCTGACCCCGCTCCTCTTGGCCGCCTCCCTCAGCTCGCGCTCGAGCTCCTCGTTCCCAACCTCCGAGAACCCGCCCGAGATCACTATGGCGGCCTTTACCCCCCTCCTCCCGCAGTCCTCCACGACCCTCGGGGTAACCGGGGCTGGCACCACGACCACGGCCAGGTCGACGGGCTCAGGCAAGTCGGCGACGCTGGGATAGCACCTGACGCCGAGTATCTCCTCCGCCTTGGGGTTGACCGGGTAGACCCGGCCCCTGAAGCCCTCGAGCAGCTGCCTCAGGACCACGTGACCGAGCTTCTCCGGACTCCGAGACGCCCCGACCACCGCTATCGACTCCGGCTCGAAGAAGGCGGCGAGCTCCCCGGCCATCCACGGCACCGAGCTGACGGACTACTCCCTCACCTTAAAAGGCAGGTCGGGGGAGTCATGCCGAATGGCCGAAGAGGCCCACTTCATGGACATAGTCGAGGCCTTCTTGAGCGCGAGGGGCGACATCGAGAGGGCCCTGGGGGCCGGCCCCAGGTTCGAAGA
>Ga0164318_10005985_pt1 | contig 11778 bp, 8 predicted proteins | sample GuaBasSedimGuay9_FD_113734 | JGI IMG/M metagenome (GOLD analysis project Ga0164318, IMG submission 113734) | Subseafloor sediment microbial communities from Guaymas Basin, Gulf of California, Mexico - Guay9, Core 4571-4, 0-3 cm | ecosystem: Environmental > Aquatic > Marine > Hydrothermal vents >... | reverse complement strand
TGAAAATCTTCAATTTTGCTTATGATAAATGAGTCTGCTGATTTATGAGGATTTTCGTTTGAGATCAAGGCATGCGAAAAAATAACCGGAGGCATATAGTTGATATTCGCAAGGGTTATTTTTTTCGCATAACCTGCCTGCGCCGCGGACGCGGCAGGCTGGCGCAGACGGGTTCACCGCACAGGCAGGCGCAAAGATCGGGCAAAAAGACCATAAATCGACAGACTCATAATTGCATAGCCGAACGCAGACAGATTTAATGCACAAACCGACGCCGAGTTTTGGCAAAAGAAAAAGTTTCCAAACAGCCATCTGGAATTTATTATTGAACGTAAACCACTGCTTACATTTATCCAAAATTTTTTGAGAAATTACTTAACGAGGGGCATAATGGGAAAAAAAGTCAAGACTGCAATAACGCCGACCCGGGCTGAAAATTATCCGGAATGGTACCAGCAAGTTGTTAAAGCTTCCGATATGGCGGAAAAATCACCTGTCAGAGGTTGTATGGTTATAAAGCCTTGGGGCTATTCCCTGTGGGAAAATATCATGCATCGGTTGGATGATATGTTCAAGGCGACAGGAGTTAAAAATGCATATTTCCCCCTATTTATTCCCTTAAGTTTTCTTGAAAAAGAGGCTGAGCATGTGAAAGGATTTGCAAAAGAATGTGCTGTTGTTACATACCACAAACTTGAAAAGGGTGGCGAAGGCAGTCTGATACCGGCTGGCCAGCTTAATGAACCCCTAATTGTAAGACCTACTTCGGAAACAATTATTGGAGACTCATTTTCAAAGTGGATAAGCAGTTATAGAGATCTGCCCATTTTGATCAACCAATGGGCAAACGTTGTTCGGTGGGAGATGCGCACCAGGATGTTTTTAAGAACCAGTGAATTTCTTTGGCAGGAAGGTCATACAGCCCATGCAACAAAAGATGAGGCAGTCCAGCGGACACAAATGATGTTAGATATTTATACCGAACTGGCGGAGAAATATCTGGCCATGCCTGTGATCAGAGGGAGAAAAACGCCTTCAGAAAGATTTCCGGGAGCAATTGATACATTATGTATTGAAGCGATGATGCAGGACAGAAAAGCACTTCAATCCGGCACTTCACATTTTCTTGGACAGAATTTCGCGAGGGCGTCTGAAATCAAATTTCAGTCAGCAGAAGAAAAAGAAGTATATGCCTGGACGACCTCGTGGGGCGTATCCACCCGCCTTATAGGCGGAATTATTATGACGCACAGTGACGATGACGGGCTTGTAATTCCTCCGAAGATTGCACCTTCTCATCTGGTTCTTTTGCCTATCTTTAAAAATGCGGACCAAAAATCGAAAGTTATGGAATTCACCAAAAGCCTGGAAAAAGATCTAAAAAAACAAAAATATAATGGCGGCCATTTAAAGGTCGAAATTGATGACAGGGATATCGGGGGTGCAAGGGGATGGGAATGGATAAAAAAAGGGATACCCGTGCGAGTTGAAATTGGCCCAAGAGATATTGAAAATGATTCCGTATTTGTTGGAAGAAGAGATAAAGAACATAAAGTCAAGGTATCAATGAAAAGGGATTATTTCGTTGAAAAGATAAAAAAAATCTTGGATGAAATTCAGGAAACCCTTTTCAAACGAGCATTTTTGTTAAGGAAAAAGAATACCTTAATCATTGATAATGATAAGACATTCAACGAATTTTTCTCTCCGAAAAACAAGGAAAAACCCGAAATTCACGGTGGATTTGCGATGTCTTGCTGGTGTGGGTCGGTTTTGTGCGAGTCAAAAATAAAGGAGGATTTAAGCGTTACAATCCGATGTATCCCTTTTGACAACGAAAATAAAGAGAGCAGATGTATTTGTTGCGGAAAACCGGCCAGTATGCGGGTCTTGTTTGCCAAGGCTTATTGATTTGGGCCGGGAGGCTGCCAGAGAATGGCTATGTTCCGCACTCTGCGCCAGCCTGTGCGTGTTCCTGTCTGCGTCGCAACCGCGACAGGCAGGCGCACGCAAACAGGTCAGGCTCAGATTTCCTTGACCTTATAAAAAATTTCTCATTCTCGGACAGCCTTATAGATGCCCGAACTTATTGAGAGTTTGCAATACCAAACGAAAATTTTTAATGGCAATTTAACTTTTCATGATCCGAATAAACGACATAATTGACAAGATTACCCAATACAATCCTGATGCGGATCTGGACATTATAGATCGCTCTTATATCTTTTCGGCAAAAGTTCACGATGGACAGGTCAGACTGTCCGGAGAGCCTTATCTGTCTCATCCGCTTGAAGTTGCAGGTATTCTTACAGATATGAAACTGGATACTGTTAGTATAGCTGCAGGCCTTTTGCATGATGTTATCGAAGATACTCATGCGACTCTCGACGAAATCAAGGATATGTTTGGTCCCGAGGTAAGTCACATCGTATCAGGTGTAACCAAATTGAGCGTTCTTCCCCTTAACAGTTCAGAAGCCCGTCAGGCTGAAAGCATTAGAAAGATGATTTTAGCCATGGCGGATGACATACGAGTGATACTGATCAAACTGGCGGACAGACTGCATAATATGAGAACATTGCAGTATCACAAGGATTACAAAAAAATACAGATAGCCCAGGAAACTCTGGATATTTATGCACCTATTGCCTCAAGGCTCGGTATTTACTGGATAAAAAAAGAACTCGAAGATACAGCCTTTATGTATCTTCAACCTGAAGAGTTTTCAAAGATAAAACATCGGATCAACAAAGATAAAGAAAATCGTGAAAAATATATTGAAACGGTCAAAGAGTTTATTAAACAAAAGATGGTAAAAGCCGAACTTAAATGCGAAGTACTTGGAAGATACAAACATTTTTACAGTATCTACAAGAAAATGGTTACTCAAAACTTACGTTTTGAAGAAGTATACGATATTATTGCATTCAGAATAATACTTGATGACATACCCAAGTGCTATGAGGCTCTTGGACTCATTCATTCATTATGGCGGCCGATTGCCAAAAAATTCAAGGACTATATCAGCCTTCCCAAGCCAAATATGTACCAGTCTCTTCATACAACGGTAATTGGACCTTATGGTGAGCGTGTTGAGATTCAAATCCGAACCCATGATATGGACAGGGTTGCCAAGTCGGGTATCGCTGCTCACTGGAGCTATAAAGAAGGATGGCAAGTCAATGAAAACATAAGCAAATCATTTGCATGGATCCAGAATCTCGTGGAGAACCAAGAAAATTTCATAGATCCTAATGAGTTTATGGAAAACGTCCGTATAGATCTTTTCCCCGATGAGATTTACGTATTTACACCTACTGGTGAAATCAAGTCCCTCCCAAGGGGTGCTTCACCCGTTGACTTTGCATACATGATTCATACAGAAGTTGGAAACCAGTGTGTGGGGGCCAAGGTAAATGGACGTATGGTTCCCCTTAAATATGAATTAAAAACCGGAAACATTGTTGAAATCATTACAAAAAAACATCATCACCCCAGCAGGGACTGGCTTAATTTTGTAAAGACGGTCAAAGCCCGTTCACGTATAAGGCAGTGGGTCAAAACTCAAGAAAAAGGACGAAGTCTTACCCTTGGCAGGGAAATATGTGAAAAGGCTTTTCGCAAATATGGTCTCAAGTTTAATAAACTTGTTAAATTAGATGAGATGCAAAAGGTAGTAAATCATTTTGGTTTTAAAACAGTTAATGATATGATTGCTGCTGCTGGTTATGGCAAAATTACGCCGATGCAGATTGTTGGGAAATTTCTTCCAGCATCCGAGTCTGACCCGAAACACAAATCGATTATTAATAAAATTATCGGCCGTGTTCGGACAAAAAAACAGAAAGCCGGTGTGATTGTAAAAGGAATTGATGACATCCTGGTCAAGTTTTGCAAAAATTGTCAACCTGTTCCAGGTGATACAATAACAGGTTATATAACACGTGGTTATGGTATCACAGTTCATAGAACCAGTTGTATAAATGCACTTAAAATGAATCCTGAAAGACAAGTCGAAGTAAAATGGGACAGTGATTCTTCAGAGACATTTTCCGCTAAAATCCACATCACTTCATCCGATAGAGTTGGATTGCTTGCCGACATTGCCAGCAATATTAACAATTCCGGGGCAAATATCATCAGTGCAAATACAAAAACACTTGAAAATAAAATGGTTGACAGCATTTTTGTAATCACCGTTGAAGATATACAGCAAATAAACAAAATTATATCTAATATCAAAAAAATAAAGCAAGTACATAATATTAAAAGAATTCATGGTTGAGCTAAGCACTTAGAAGCTGTCCAGCCTTTGAACATGCCAACATAATGAAAACGGGGCTGTCCGAAAACGAAAAATTTTGAAACCTTGCAAAACGCCCTTTTTAGCCCAATTTCCGCGCCTCCTGTGCTTGACCGCGCGCAGACAGATCAGGCTCAGCTTGTAATCCTCAAAATGTGAAAGTCTATTTTTGTGGTTGAACGAAGTGAAACAAACTTTTAGTCTGACGCAGAAATTATGAAAAACAGACAACTTTGGATAGTCTCACAAGGGTAAAAAAGAAAGGATGTACTGCCGTCTCAGGATTAAAGATTTTCCTGAAGCTTCCGAGCTCAAAAGAATCTTTTAGGCACTGTAAAAATGCAAGCTAAGAGGCTGTTTGAAAAATAGGAGATCAAGCGGGTAAGTGTGAGAGCATTTAAACCGCCCTCACACTTTTGCGGCCGATTAACGGCTTTTAAGGCGCTTTAACCACAAATCCTGATTTTATACAGCTTGTACAAACTACCATCCGTTTGGCTCTTCCCTCATAAATCGCTCGCACCCTTTGAAGGTTTGGCTTAAACCGTCGTTTGGTAAGATTGTGCGCATGGCTCACATTGTTGCCGACAAGCGGCTTTCTTCCACATATTTCACATATTCTGGACATAATTCATTCTCCTCGGTTTAACCGCATAAAAATATAAAAAATAGTATTAATAAAATATAATAAATTGAATTGTCAAGATAAAAACGGGCTTTATCACAGGGCGATTGCATAAGGATAAAAAATATGGCTGACTTTAAAGTACATCTCACAAGCGGTATTATAGTTGGTACCTGCGTAGCCATCTATGTATATGCATCAAACATTCTTGGCATAATACAAAGTTATACTGTGCTGATATTTGGAATCATCGGAGGTTTGCTGCCTGACATAGATAGTAATACAGGCAAACCGGTCAGGATATTGTTTGGAGTATTATCAATTGTTATCGGTGGTATTTTGTTTGTATATTTAATTAATGTTAACATATTAAAATCAAACATTGAATATACCATATGCTTTTTCTTCACTTTACTTATTCTTGTTAATTATGTCTTTCGTTTTTTGTTTAAAAAACTTACGGTTCACAGAGGAATTATGCACAGTATTCCTTATATGCTGATATGTGCTGGGCTTTCGTATATATTGTTTGTTGATTATAACAGAACCTTAGCTATATATGCAGGTTTTACCATTGGTGCGAGTTGCTTGATTCATCTTTTGTTAGATGAAATTTATTCAGTCGGTCTTATATTCGGTTCCCTGCCAAGTGTTAAAAAATCTTTTGGTACGGCCTTAAAACTTTGGTCAAAAAATATTATTGTATCTATCTTAATGTATGTTGTTTTAACATATGTATTAATCGTTATTTATTATAAAAAATAAAGGAAAGGGGCTTTTCTTTGCCTTCTTTCTTACCACCATGGTCAATTCTTGAGAACCAAAGCAAACTTACAGCCTGATTTTTGCGTCGGTTTTTTCCGGATGCTTTTCCAAATGTCTGTAACGGTTTATAGCTGTTTTTGCAAAACGGGTAATCACGCGGGAAAGGTCAGAATCATTCCAAACATTCTTAAATTCTTTTGAGGAATAAAGACGATTGCTTAGCTTGTAATTTGGTTCACTCTCTATCATAAGCGAAATATCTTCATACTCAAACTCAATTTTTCCCGCAAAAACTTTTCCAATTAGCTCCTTAATTGCTTGAACGAAAAATTTTTTAATATCTTCGGTAGATTCCGCTTTGCTGGTTTTTTCTCTGAGTTTCGGAAGTATTTCATTTTCATACTTAGTAAAGGAAAATTGTTTCGCCATGATTATATCTCCTAAAGTTTAGTTGCCTTATACTCGATGATCAAATTTTTTTATAGGTTACTGAATTTGTTGGAATACAAAAAAGCTCTTTCAAACACATCAGGCTAATAAAATCAGCAGGTTATATAAAAATGATTTTTGAATAGCTCAAAAAACTTGAACATCGAGTTATAATGGGATGTCTAAAAACCCGCTTTTGGGGCTACTGTCTTTGATCAGTTTTTGGGCCTGGCAATATTGAGTGAAACACTTGCCTTGACTGGCTTTAAATCAGATAAGAGAGGCCCAAAAACGGAGCAAAGCAAATAGACTGATTTAGACATCCCAGAATTATAGTTTATTCTTTCTGAAAGTACAATTTATTATAAGTTTATAAACTCATAAATTGAGCTTCAGAGCATCCATTCTTTAAAATACTGAGTTTTTAATTTTTCAGTGTCTTGGTTCACCATTAATTGGAGAATTACGGTTTTCAATTAAGCTGCATTTGTATTCTATTTGCCATGAGTTTTTTTCCGCTTATTTATGAGTCTGTTGATTTATGGTCTTTTCGCCCGATCTCTGCGTTATGCGAAAAAAATAATCCTTACGAATATTAACTATATGCCTTTGGTTATTTTTTCGCATGCTTTGATCTCGAATAAAAATTCTCATAAATCAACGGACTTTTTTATAGCTAACATAAACTGAGGAAAACTTCAATTTTATCTGAAGCATTACAAATCGATGAGAAAAATCTTTCATCCTTGACGAAAGAAAACAAATTTGAGAAATAGAAAAGATCAGATTGTAAGTTTCTGACCGATGTTTAATTTTCGTTCGAAATTACTGTACATTAGTTGTGCTAAATAAAAGAATAAACATCCTTCAAATCTGGTTTACACTTTTAAATATTGCTTTTCGCCTGGTTCCCACGCAAAGAGCGTGGGAACGAGAAAGTGAGAACCGTCAAGAATGTAAACTATTTTTGAGCATTTATGAAGGATGCCAAAAAATAATATTTTTATGTTCTTTGCTAAAGACTGGGAGGCTGTCCGGGAATGAGAAATTTTATGCAAGGTCAAGGAAGGCGAAGATTTTAACCGCAGGAATACACCCGCGTATTTTGATGATTAAAATCTTCGCCTGACCTGTCTGCCGGCAGGCAGGCACAGAGATTGTGAAAAATAGCCATTCCCGGACAGCCTCCCAGCCGGAGTAACCACATCAGCAGTCTTATTCAGCTTTCGAGGTAAAATGTTTTTGTGTTTTCAGGCTGAAATGCCTTGCTTTTGTACCGCTCTGATACGTGAGAGATCAGGGCTGATGGTAATATGCTTTCAAGTTACAAAGAAGTTCCCGAAGAGCGAGATTTATGAATGTGCGAGCCAATTACGACTTGAGACCTTTGTAAATGCCCCTTTCACCCAACTTCTGCGCCAGGCGAAAGTCTTAATCCTCAATCGAATAGAATATGAAAATACTTTTTATTTATCCTAACTCAGGTTCGCAGTTGGGCTTTAGTTATGGCATTGCCCATTTGTCGGCGATACTTAAGCAGGCAGGGCATATCGTAGATTTGTGGCAGCTTTGTGAAGATATTGCTCCTTTGCCGACAAAAGAAGAATTTATAAAACAATTGAAGAGGCTTTCACCTGATGTGATCGGTTTTTCAGTTGTGACCAATCAATGGTCATACACAAAAGAACTTGCCGGATGGGCATATGAAGCTGTCCCTGCTCCTTTGGTATGTGGCGGGATTCATGCCATGTCTGCACCGGAAGAAATTTTACAGACCGGTCTGTTTAATTATATTTTTCGTGGCGAATCAGAAGATGCTTTTCTTGAATTTATAGAAAGGCTAAATGCAAAGGAAAATGTTTCGGAAATAAAAAACCTGGGCATGATTCAAAATGGAAAAATTCGGATTAATCCACTCAGGCCCTTGCCGGATCTAAGGAAATTACCTTTTAAAGATTATGATATCTTTGATTTTCAGAAAATCATTGACGCGAAAAACGGATGGGTCGGCTTGATGACCTCTCGCGGGTGTCCTTTTTCCTGTACATACTGTTTCAATCACCAGATGGTAAAGCAGTACAGAAAAGATCTAAATTGCAGTTTTAAACAGATAAACTATATAAGGCATTTTGATATAAGTCAGACAATGGCTGAAATCAAATATCTTATAGGCAATTATAAGAATATAAAATTTTTTATTTTTGATGATGATCTTTTTACCTTTTATCAAGATTACCTTATAGAATTTTGCAAGGAATATAAAAAAGTATGTTCTATTCCTTTTGCGGTAAACGCTCATGTAGGTTTTTTTGATGACAAGCGAGCTGCCAGTTTAGCTGATGCGAATTGCAAGATTGTAAAGTTTGGGGTTGAAAGCGGCAGCAGTCGGATTCGCAGACGGATTTTAAACCGCCACATGAAGAATGAGGAAATTATCAAAGCCATACAGACCGCTTATAAGTTCGGGATGCATACTTCGGTTTTTTTAATGATAGGTCTTCCGGATGAAACCTATGAAGACCTGATGGCTACGATTGAATTAATGGCCAAATCAAAACCGGGCCGCTTCCGCTGGTCGTTTTTTTTCCCTTTTCCAGGGACACGGGCTCATAAAATCAGTGTCGAAAGAAAATCGATTGATAAAGAGAAGATGAGGCAAATGTCGAATTTTACAAAAGGTTCTTGCCTTGATTTCGGAGATAAGCATAATCTTTTTCTTAAAAAAGTGGGGCTTCTTATGCCATGGTTTGTAAATGCCTGTTCAGATTTTTCATCAGCTCCTTTTTATAAAGAGAGAGTTAAAGAAATTCTGAAAATGGACGAACAGGACTGGGAAAGGAATGCAGAATTTTTTTATAAAGAAGACAAAGAAATTTCCAGCAATTTTGTTAAACAGAATATGCGCCATTATGCAATAAAATATAATCCATTTATGGGTGTTATCTCTGACTATTTTATTGCTGAAGAAGGACTTTAGGGACTTTTAACTGAAGAATAAAGGATATCGGGATACTTATCACTTATTTTTCATGAAAAAATCATGATGAAACTGCTGCTTAGCATCATACTTGGTATTGTAACCTTTTCCGCCTGCTATGTTGAAAATATCTGCCTTTCTTTCCACCCCCCCCAGCCGGGAAAATCTTTGCTATTAACATTCAGATCCCGTATGCATTTTAAATTCGATCAGGAAAAGGCTTTGGGAGGAAAGCGTAAGATGGCCTTATCTCAGTATATTCCTCTCTATACCTACCTTCCGGACAGATACACCTTAGCAGAGAAAAAAATAGATGATCTTATAGGAAAAATTTCCGGTTCTTCATCCAAAAAAAAGAACGGTAATAAGTTGATCGCAAATTATTTAAAAGAAGAGTTCGGTGTAGATGTTAAACAGGATGAATTAGCCAAAATTTTAAAATATCGAAACCTTACAAACCTGTTCGAAGGTATTTTAACCATTGAGGAAGCAATCCTTCAGGGAAAAATTGTAAGTGATTCGAATCCTTTTGCCGGAAAGAAGAGAGTTGAAATTCTTTATCCTGATCCAGTCGGTATTGTAATTCATTTTGTTAATGAAATTACTACATTAAAGGACGCAAAACTTGATATGGAGAAAAAGATATCTCAATTATTCTGGCAGGTAGATAAAAGGGTGCTCAATCTTGTAATTCGTATATCTGTCGCCACCCTTTTGCCGAACTTGAAATATGATGAGAAAGAGAACAACAGAAGAATTGAAAAGATTATCAGAATGTATCCTTCAAAAGTCATCTGTTATAATCCGGGAGATATTCTTACACCTTTTCGTAAAATCTTGAGCGAAGAGGATATTATTCTTCTGAATGATTACCGCGAAGATGAGAAAAAAGATTTGGCTGGAAATGTTCTGTGGATTTTAACTGCTATAATACTCGCAATATTATTTTATAATCTATTTCTTTCACGTATTCTCGCTTCCGGATGGCGGAAAAAGCCCCCTTATCATCTTCTGCTAATTCTGTTGATAATAACCATTGTCCTGTTGAAAATATTTCTTCTTTTCACCAACTTTTCAGTTTGGCTTCTTCCATTTTGTTCTCTTCCCCTGCTTGCGATCTTATTGAATAATGAAAGGACTTCCGCTACTTGCACAATGGCTGCTGGAGCATTTTTAGTCAGCCTTTTTTCAGGTCCTGTTTTTGAAATAATTCTTTTTTTCATATTTGGCGGAGTTGTCGTTATACTGGCTTCCGGAAGCATACAAAAACGCATTCATATTCTCATTCCTTCGCTGCTGGCAGGAGCAATAAATGCGGGTTACGTTTTGATATATTCATTGGATTGGAAAGCGGTTGTTTTATTCTTCGAAAATTTGCAGAAAAACGGAACCTTTCAACCGGCGGAAATTTTTAACATGGCCCTGTTTGTAAAAACAGGATGGGCATTTGCAGGAGGACTCATTGCAGGCCCTGCAACTCTTTTTATTTTACCATTGATGGAAGTGAGCCGTCATACAGCTTCCACCTTTAAACTCAACCGGTATATTGATCTTCAACATCCCCTGATGCGAGACCTTCTGGCCAAAGCCCCAGGTACCTATCAGCATACCATGTCAGTAGCCTATTTTGCTCAAGCTGCAGGGGAAGCCGTTGGAGCAGATAAATTACTGCTGAATATAGGTGCTTATTACCATGATATCGGAAAGATATTGAATCCAAAGTTTTTTGTGGAAAATCAGTTTGTCGGTAAGAATTCACATGATGATTTAGATCCGGCGGAGAGTGCTGAAATTATCATAAGACATGTTGAAGATGGAAAAAGGATTGCGCAAGATGCGGGCCTGCCCGAAGCAGTCCAAGATTTGATCATGCAGCATCACGGCACCCAGTTAGTGGAGTATTTCTACAATAAAGCCGCCAATACAAATCATGGAGCAGAACCTGCAAAGGAGGAATTTCGATATCCCGGGCCAAAACCTCAAAGCATTGAAGCAGCAATACTGATGATTGTCGATGCAGTGGAAGCAGCATCTCGTTCCCTTCAAGAGCCGACAAAGGAAGAAATCAATAATATGATTCATCATATTATTGAAAAGCGGATTGCTGACGGTCAATTTAGTGATTGTGATCTTTCTACCCGCGACATTACAAAAATAGAGAGGGCATTGATTGAATCACTTGAAGCAGCGCTTCATTCACGAATTATGTATCCCTGGCAGAAAAAAAAGGAAGAAGAAACTCATGAAACTGGAAAAAGTTCTGACGAGGAAAAGGAAGAAAAACCTGGTTTTTAAACAGGCTCAAAGATTATGAAAATATCCCGTATTCTGTTCAATAGAAATTTACAGACTCATTCTACACTTTTTAAGCTATTGATATTTAAGTAAGAATCAATAGATAAAATTTGTGTTTACCAACAGTTTGGGTAACCTCTCAATAAGTCCGTGTACCTTATGTGCTTCCCCCTTTGAAAAAGAGGGATTGAGGGGGATTTTACCATCGTTGCCCTATTTCACAAAAAACGTGTTTTAAGCAACAGTTGATTTTATTTATAAACAATATCAAATGGTTGTTTAGTTTGTAAATTTTTACTCAACTTTCTGACTTGAGTTAACGGATTGAAGTTACGATACTATTTCCCAATAAGTTTCTGGTTGTTTTAATAAAGCCGATTGCTG
>Ga0164318_10005983_pt1 | contig 11779 bp, 8 predicted proteins | sample GuaBasSedimGuay9_FD_113734 | JGI IMG/M metagenome (GOLD analysis project Ga0164318, IMG submission 113734) | Subseafloor sediment microbial communities from Guaymas Basin, Gulf of California, Mexico - Guay9, Core 4571-4, 0-3 cm | ecosystem: Environmental > Aquatic > Marine > Hydrothermal vents >... | reverse complement strand
CTTTCCCAATACTCATTGTAATGTTCATCTTTAAGATCAAATGGCACATCGCTGGCATTTACAATTCTAACAGCCTCCTCACTTTCATCACCATAGGCTTTTGGAACCACAAAAATAACATCAACATCATTTTTGGCTAATCCTTTGGTAAGACCAAAACATGCTGTTCCCAACCCCCCCGTAATATGTGGTGGAAATTCCCACCCAAACATTAATATTTTCATCTAGTAATTATATTAGTCTTATTAACTACTTTTCAATCATTGTTTTAATTCTAAGCAATTCGGCAACACTCCATGCTTGAGATATTGCACCTCTAGCAGTATGAGGTGGGTCGCCATCATAAATCTCAGATACTGTTCCAATACCTCTATCAAACATAACGTCCTCAAATCCATGATAAATAGTCTCGACAACATCAAGTCCTGACTTACCAATTATTTTTAAGTATGCCTCAGAAAACGCGCCCAGCAACCATGGCCATGCTGTTCCTTGATGATAGGCTTCGTCTCTCTCTTTTTGAGTTCCAACACAAGTCCCTTTGTATGCCATGTTTTTAGGTGATAAGGTTCGAAGCCCTCTGCTAGTTAACAATTCTTGTTTAACAACATTAAGTACTTCAAATGCCTGATTAAGTTCCAATGGGCTATAATAAAGAGAAACTGCAAATATCATATTTGGCCTAACCGACCAGTCTTTATCATCACCATTAACATAATCAGCTAAATAACCTTTTTCGTTACTCCAAAAAATATCATTAAAAGATGATTTGATTATCGAAGGCCATTTCTTCCAATTTTTGATAAAAGTTGAATCATTGGCATCTTCAGCTAGTTGAAGAGAAAAGTTAATTGCATTATACCATAAAGAATTTACTTCAACAGCATAACCCATTCGTTGAGTAACAGGATTACCATCAACAATGGCATCCATCCACGTAAGTGCTTTACCATTTTCACCAGCCCAAATTAGGCCGTTATCATGCATTTTAACATTATTATGGGTACCTTTTTTAAAACTATTGAGTATTTTTTTCATAATTGCACCATATTCTTTCCAAATATTAGTGCGATTATTCTTATGCGCATGCAATTGCTGTAATGCCCAAAAAAACCATAAAGATGTATCAACAGAATTGTATGCTGCTGCTTTTCCATGTCCAACATTTGGAAACAAACCATCCTTTAGCTCACCTATCATCGTATTTGTTACTGCTTTAAATGATTTTACATCATTACGTGAGAGGGTAAGTCCAGGTAGGGCAATAAATGTATCGCGTCCCCAACGACCAAACCACGGATAACCAGCCACTACTTCTGTACGTTTGTTTTTGGTAATAATAAATTCTTCAGCTGCGTTAAGCAAACAATTTTCAAAATCATCACGTGGAGTACGTTTTTTAACTTCCGATTCCCACTGACGCTTAATAAAAGAAGGATTTTTTTCTTCAAGACCTGCTGAGATAACAACAGATTCACCAGCCTTTAATTTAACATCAAAATAACCAGGAACAAAAAGGTCTTCAGTACTATCATAACCACGCTCACGTTCTCGAATATATTCAATATCATAATACCAGTCGGGCTGATGAGTATACGTAGGTTTTTTTGAGAATTGCATACTTAAACTTGAATATCCTTTATAAGGCTTCCAGCTAACACCATTCTTAACATCTTTATAATCACGATTTACTGAATCATTTGCCTTACCCAAACTATGCACATTTCTAAATGCCAGAAATGGTTTTAACCTAAATGTAACTTCCTGAGATGCACTTTCGAGAGTATACTTAATGAATAATCTATCTTCATTTGCAGAAAAAATGTATTCCTTAACAAATACAATACCACCCATTCTAAATATCAACCTTGGATTTGGGTCAGAAACAAATTCTCTAAGGTATTTATGACCTTTTGGTTCGTAAATACCTCCTGGGTACATACGCATTCCCACGTGAAATTCAAAATCATTTGCAATTATAGTTTCGTCAATTTCCGATAGCAATACATGATTATTATCATCTATATTTGGTTGCGGAACAACTAGCAACCCATGATATTTTCGCGTATTGGTAGTTATAACAGTAGTATTTGCATAACTCCCTGCACGATTGGTTCGCAATAGCTCTCGATGAAGCGAGAACTTCAAATTTATAAGTTGGGTTTTGTCAAAATCTATATAGCTCATATAATTGTTTTAATAGTTGGGTTCTGTACTAAAAATATTCTGCAAAAGTATTACAATTATAATGATTTAATCTCAATTAACAATAATTTAATCTTTACTTAATATTACTTTAAACGTTTAGGTAACTGAACACTTATGCTGACTAATTATAACGTTTGCGTAAGAATATTATAATTGTTAGTCTTTTAATATCCATGCATCTCGATAGGAAAGCGGGAGTTGCTGTTTAGTAAACATAGCCTCTTTCATACTCCCATATTTACCTAGATAAACTCTATATTTATTATCTTTTTCAAGTATATCAGATTTTTTAAAGCTATCTTTTTTTATATTCTTCCATGCATCTTTTGCGTCGCGATAATTATCGAAACTACCAAAGATTAAATAGTATACATTTGAACTAGAAACTGTTGCAATTACAGGCAAAGTATCACTAACAGCATCCTCAATATTACATATTTCTGGATTCCTAAGCTTATCTCTTCTTTGTCCAAACCATAGAGAAACATAATTATCACTTATTGCAACTCCGCCACAAATCCACTTCTTTTTATAATATGTACCTCTTGTAAGTATCATATCAAGGACTTCCTTTGAATATGACCATAAATTAATTATTGTATCAGTATTAAAATCATCTTGAATAAATACAACAAGTTCGTAACCACGATATGGATAGGGTGTTGTTTCTTTAGGCTTATCCCACATGCAATCAGGATTATGCAAATATTTTGTATAACAACAAGGTGTCCAACCTCCATTATCTGACCAGCTTGATAAATTACACACGCTTGTATCAGGATTATTAATTTGTAAATCATTGGTATGTAATTCGGCAACATAACTAAGTGATGCTGATAACTGTAATTTAGGTTTCCCATAATCACTTCGGAGTTCATTAATCTTGTAAAATAAATCGGCTTCGCTATTGCTAATACAAAAATCTTTAGGAAGCTTATTTTGAGATATAGTATATGTTGGTATCAATAAAATAATCGAGAAAACAAACAGAAGCCTATAATACACTGATAGTACGGTAGATATATACATTATTATGAGATTAACATGTGAATATATAGTTTGCAAAGGTTAAATTGCCACAACGTGTCAAAGCGCAAAGATACGCAAAGAAGAACAAATATTACTGCCATAAAAAAGATTGAATATCCTTTTCTACAATTCTATCATATTCATCAATTATTTGTTTTATGATTACATGGTTAGGATTAAAATGCACATTATTTATCCTAAATACAGGAAGCACTTTTGGTGATGTACCTGTTATAAATGCCCCTTGAAATTGCGAAATAGAACTAAGTTCTGTTTCAATTTCCTTACAGGTAATACCAATATTTTCTGAAGCTTCAATAACTTTCAACCTTGTAACTCCTGGCAACACTTCTGTAACTGGTGGTGTAACAATTATGTCATTGATTACAAAAAACACATTTGACCGACTCCCTTCTGTTATACAGTCATCTTCATTAACTAATAATACTTCGTAAACATCATTGTTTTGAATAATGGAATTTACATCGTTAGAAAGTATATTATTATATGCTTTTACATTTGGATTGTTTCGTAGTGCATGAAAAGTTACAACAGATATTCCATTATTATAAAGCTCAGTATCAGGGTAAAAAAAAGGACATACCCAAGCTGAGAATATTTCCGAATCATCATTAAAACTAAGTTGAAATTTGATATTTCCATCAACAAGTTTATTAATTTCAATTAAAGCTTTAATTCGTAATGATATAGATTTATTTGACACCGACATATCAAATCCAGAACTCCTAACTGAATTACTAAACCTTTCCACATGTTCTATATAAAAAAGTGGTACACCTCCAATAACTCTGACAACTTCATAAATTACAACCCCCTTATTAAGCCGCTCGGGTATAAAATCGCAACAACTAACAATATTATTATCTCGAATAAAATTAGTTAACAAACAAGTTTCAAGGTTCATATTTGTGATAAAAAAGAAGTAAAAAAGCCCTTACTAATAACAATATTGAAAACATTATTCTTCATCACGCTCTGCAGAATAGTCATCAATAAGTTTTTTTGCTTTCTCAAAGTTTTCTAAATCTACAAAAATACGAACACTATCCTCTGGTAACCCATCAGCCCAACCAGCTTGTATACTCGACTGGAATGCATCTTTTTCCATAAAGCCAATATTGCTTTCTTTTAGCATCTCCTTAATAAATAAGCCCTCAACTCTGGATCCCACATAAACTCTTTTTAATTCATCGCTCATTGACATATCTGTAGCTTTTAAGTGAAAAAAAATCTTTTGATAAAGATACAAAAAATAACACACAGTTTACATTTACAACTATATTTGCCTTTTCGGTAAAAAATGATGAATAAAATACACAATAGCCTATCATTATTAAAAAAAACAATTGATGGCGAAATATTTACGGATGAGTCAACTCGGCTGATGTATGCTACTGATGCATCTGCATACCGCGAAATACCTATTGCTGTTGTATATCCTAAATCGAAACAGGATATAAAAGAATTGATAAATTTTGCAAAAGCAAATAAAACATCATTAATTCCTCGTGCTGCTGGCACTTCACTTGCCGGACAAGTTGTTGGAAGCGGAGTAATTATCGATGTATCAAAACACATGACCAATGTTTTAGAAATTAACAGGAAAGAGAATTGGGTAATAGTTGAACCAGGAGTTATTCTGGACGAACTAAATATGCAACTAGAGGAACTAGGTTTATTTTTTGGACCAGAAACTTCAACATCTAACAGATGCATGATTGGCGGAATGGTTGGCAATAATGCTTGTGGCTCACATTCATTAATTTATGGAAGTACTCGCGATCATATTATTGAAATTGAAACGATACTAAGTGATGGTAGCGAAGTTCTTTTCAAATCACTATCTAAAGAAGAATTCATTAATAAAACAGTTGGTGACTCACTTGAAAACAAACTATACAAAGGCATAAATAATATTCTATCTGACAGTAAAAGTAAATCTGAAATAGATAAAGAATTCCCCAATAGTAAACTCAAACGAAGAAATACAGGCTATGCTCTGGATTTGCTTTTAAAAATGCATCCGTTTAATAAGTCAGGTGTTGATTTTAATTTTTCGAGTTTACTGGCTGGTTCTGAAGGTACTTTAGCTTTTACAACTGCTATCAAATTAAATTTAGTTCCCCTCCCACCTGCTAACAAAGCCCTTATTTGTGTACATTTTGATAGTATTAAGAATGCACTTAAAGCAAACCTTATTGCCCTAAAGCATAATCCAGTTGCTATTGAATTAATGGATAAAACAATCCTTGATTTAACAAAAATAAATATCAGTCAAGACAAAAACAGGTTTTTTGTTAAAGGCGATCCAGGTGCAATATTAATTGTTGAATTTGCAGAAGAGAACCCATCAGTAATTACTGAAAAAGCAAGATTGATGGAATTAGATATGAAACAATCTGGCTACGGCTATCATTTTCCGATGGTTGAAGGACAAGATATTAATAAAGTATGGGAGCTACGTAAAGCAGGGCTGGGAATATTAAATAATATGCCTGGCGATGCTAAACCTGTTGCAGTAATTGAAGATACTGCAATTAATCCTGAACTACTACCTGACTATATTGAAGATTTTAATAAAATTCTAGTACGTCATAAAAAGGAATGTGTTTATTATGCCCATATTGCCACGGGTGAACTACACTTACGTCCGATACTTAACCTAAAAGACCCCGCTGATGTTAAGCTTTTTCATACTTTGGCCAAAGAAACAGCTGTACTTGTTAAAAAATATGGAGGATCACTAAGTGGCGAACATGGCGATGGTCGCTTAAGAGGTGAGTTTATTCCAATAATGGTTGGAAATCACAATTATGATTTGTTCAAACAGATAAAAAGAGATTGGGATCCGAACAATATTTTCAATCCTGGCAAAATTGTCGACACACCAAACATGAACACCTTTTTACGCTATATACCAGGGCAAAAGACAAGGGAAATTGATACTGTTTTTGATTTTTCAAAAGACCTTGGAATACTACGTGCCACAGAGAAATGCAATGGAACTGGTGCTTGTCGAAAGACTGAAGTAACAGGCGGAACAATGTGCCCTAGTTATATGGTTAGTCGCAACGAAAATCAATCAACAAGAGCAAGAGCAAATATACTAAGGGAGTTTCTTACTAATTCTGACAAAGATAACCCATTTAATCACAGCGAGATATATGAGGTTATGGACTTATGTCTATCGTGTAAAGCATGTAAATCAGAGTGTCCGTCAAGTGTGGATATTACAAAGCTTAAGGCTGAATTTTTACAACATTATTATTCAGAACATCGTATCCCACTACGAACATTGCTAATTGCAAATATTGCAAAAATAAACAAGCTTGGTAGCTATTTCCCATCACTTTACAACTTTGTGAATCAAAACAGTTTTCTTTCAAAAATAACCGCAAATTTTATTGGATTTACTACAAAACGTAAATTCCCAATACTTAGCAATATAACCCTTGATAACTGGTATAAGAAAGAGAGCAAGAAACTAATAAAAGCATCATATCCCAACGGAAAGGTTTATTTATTTAATGATGAGTTTACACGTTTTAATGATACTGATATTGGAATAAAAGCAATACTACTTCTTTCAAAACTTGGATATGAGGTAATAATCCCCAATCACATTGAAAGTGCTCGTACTTATTTATCAAAAGGATTGGTAAAAAAAGCAAAACAAATCGCTAATAAAAACATATTATTACTTAAAGATATTATTACCAAACAAATGCCTCTTGTAGGCATTGAGCCTTCTGCAATATTAACATTTAGAGATGAATATACTGAGCTGGTAGATAAAAAACTTATTGATGATGCCAAAAAGCTTTCGGGCAATTCATTTTTGATTGATGAATTTCTTGAGAGAGAAATGAAAAAGGGCAAGATAAAAAATGAATATTTTACAAATGAAAAGCAAAATATTAAATTTCACGGACATTGTCATCAAAAGGCATTGGCTGGTACTTCATCATCACTATATGTGCTAAATTTCCCAGTAAACTATACTGCAAACGAAATTCCTTCGGGATGCTGTGGCATGGCAGGATCATTTGGTTTTGAAAAAGAACACTATGAGATGTCGATGAAGGTTGGCGAATTAGTGCTATTTCCTGCTGTTAGAGAAAGCGATATGAATACAATTATTGCAGCTCCGGGAACATCGTGTCGACACCAAATAAAAGATGGCACAAAAAGAAATGCACTGCATACCGTAGAAATTATGTACAATGCGTTGGTAGTGTAATAAATATTTATACTTTTGCACCCCAGTTGAAAAAAATGGTCCCGTAGCTCAGCTGGATAGAGCATCTGCCTTCTAAGCAGAGGGTCACAGGTTCGAGCCCTGTCGGGATCACATTTAGATTGACAACAAGTCAATTACAAACTAACTGGTATAGAAAAAGGGGTCAAAAAATTGACCCCTTTTTTCTTTTATTAAGCCTAAATTATTAAGATTATAATAAATTCTCAATATCTACTATAATTTCAGAGCTACTCGGACGCTTTGCATTTGCATCAACAACTTTTCCATCCTTATTAATTAGTACATAACGAGGTATATATCTAACGTCAAATAGGTTATTATACTCATTATGCACCTTGCCATTTACTAGATAATTTTCGCCAGTTATTTTTAATTGAGCAACTGAATTTCTCCATGCATTTGCATCACGATCAGAAGACAAGTACAAAAACACAACGTCTTTACCTTTAAAATGTTTCTGCATATTTAACGAATGTGGCATTTCATTTTTACATGGACGACACCAACTTGCCCAAAAATCTAAATAAATAACCTTGCCTTTATATTTGTCTATTATATTCTCAAACGACATACTAGCATATTCAGCATCGTTAAGGTTTATCATATTTGTACCTTCCGAGTAACTACTCTCAGCTGAGTTAACCTGAGCCAGTACATTTACAGAAATTAACAAAACAAATGCTAGTGATAATAATTTTATAGTTTTCATAATAATGTGATTTTTTATTGAGCGCAAAAATATGATTGTTTTTACATATGTTAACAAATAACAACACAAATATTTTTATTATTTAGTTTTCAAAAGCAAACTGTACAATATTAGCCCCCATTTTTAAAGCTTCCTGCCGTTTTTCAAAAGAGTCGTTGTGCACTTCAGCATCTTCCCATCCGTCTCCCAGATCACATTCATAATCATAAAAACAGACTAATCTACCCTCATAAATTAAGCCAAAACCTTGAGAATTTTTATTGTCGTGCTCATGAATTTTTGGCAATCCATTGTAAAAATCATACTTTTGATGATAAATAGGGTGATTATATGGAAGCTCGACAAATTCAAGACCCGGGAAAACCTTCTTCATTTCTCGACGAATATAAATATCAAGACCATAATTATCTGAAATATGTAAGAACCCACCCGAGATTAAATATTTCCTTAGGTTTTCGGTTTCTTCAGGACTAAAAATAACATTACCATGCCCCGTTAAATGTATAATGGGAAAATTGAATAGTTCGGCACTTCCAATATTAATTGCAGGTACATCAGTGCTTATTTGTGTATGTAAATTTGTATTACAGAACCTAGCTAAATTACTTAAAGAGGTAGGGTTAGCATACCAGTCGCCGCCGCCACTATATTTTAAAAGTGCTATTTTAACTTCCTGTGAACTAAGCACATTAACTATCAAAGAAATTAAAACAATTAGTATTATCTTTTTCATATTAAAAATATCAACTCATTATTACATACTAATCCTATACGAAAACTTGAGTAAGAATATATTGGATGATTCCACATTAACTAATTTATTAATATTATCGTTAAAATGAAAAGTACCTATTTCATCATACCCACTTCTACCCTGCGACCATACAGCATATATTGTTGAACCGGGAATATATTCCCATCTGATCACAAAATTAGACCTAAATTCAAACACACTAAAATCAGGATTTTCAAAAGTAAATGATGTTTGTCCATTTTCAATAATATGATATGTATTTGATTTATTATTATAATATATCTCATCATCTGTAAAAACATGATACTGATTATCGACTATAGAATTACCGGCATCAACAACCTCAGCAAAACGTGAATAATCAGCACTATAAAAAAAAGGCTGACCCCAATATTGCAGGCTCAAGTCGGGAGTTATAGAGTAATTTATTCTAATATCCATACTTGTAACATGCCTTACTAACGATCCTACAACATATCTTTCACCTGATTCATCATATATAGTTTCAACATATTTAGATTTATCATAATCAACTGTAAATTGAGGAGTAAGTGATAATTGTATTGCATTAAATGGTCGATAACTTAATTCCATATCTACATCTTGATGAAGCTTATCGTTATTTTTTCCGATTTCAACGGATCCACTAATCTCAACTACAAGTTTTTTTCTGGAGTCAGATACTATTGATAACCAAGTTTCCAAGTTCCCACGGTAAATTAAGGCTGGTCCACCACGCAATTCAGCACGATTAACGTCTACACCTTCCCACCTTAAGCCGGTATTTGCTCCCCAATAGTTTTTAAATTGAGCATCAACAGAAAATCTTAAACCAGTATATAAATGACGACCTGAAAAATCCCAACCGGCCCATTCCATTATGCTATAGTTCATACTTCTGAATATTGAAAATGGAGTCCAAATAACATATTTTAACCACGTTGACTGATTAATAGCATCCGAGCGTCTCATATACCCCATATCGTTAATAGCAAAACCGGGAGAAAGCAATGCACCACTAAATCCGTAACGCCAATGTCCTCCACCATCTTTACCAATATCAATACTACTACTGTATCCGTTAAGTGAAGTTAATGAAGAATCGATACTTAATTTATTATCAGGGCGTTGATAATAACGCTGAGGGGCTTCCTGCAACATAGTTATTGAGGTACTATCCCCATAAACAGTACTACCAACTACTTTAGCCTTTAAATAATAATTTCTATCATCCCAATAATTTGTAAAATCTAGCCCTCCGGTATATGCTGAATTAGGTAAAAACCTTAAAGTTGAATCACTAATAAAACGGTTGGTAGCTGTAACCATGCCACCAATAATAGTATTGCCCGCGTTTAAATCCTTTTGAACTCTTATATTAAAAAAATTAGTTATTGGTTCAACGGCTTCCTTTCTTTGTATCCCAAGTGAATCGATGGTTGCCATCGCTTGGTTTGTTACACTTTCCATAACACCTATTGACCATCCATTCTTTGTTTTCCCTGATAATTTAAAAGCAGCAAGAATACGCGTAAACTCAGGCATGCTCACATACTCACTTTCTGTAGGCTCAGGATAATAATGCGGTCGGCGACCAATTCTTCTTGAATAAAACAAATTATCACGCCCATGACCTCCTGATAATGGGAAATTAAAAATATTACTTCCTTCTATGAAAAATGGTCTTTTTTCAGGAAAATAACTTTCAAAGGCACTAAGATTAACTTCAGAAGGATCAGCTTCAACTTGTCCAAAATCAGGATTTATGGTAAAATTCAGAGTAAGATCGTTCGTTACCGCTATTTTACCATCTAAGCCTGCATTATACCCCCAATTTGTTCCAGTGGCAAATGGATCACCCTCAATTTTTTCACTTTTTTCAAGACTCCCCATCACATAAGGAATCAATTCAATTTCCTTTTTTGGTTTAATATTATTTATACCAACCAATTTACCCCACATACTCACCCATCCTGATGCCTCTTGTGGTACCATTTGCCATACTGAAAATTCTTCTTTTCTAAAAAGTTGCCTCATAACCTCAAGACCCCAAACATGATCCTTTACTTTAGCAAACCTCAACTGAGTAAGTGGTATTCTCATTTCAGCAACCCAACCCAGTTCGTCTGTAGTCACTTTTAAGTACCAAACCGGATCCCATGTATCATCAATTTGATTATCATTGGTTACAATTACATCTCCTTTAACACCAGCAGCCGTAGCTGCAAAACCAAACCCAGTTAATTTATCATCATAACTATCAAAGCTAATTGCTACCCAATCGCCTTGAAAACCATCACGTCGCGAAAGCCGCTTTTCAATTTTATCTGGTTCAGTATCAAAAGCCCTTATTGCAACATATAGGTTATTATTATCAAATAATATTTTAAAAGCAGTTTGTTGTGATGGAGCATCATATTCATATGGATCACGCTGGGTAAAATCGCCCGACCAGTCAACTAATTCCCATGCACTTTCATCAATAAGACCATCAATAACGGGTGGTGTACCTATCACATGAGACGTATTGTAAACTCTATTCTCTATCCTATTATCTTGAGCAATGGCGTTATAGCCACCAAACAGAAGTATAAAAAAGAAAAATATATGTTTATTAATCATTAACAACTATTTTATTTGTGTGATAATGGAACAAAGCTTCTATCGGATCCTTAATAATAACATCTACATTAATATCATTTTCATTACATGTTTCAATTAATATATCTCTAAAATAATATGCAATGGAACCTACAAAACTCACTTGCAATTTTTGAAAATTGTTATACTGCATTAT
>Ga0164318_10005982_pt1 | contig 11780 bp, 12 predicted proteins | sample GuaBasSedimGuay9_FD_113734 | JGI IMG/M metagenome (GOLD analysis project Ga0164318, IMG submission 113734) | Subseafloor sediment microbial communities from Guaymas Basin, Gulf of California, Mexico - Guay9, Core 4571-4, 0-3 cm | ecosystem: Environmental > Aquatic > Marine > Hydrothermal vents... | reverse complement strand
TTTGTTGAGAAGCCAAACATAAGCTGGGATATGGTTGGTGGGTTAGAAGAAGCAAAAAAATCTCTACAAGAATCTGTAGAGTGGCCAATAAAATATCCAGAGGCTTTCAAGTCAATGGGAATTAAGCCTCCGAAGGGTGTTTTGTTGTACGGTCCGCCAGGGACGGGGAAAACACTGCTTGCCAAAGCTGCGGCAAGCGAAAGTGAATCAAACTTTATAACAGTTAAGGGTCCAGAAGTGTTTTCAAAGTGGGTTGGCGAGTCTGAAAAGTCCATAAGAGAAATATTCAGGAAGGCCAGACAGGTCTCACCTGCTATAATCTTATTTGATGAGATAGATGCTATTGCTCCAAAGAGAGGCGTGTCAGAGGGTTCAAGAGTATCAGACACTGTAGTTAATCAGTTACTAAGTGAAATAGACGGACTAGAGGAGCTTAATGACATAGTTATAATAGGTACAACAAATCGTCCAGACATGATAGATGACAGTCTGCTCAGGCCAGGGAGATTTGACAAGCTAGTGTATATCCCTCCACCAAATAAAAGAGAGAGATTGGAGATATTAAAAATACATACTAGGAATATGCCGTTGGGGAAGGATGTTGATTTGGGGAAGATTGCTGAAAAGACAGAAAACTACTCAGGAGCAGATTTACAAGCAGTTTGTAGAGAGGCTGCTATGAACGCGTTAAGAGAGAACATAAAAGCGAAAGAAGTAAAGAAAAAGCATTTTGACAAGGCGCTAGAATCAATAAAACCATCACTATCCAAGGAACAGGTGGAATTCTACAGGAGAATGTATGAGAAAGTTAAATCATGGGAAATACCAGAAGAAGCAAAGATATACATGGGATAAGTTTTTAATTATGTATACCTAAATATCATTATGGACGTTGTAGTAAGCTTAGATGAGAAATCACTATATGAGTTGATACTCTCAGATGATTTAACGTACGAAAGGCTAATAATTAACATCATAAAAGAACAGAAGCTGGACCCATGGGATATAGATCTTGAGAAGCTAGCAAACAGGTACTTAGAGGTACTAAAGACGCTCAAAAAAATAAACTTCAGGGTAAGTGGAAAGTTCCTTGTTGCAGCCGCTATTCTACTGAGAATGAAGAGCGATGCCTTGACAAAGCAAGAATCTGAACAAGAGCCAATCAGTGTTTCTCCACTAGATAGAGAGACATTAAAAATGATCAAGCAAAAGTTCGGATTCATACCGTACGATCAGATATTCATACCAAAGGTCCCGCTACCAAAGAAGAGAGGCATAACAATAGAGGACTTATTCCAAGCACTCCATTCTGCAATGGAAATAAAAGAAAAGAAGGACGTTAGAAAATCGAAGATGAGAACTAGCTTCAACATGGAAATAAAAAAAGTTAATATGTTATCCCTAATAAAGAAGGTTTACGAAAAGATTGTTTCCATATTTAAAAAAGAAAAGAAAGAGAAGATAAGCTTTAATAGACTAATTAAGAATTACACCAGAGAGGAGATTATATGGACAATATTACCCCTGCTCCATCTTGCAAACCAGCACAAGGTGGGACTAGAGCAAAAGGAACAGTTCGGGGACATATTTATAACAAGAGGTGTAAAGTATGAAGAGTAAAATAGAAGCGCTGTTATTCGCAACCAATACAGGTTTTACAACAGAAGAAATAGCAAAAAGAGTTGGTATTACAATAAAAGATGCAAAGAAAGCCATAGAGGAACTAAAAAAAGAATTGAAAGAAAGAGGATCAAGTATAGAAATAATAAACGAAAACGGAAGGTGGAGAATGACTATAAAGAGCTATCTTGTCCCATTGGTAAGAGACCTGCTCCCAATGGACATGCCAAAATCAAAATTAAAAACACTTGCTGTTATAGTGTTCAAATCTCCAGTAAAACAAAGTGAAGTAGTAGCTATAAGAGGAAATAAAGCGTATGAACATATAAGAGAGTTAGAAAAAGAAGGGTTTGTAAGCTCCAAAAAGTACGGGAGAACAAGGATGCTGAACATAACAAGAAAGTTCTTCGAGAAGTTTGACGTTGATAAGGATGTGTTAAGAAGATTCAAACTACACGAGCAAAAACAATAAAAATATTGAAATGTATATTTAAAACAATAATATTAAGGAGGTAGGTAGTATGGCTTTACAGCTAAAGAAGCTGAGTGAAGTTTATGGTATGAAAGTTTACACTGATGCTGGTAATTATTTTGGCGACATAGAGGAAGCTGAAATAACAGGAAACGCAATATCTAAGTGGAGAATAAAATCTACAAAGAACAGCTTTTTGAACAAAGTAATGGGTGGAGTTAAAGGTGTGGCAGTACCACATAAGCTAGTACGGGCAATAGGAGAGATCATGATAATCTCGGAGGTTGACATTGCTTCACCAGAAGAGGTAGAGTAGAGAAATATTTATATTCTTATGGCTTAGAACTTAATTCATGAAATTTAAGACTACTGAGGATATAAAGGTTCCAGAAAGAGTTATTGACCAAGTTATCGGGCAAGAGGAAGCAGTTGAAATTATCAAGAAAGCTGCAAAACAGAGGAGACACGTCCTTCTCATAGGAGAACCTGGCACTGGCAAGTCCATGCTGGGTCAAGCAATGGCAGAGCTTATGCCAAAAGAAAAGTTAGTAGATATTCTTTCCCTGTACAATCCAAGAGATGAAAACAATCCACTAATAAGAACTGTTCCAGCAGGACAAGGCAGAAAGATCGTAATCTCATCAAAAGTCAAACCAACCGAATCTAACCTATGGAAGTATGCAATAATAGGATTTTTTGTGTTCTATGCTGCTTCAGTAATACTTGAATGGATAATCGGACAAGAGACTTCAGAGATACTAAAGGCAGCAGATAGAATATCTGGAACAATGTTTCTGATAAGTATAATCGTGATAATGATGATCACAATGGCGTCTCTACGAATGCAGAGCAGATCCAGAACGATAGTACCAAAAGTGATAGTAGATAATTCAGATAAAGATCATGCTCCGTTCGTTGACGCTACAGGAGCGCATGAAGGCGCGCTGCTAGGTGACGTAATGCACGACCCATTCCAAACAGGAGGGTTAGGAACACCTGCACATGAGAGAGTAGTAGCAGGGGCAATACATAAGGCGCATAAAGGTGTATTGTTCATAGATGAGATTGCAACACTAAAACCAGAGATGCAGATTGAGTTATTAACGGCTATGCAAGAAAAGAAGATGCCAATAACAGGAAGGTCAGAAAAGTCTGCAGGAGCAATGGTAAAGACAGAACCGGTTCCTTGTGATTTTGTGCTTGTAGCTGCTGGAAACTTAGAGAGTATCAAGCACATCCATCCTGCACTAAGATCAAGAATACAAGGGAGTGGGTACGAAGTATACATGAAAGACAAAATGAAAGACACAAAGGAGAATAGAGACAAGATAGCACGATTCGTAGCACAGGAAGTTGTAAGAGATGGGAAGATACCACACTTCACAAAGAAAGCTGTTGAGGAGATAATAAGAGTTTCTAGGAGGATGTCAGGTAGAAGAGGATATTTATCTATCAAATTCAGGTCATTAGGAGGAATAGTCAGAATAGCAGGGGACATAGCGCGAGAAGAGGGAGCAAAACATGTAGCAGAAAAACATGTAAAGAAAGCATTGAAATACGCTGGGTCTCTAGAGAAACAAGTAGCTGAGAGGTACATAGATGAGAAAAAGGAATATCAGGTTATCCAAACAAGCGGAAAAGAGATAGGGAAAGTCAATGGGCTCGCTGTCATCGGGGACTCTGGTCTAATACTACCAATAGAGGCAGTAGCTGTGCCTGCAATGAAAAAAGGATCTGGTGAGATTATAGCAACAGGAAAGTTAGGACAGATTGCAAAAGAAGCTGTCATAAACGTGGCAGCTATAATCAAAAAAGTATTTGGCAAGGATATATCTAACTACGATATTCATATTCAATTCCTTCAAACGTATGAGGGTGTAGAAGGGGATTCAGCATCAGTTTCTATAGCGACAGCTGTTATATCAGCACTTGAGAAGCTAAAGATCAAACAGGACATCGCAATGACCGGATCTCTTTCTGTCAGAGGTGAAGTTCTGCCAGTCGGGGGAATAAACGAGAAAATAGAAGCTGCCAAAAATGCTGGTTTAAAAGCTGTGATAATACCAAAAACAAATCAGAAAGATGTACTAGTTGATGGGATAAAGGTCATCCCTGCTGAAAAAATATCAGACGTACTAAAAGCGTCTCTAGCAAACAAAAAAGATTGGGAGAAGATCAGGGGGAAATTCTAATGTACTGGGACAAGAGGTGTCAGCAAATAGAGAAAGAAGTAGTTATAATTGAAAAAGGTACACAAAGAGCGAAGACAAAAATAAAGCTATATGGTACTAGAGTTGTAGATGGTGGGATAGCATTAGGTGGTGGAGAAGAGGATATTCCACCAGAGAAACTAAGGAGCATAATAAAGGGGAAAGGAAACTATGTAAAACATGAAATTGCAACAAAAGACCACATTAAAGTTGATGGCGAAAGTAAATACGATATTAACACATTAAAAGATTACTTGACAATATTAAAAGACGATAAAAGAGTAAAACAAGCTAGGGTAATATTTAGTTACTCAAGTGTTATTAAGAGATTTTCCAACTCCTTCGGGGCAAATATAACGTTAGAGTTTCCCGCTGTATCACTCTATTTAGAATCAACTGTTAAAAATTGTGGTAAGATTGAAACATACACCGAAAGAATAGCTACAATTGGAGGGTGGGAAAAAGTAAAAAAAGCACATAATCTAGCACATTCAGCAAGGAGAAAAGCGATAAAACTCACACGAGCAAAGAAGCCGCCAGCGGGAAGAATGGAAGTAGTGTTAGACAATGAAATGACTGGTGTGTTTTTTCATGAGGCAGTAGGGCATGCACTAGAAGCAGATGAGATTATCAAAGGAGATGTGCTATCGGATAAAACAGGAAAGAAGATAGCAAGTGACGTTATAACCTTATATTCAGATGGGAGACTAAAAACAAATGGGTATACACCCTATGATGATGAAGGTGTCAAAGCAAAAAGAACCACACTGATCGAAAACGGATTTCTTAAAGGCCACATGCATTCCTTAATAACCGCATCCAAAATGGGTGCTGAACCAACTGGTAATGGTAGGGCAGAAGATCCTACACACTTCCAAATACCAAGAATGACAAACCTTGTACTAAAAAAAGGTGATTCTAATCTTAACGAGATGATAAAAGAAACAAAAAGAGGAGTCTACATAACAGGATTTAGAGGTGGGGTAGTTGACACTACAAAGGGGCAATTTTCATTTACAGGAGGAATAGGCTACTACATTGAGCGTGGAGAAATAAAACACACTGTAAAAATGGTATCGTTTGAAGGCAATATTTTAAGCACCATGAAGAGGATATCACTTGTTGGGAAGCATTATGGTGGTAGTGGCGGGTTCTGCGGAAAAGCGGGCCAGTATGTTAGAGTAGATGAAAGGGTGCCAAAAATAAAGATTGACGAGGTGGTAGTTGGTGGAAGTAATTGAACACATTGTGAAAAAGTATAACGCTGAAGTGATGGTAAACGAAGAGGTCAGAAGAGAGATAGGCTGGCAGAGAAAACTGGGCATAACCGAAAACTCATTGATCAAAACAAGCACAATAACAGTTAGAATAAAATCTGCAGCAACAGGAAGGCTAGAGGACTGGAGAGATGTAGTAAAACAAGCAATGAAAGGAAGATCAAATAGAGACTATCCTGGACCATCAAAAGTCAAACCAAAAAACTTTTACATGGGTAAAGAAATCAGAGAGGAGCAGTTGAACAAGATCCAAGAGACTATGTTACGTATAAGACCACTGCAGTTTGGATATGCGGCACACACTACAAAAACGGTGTACGCCAACTACAATGGCGTGATGGCAGAGGATATCATCACTCTACATTCCATCAGTGCAGAGCTAAAGAATAAAAACTATTCCGTATGGTTAGATGACTCAAGCCCTAACCCAATAGACGTTGAGCAATTTATAGAAAGACTTAAATTTAGATTAGAACAAGGGAAAAGAACAGAAAAAGCAAAAACAGGTAAATACAAAGTCATTATAACAGAAGAAGCTGCATACGAAATACTACAACCGTTCATTGAAGCTACACACGCTGACAAGATCATGAAAAACAAGAGCGTACTAAAACTGGGAAGTATTGTGGCTCCAAAGGAATTAACTATTGTGAATAAACCAATAACCAAATGGGGAGTACGCTCAGAAAGCTTTGACAGTGAAGGGACTCCAACAAAGGAAACAACAATAATAAAGAATGGAAAGTTCGTCAACATGCTTCATGATAACACAACTGCTAAGCACTTTGGAGCAAAATCAACAGGCAATAGTGCATCAATGGCAGAGAAACCATCAGTAGATGAACAGAACATACTCATAAAACCTGGAAGTAAACCAGTTGACGCAGACATAACCGTGTATTCTATCATGGGTGAACACACAATAAACGAGACAACAGGAGATTTTTCCCTCCCAATTGTCCATGCTTACAACGCAAAAAGCAAAAAAGCTATAGTTCACACCATGATAAGTGGCAACGTATTTGAAATGGTTAAAGACATGAAACTTGACAATAAAGTCTTCATTTATAACGGATTAAAGAGCCCTAGAATCCTAACAACACTAACATTTGTAAGCTAACGCTCTCTAGCTAGCAACAGTTTCTTAGCTTCATACTCAGAACCAAGATAGCCTTGAAGTGATCTTTCTCCAATAACCCTGTGACAAGGAATAATAACAGGGAAAGGATTTCTAGAGAGTATTTGTCCAATCAAACGAGGAGAGTTTATCCTCGTCATCCTCGCAAGATCTCCGTACGTTATAGTCTGGCCTCTCTTAGTCTGTAGCAGTGCTAAGTAGACTCTACGTTCATTAATATTAAGATGAGAAGGATCAAGATAAGAAAACAGTTCTCTGTTCGTTCTCTTTCCTGTAACTACGTCATAGACTTTATCGAGTATCTCCAACGCTTGCTTTTCCATAACACGATCGCTAGAAATCTTTATGAACACACCACGCATGGCAGCAAAGTTAACAAGGCGTCTTAACCTGTTTAACAGCCTTGAAGTAGAGTTGTGCGCAACAGCAATGCCATAAACCCAACCATTTGCGTAGAGAATTCCTAGGTTTAATTTGCCATACCTTTTGTGAACAACAACACCCTTATACATGTGCATCCCCCGGACACTAAAAATAAAACGTTACGCAATATAAAAAGTTTACTGTTGAATAGCGGGGGGTGGATTTGAACCACCGACCTCGAGGTTATGAGCCTCGCGAGCACTCCAGGCTGCTCCACCCCGCTAACAGTTAATCTGTTTTGCAACCTTAAAAACTTTGCTAAAGAATTTTTCTAAAGAAAAATTATTTATACTATCATTGTTAACATAAAAATAACACAAAATAATTTTCGGAGGTGCTAAAGTTGCCTGCAAAGAAGAAGAAAAAGACAACAAAGAAGAAGACAAAGAAGAAAAAGACAACAAAGAAGAAGACAAAGAAGAAAAAGAAGAAGAGATAGGACAAGTTAAATTTTTTTTATTTTTTAACAATCTTTACAAGCTCTCCACAATTTTTCGTCTTAAATTCAATTGCTTTCTTTGAAACGTTTCCAGTTGTATATAGGATAACAGGAACCTTCATATTTATTGCATCCATGTAAGCAAGAGATATGTCCTTATCTGTTATGTTCTTTTTCTTTACGTAGATAAACAAATAAAACCCAAACGGTGTAGAAATTAGAATTTTTGAACTCATTTTCTTTGAGCTTATAACCTTTACAATCTTAGAATTCATGCTGTTAATTACATCAAATATTTCATCGTCTATACTTTGTTTTTTTCGCTTTTCTATCACTTTTGGCTGCTTTTTTTCCTGCACCTCTTCTCGTACCTTTTCTTCTTTTTGCTCTTTTTTTTTAGGAGTGTAAGAGAAGTACCTCCAACCGATCATATTCTTATCCTTTACCTCAACAAGAAAGTCTCCGAGTCTTTTAACCAGAAAGCGCTCAGCAGGTGTTAGATCATCAGGTGAAAGGAAACCTTTCTCTTTAAAAGTTTCCACCAGATTCCTCTCCTGAACACTCAGATGCGGGTAGATCATGTCCCTAACCTTATCCTCCTGACCTTTCAAGTAATACACAAAAGAGTCTCCTATTGTCCGCTTACTCTTAAATACAAGACCTTTCTCGACAAGCTCGGATAGCACCGCTTTAGCAAGTGTAGTGTCCACTCCAAGAAAGGAAGCTATGTCAATAGGCAAAGCAGGACCACTCTCCTTTAGACAGGTAAGTGTTTTGTCCGCATATTCCATAAAAACTATAAGTATGTTTATAGTTTTAATAGTTATGTATAGTGAAAAAGAGAAGCAGGACATGCTAAAGTTAGCAAGAGAAGCTATAGAAACAGCCTACAAAGGTGAAAGTCCAAAACTACCAGAAGGATTAAGTGAGAAGAGAGGAGTTTTCGTAACAATAAAGAAAAATAATAAACTCAGAGGGTGCATAGGATTCCCAGACGCAATATACCCATTAAAGGAAGCTATAGCAAAGGCTGCCAGAGCTGCTGCTTTTAATGATCCTAGATTCCCTCCACTTAAAGAAGAAGAACTAAAAGACGTAGAAATAGAGATATCCATACTAACACCAAAGGAAGAGATAGCGCCAGATCCACAAAATGTAACAATTGGAAAGCATGGACTGATAGTAGAGTATGGTTTACTTTCAGGATTACTACTACCACAGGTAGCAGTTGAACAAGGATGGGATGCTGAAGAATTCTTAAACCAAGTTTGCATAAAAGCAGGCATGCCTCCATTCGCATGGAAACACATGCCTATAAAACTCTACAGGTTTGAAGCTGAAGTATTTAACGAGACACAACTCTGAACCAAGCTAACCAGAATAAAAGAATAACGAGCAACATCCCCCATTGCCACAGAAAAGAGTGGACAAACTCTAGACCAAACTTATAACCAAGTATAACAGTAGTCACCAGCCTAAAAACATTTACCATAAAGATTATTGGAACAAACAACAACGCTACAATTTTTCTTTTCATGTCAATGTTTACCATTGCAAAAACAAGTGCTAAGAATGCTAGCACAGACCTTATGCCTGTACAAGGTCTGCCAATACCAATTGTAAACGCATCAAAAACCAGAGCTGGTATTGGTAAACCAGTATACTGTGTGTCTGTTATAATCTCTAAAGTGTTATTGTATCCAAGCTTAGTTAAAACAGAGCTTGTTACGTTAGCTTGTAAGTATTCTAGGTAAAACATATCAATGTTTAACCAGATCATAAGATACAACGGAACAGAGAATATAACCAGCCTTAGAAAAAATAAAAACGCTGTGTACAATTTAGTGTTAAACTTGTTTAATTTCATCCTCTATATCGCCTCTTCAGAACAGATTTTATAAGCTTCGCCTTGTACTTACCAATGCCTGGAACACTAGCAAGATCTTCTTCACTAGCAGAAAAAACACGTTCAAGCGTTCTAAATTTAGACAATAAATTTTTTGCTGTTTCTGGGCCAACGCCAGGAAAACCCTGCATAATGTAAATTAACAACCTATCACCGGTTAGCTTCGGCTTTGGACGTAAACTAAGGTATTTCTTCTGATCAGGTGAAGACATTAAGAGCACATACTGCACTGTGTCGTATACATCGTCCGTAAAGATCACAGGGATTCTTTTAACGACGTAAAGAGTAGCTCCCCTAACAGCATTCTGACTGACTAGATTATCGTACTCTCTACCTTCTATAATGAGCATGCCTTTACCTTTTAATCTATTGACTTGAGTAAAAAGTCTACGATCAATTATAGACGACACAAAATCTTTCATGGTTTTTCTCTCAATAACAGTCTTACCAACTACGATGTCACCTAGTGGTAACTGTTCTACCTTAAATTTTACACCTAAACTCTTCATAGCGTCTATAACTAATTTTTCTCGCCTATCAACTAAAATCATACAAAGTCACCTTCTTACTTTGCATGTCCTTCATTATTGACTTCATCTTTTTTTCTTTTTTATTAGCTATCCAATAATAACCTTCTTCAGACGTGCCCCTCGTAACAAGGATGTAAACCTTCCCAAACCTTGTTCTGCCTACCCTACCTCTCCTTTGTATCATCCTGATAGCACTAGGTACTGGCTCATAAAGCACAGCAACATCAGCAGAGGGGATGTCTATACCCTCTTCACTAACAGAAGTTGCAATCATAACATTGTAGATCCCATCTCTAAACGACTCAACAGCTTCCATTTGCTTCTTTTGGGTCATACCTTTCCTCTTACCAACAAAACGAACAGGGCTGAAACCTTCAATTTTACTAACTGCATCAAATATAAGATCAACTGTTACACGATAATGAGCAAAGATTATTATCCTTTTATCTGGCCCTATTTCCTTCAATAGTGATACTAACATATCTAGCTTTGGACTTCTCGAATCATGGTACTTAACTAAGCTCTTAATTGCTGACATGAAGTATTCATTTTTTCTGAGGTGTTTAGCTGATTTTGAATCATCTTTCTTCAACTTGTTCGCATAGTACGTATACGCAACAGCTAACCCGTAACTGTCAACTAACTGAATTAAATGGAACAACTTCATAACAGCGGCGGATAAAACAACACCCCTAAAAGTGTAATAACCTCTTCTAACTAGCATCTTTGCTTGTAGTCTCTTCTGGAGAGACAAAATAATCTTTCTTGTCAAAGTCTTTGATTTTAAAAAGCCTTCTTTTAATAAGGTATCTCTCTCAACAAGTAAGGCTTTCTTAAGTTTAGCTCTGACTTCCTTTGCTTCAGGAGACAGGTCAACATAAATTTTTCGTATCTCTTTCTCTGGGATGTAATCAGATAAATCTTCTTCAGTTCTTATCTCTACTTTCTCAATGCTTAACAACTTCTTTAATCTGTTCATTCCCTGAACATCAGTAGCAGGACTTGCGGTCATAGCTAAGATATGTGGGTCCTTCATAGTCTTCTTGTACACGTCAACTACACCTACATAGGCATACCTCCCTGTTGCCCTATGTACTTCGTCAACAACCAAAAGCTTAACGTCAGTTAAGTCTATTATCCCTCTCTTCAAATCGTTAAGAATAGTCTGAGGGGTAGCAAAAATAACATCACTCTTTTTCCATATCTCCTTCCTTTTTTCAGGCGGGATCTCACCTGTGAGAACAGATGAATCGTAGATAAAAACAGAGTCAAAACTTTTCTTGTGCTGGTTGCATAAAGGTTTAGTTGGAGCGAGGAAAAGAGCTTTTCCACCATCCTTAAGCTTGTAGTCTATAAGTAGAAACGCTATCAGAGTTTTTCCAGTTCCAGTAGGTAAAACAACCAGTGTGTTGTACTTTTTAGCCGTCTCTAAGATTTCTATTTGATACGATCTTGGCTTAATCATGATAATGTTCTGAGAAGGACTATATTAATAATTTTTGACTGCAGGGGGAGGGATTCGAACCCTCGAACCCACTAAGGGACTAGGTCTTGAGCCTAGCGCCGTTGACCACTTGGCTACCCCTGCTATAAAAAATAATGGAAGCTTCGGTTTAAAAAGCTTGTGAGAATATAGCGCTGGGGCTGGGATTCGAACCCAGGCACCCTTGCGGGAACCAGCTTAGCAGGCTGGCGCCGTAACCACTTGGCTACCCCAGCTAATAAGAAAATACAACTAAGCATTTAAAAATTTTCCTAGAATAAT
>Ga0164318_10005980_pt1 | contig 11782 bp, 11 predicted proteins | sample GuaBasSedimGuay9_FD_113734 | JGI IMG/M metagenome (GOLD analysis project Ga0164318, IMG submission 113734) | Subseafloor sediment microbial communities from Guaymas Basin, Gulf of California, Mexico - Guay9, Core 4571-4, 0-3 cm | ecosystem: Environmental > Aquatic > Marine > Hydrothermal vents... | reverse complement strand
GGAATGAACCACTGTGGTCTTCCATACCGAGAAATACCCTGTGGACCATCTTTCCCAGTATCCTGTTTGTCATGCCGGGTATGGTATTCTGCTCCTGTATGGCGCATCTTACGCCAGAGACCAGGCCTGCAAGAACGACAATACCCGTTATGTAACCGCCTGTACCTATCACCCAGTCAGGTCTTAAGCTCCTTATTATACCTATTGCCTTTAAGAATGCCTTGGTATCTACATAAAGCGCATGTACGATTTCTTTAAACTTCCTGCCCCTCAGTCCTTCTGTTCTCAATGGTATAAAGTCGATTGAATGTCTTTTTGCAATGGCCTCTTCCAGCCCCCTATCTGTACCCACGAAGACTAGACTCGCGCTAGGCACCTTATCCCGCAAGGCCTCTGCGATGGAGATTGCCGGCATTATGTGGCCTCCTGTCCCACCTGCTGTTATAAGCACTTTCAAAGCCTTGCCCTCCTGGACACGGATAGGATCATGCCAGACGCAACAGAGACCATAAGCATGGCAGATCCACCGTAGCTGAAGAAAGGCAATGCCATTCCGGTTGTTGGTAATACCGACATGGCCACTCCCATGTTAATTATGGCCTGCAGGCCTATAAAGGTACATGATGCAACCACAAGGTAGAAACCAAAGGTGTCCTTGGTTGCAAGCGCGATAAAGAATGCCCTCCATATCCACACGGAAAAGAGTACTATTACGACCATTACCCCGAGTAGGCCCAGTTCTTCACCTACGACGGAGAATATGAAATCTGTATGAGGTGCTGGAAGATAGAATAGTTTCTGCGTACCCTCACCAAGTCCCGCACCCAATACTCCGCCCTTTGCAAAGGCCAGCATGGAATGAACTATCTGGTAGCCTATATCCTGTATATGAGACCACGGGTCAAGGAACGCGGTCAGCCTGTCTCTCCTGTAAGGGGCACTGAGGAGCATCAGGACCACTATGGGTAGGCTGCCCGATCCAATGAGGAAGATATGCTTCCATCTCATGCCTGCTATGAAAAGCATGGTCGTTGCCCAGAGTAGCAGTAGAGCAGCTGTCCCGAAATCAGGTTCAAGGAATATGAATATAGCCGCTGTTCCAGTTATTATCAGCACGGGTAAGACCCCCACAGAGAATTTGCCTATGGATTTGGATTTCCTGGTCAGAAAGTGGCTGATGAACAGTATAAGCATTATTTTCATCAATTCGGATGACTGGAATGTAAATCCCATGATCCTTATCCATCTCCTGGCATTCCCTCCGGTTACCCCTATGCCTGGGATGAAACACAATACAAGTGAGACAAAGCCGACCAAGAGGGCTAGATAGGCGAGGACCTTTGAGTTCAGCCTTCGGTAATCCAGTTGCATCAAGGAAAACATGATGGCAATGCCCATGCTCAGGTGTATTAGGTGTCTTACCATGTAGTACGTGTCCGAGTTTGATATCTCCCTAGACATACAGAAACTGGCCGAGTAGACCATGATTGCCCCCATGGAAAGCAATAGAAGCGTTACAACGAGAAAAATGAGATCACAGTCTAGTTCTTTTTCATCGACATGTCTGTTACGCATCTTGTAAATACATCCCCCCTGTGTTCATAGTTTTTGAACATGTCAAAGCTCGAACATCCCGGGCTCAGGAGTACGGTTTCTCCCGGTGATGCTATCGCAATTGCCTGCCTCACCGCTTCCTTCATGCCTTGTGCCATGTATACATCAACAAATGGTGACACCTCTTTTTTTATCCTTTGAGATGCCTCACCTATGATAATTGCTTTCTTTATAGCTGAAGCATACCTCTGTGCCATGCTGGAGAAATCACCACCCTTGTCCCTGCCGCCGAGAATCAATACCACCCTTGAGCCAACACCCGCCAGGGCCTTTTCTACAGCTCCAACATTAGTTGCCTTGGAATCGTTTATGAAACGTACCCCGCCCATCTCTGCGACCAGCTCGAACCTGTGTTTTATACCCCTGAACTCCATAAAAACCTTTTCCATGATTTCTGTTGAGACACCTAGAAAACGTGTTACAAGGGCAGATGCCATCATATCCTCTATCAGGCCTTTACTTCTTACCTTGGTGTGCTTCAGCGATGGTCCTTTTCCCTCTATCTCCCCGTAGAAATATATATACCCATCCTTCAGGTATGCACCTGACGACCTCTCACCCTTTGAGAGTGCAAATCCAGCCGTGATGCTGTTAAACCTGATGTCTTTCAGATAGGGGTCGTCATCGTTTACCACTGCGATATCATCTTTGCCCTGGTTTTGAAAAATCCTCATTTTCTGTGAGGTATATTCTTCCATGTCCCTGTAGCGGTCAAGATGATCAGGGCTGAGATTAAGGCATACCGCTATAAAAGGCTTGAACGTTTCTATCCACTCGAGCTGGAATGAGCTTATTTCTGCCACAACAATCGCTGGATCAGCCTCTGCAAGGCTAATCAGGGGAGGGGATATATTACCTCCAAGTCCTACGTCATTGCCAGATGCACTTAGTATCGAGTGTATGAGTGTTACTGTTGTTGTCTTGCCGTTTGTGCCAGTGACACCAATGATTTTACCATGCAATAGCCTGGATGCCATCTCTATTTCAGAGACTACCCTCTTTGCCTTGGCGAGCAAGGGGTGGTTTCTTGGTATACCTGGGCTTGGGATAACCAGCTCGGCCCAATCCATATGCTTAGGCCCAAGTATTTCTACAGGTATATCCATGTCTCTTGAGGGTATATTTTCATCCACCAGCCTCACTTCATGGCCCTGCCTTTTCATCTCCTTTGCAGTTGCAATACCCGTGCTGCCCGTACCCCAAACAAGAATGCGCACTATTTCATCCTTTCAAGCCCCTGATATATCTTAAGGAGAAAACTTATAATGCCCTGGTCCCCATTCATCATGTAGAATATGAGTACCTTCTGGAGCCTGTCTATTGCCTCCTCTATCTCCTCCATCTCTCCTTACCTCAGTTTTAAAGTGCTTATTGCTACCATTGCAAGGAATATGGATATTATCCAGAATCTCACTATAATCTTTGGTTCAGCCCAGCCCTTGAGCTCAAAATGGTGATGTATGGGCGCCATTTTGAATATCCTTTTGCCGTTGGTTACCTTGAAAAAGGACACCTGGAGTATCACCGAGATGACCTCAGCCACAAATACCCCTCCTACCACCACTAGCAATATTTCCTGTTTGGTTATAACCGCTATAGTCCCGATAACGCCGCCTAAAGCAAGGGATCCAACATCACCCATGAATATCTGTGCCGGATATGAATTGTACCAGAGGAACCCGAGCCCTGCTCCTACTATGGAGCCCAGGAATATGCACAGTTCTCCCACGCCTGGTATGAAAGGAAACTGCAGATAGTCTGCTGCCTTGAAGTTTCCTACGACGTAGGCAAATATCAGGTATGTGGCGGCCGCTATTGTACATGGTCCTATGGCAAGTCCATCCAGGCCATCAGTTATATTTACGGCATTTGCACTCCCTACTATCACCAGCATCACGAATATTATATAGAATGGACCAAGGTCAGGATGCAGATGTTTGAAGAAAGGTATGACAATGGATGTATCGAAACCAGGTATGGTTATGAGTACGTAGCCCACAATCCATGCAATGATAAATTCTATGGTCAGCCTGACAACGCCAGGTATGCCAGACATACGGGCCTTTACTGTCTTCATGTAATCATCTACAAGTCCGATTAAACCGTAACTTACAAGTACGAGTATACACAGCCACGCGTATATGTCCGTCAAGTCAATCCAGAGAAGGGTTGCTATAAGCACGGCAGATATAATGAGTATGCCGCCCATTGTAGGCGTACCTGATTTACCTCTGTGGGTGGCAGGTGTGTAACCGTTTATTCTCTCTCCTAGGTGATACTTCTTAAGCTTCCTTATCGCCCATGGTCCAAGTAATAGGCATAAGCTAAGTGAAGTGATCGTGGCGTAAATACTCCTGAAGGTTATGTACTTGAATACATTGAATACGGTTGAATATGTATGAAGTGGATACAACAGATGGTACAGCATGTTCAGGCCACCGCCTTGAGATAGCCTACTATTCTATCTAGTTGAACTGCCCTGGATGCCTTGACCAACACAACCGCATCTTTACCTATAATGTCGGACATGAGGCCTTTTACCTCTTCGATGCCACTTGCCTTGAAAACCGAGGATGCATCCATGCCCTCTGATATCGCCGAGTCTGCGACAAGGCTGGCGAACTTCCCTGTTACTATAAGTCTGTCAACGCCACTGGATGCAGCCCATCTGCCTAGTTCTTCATGCCAGTAAGACGAGTCGCTTCCGAGTTCCAGCATGTCACCAAGTACAGCAATCTTGAAGGTATGGGGGAATCCTTTTAGTATATCGAGCGCTGCCTTCATGGAGGCAGGATTCGCATTGTAGCTGTCATCTATGATGGTTAGTGCATCTGATACAGTTACCTCCACGCGGCTGCCTGGAAAGCCGGCGTTCTCGATACCATAAGCAATGGTTTCTGTGTCCATACCCAGGGCAACGGCACAGGCAGATGCAGCAAGAGCGTTCAGTATATTATGCATGCCTGGAATGCCGACCTTTATCCTTACGTCCTTTCCAGCAATGTCTGCTACGAAATCACTGCCCTGCATATTGCTGGAAATGATATTCTTTGCCCTTACGTCGGTATCTTCAGAGAGAGAGAACGTAATCCTATCAAGGCCTTTCGGAATTTCTATGCCGTCCATGTAATCCATGTACGGGTTTAAAATGGCTATACCACCGGGGATCGTATTTCTGAAGATAGCCTGTTTTTCCTTTATTATACCCTCTATGCTCTTAAGGCCATTCAGGTGTGCAGGCGATATGTTTGTTATAACAGATATGTTTGGCCTTGCGATGGAAGAAAGCCTTTCTATCTCACCCGGCCTGTTTGTACCCATCTCTATGACAGCAAAATCATGCTCCTTTTTTAGGCCGAGGAGGGTGATGGGAACACCTACAAGGTTATTGAAATTTTTCTCCGTCTTAAGGCATTTCCCTTCCCTTGACAGTATAGATGCAACAAACTCCTTGACCGTAGTTTTTCCTGTGGATCCGGTTATGCCAACAACCGGCAGGTTAAAACTGTTCCTCAGGTATTGAGCAAGGTCACCAAGTGCGGTTAGAGTATTACTGACAACTATTACAGTGCCATGGTAGTCAAATGGATGCATTACAAGGGCTCCTTTGGCGCCCTTTGAGAATGCCTCCGCTACAAACGCATGGGCATCGTGATGTTCACCCTTGAGTGCTATGAACAAGTCCCCGGGTTTCAAACTGCGAGTATCCGTTGATATGCTGCTGAATTCAGTCTCTTGTGAGCCGGATATAAGCCTTCCACCTGTTGCAGTAATTATATCATTCACAGACCACATCAGTCCTTGTAGACCTCCTCTATGCATTCAAGAACATTGGTCTTGTCGTCAAAAGGGATTCTCTCTTGGCCCACTATTTGGTATTTCTCATGCCCCTTACCTGCAACGAGCAGGCAGTCGTCCTTACTCATGACTTCAATTGCCTTCTTTATTGCCTCGTGGCGATCTTGTTCAACTAGCACATGCTCAAGGTTGTCTATACCTGATAATATGTCTTTGATAATAACCCCTGGGTCTTCGGTTCTCGGGTTATCCGATGTTATGACTACAAGATCTGAAAGCATGGAAGCTATCTTTCCCATCAGAGGTCTTTTGCCGCGGTCCCTGTCGCCCCCGCAACCGAAGACAGTTATAACCTTGCCCCCGGTAATGTCCCTTGCTGTCTTTATTGCGTTCTCGAGGGCATGGGGCGTATGTGCGAAGTCCACTATGATATCTAGTCCCTGCGGGTTTGGTATCCTCTCCATGCGCCCGGGTATACTGGAAAGGGCTTCTATCCCCTGCTTTATTTCATCCATTGCTATCCTTAAATCGAGTGCAACACCCACAGCCGCCATTATGTTGTATACCTGTACATCGCCTAGTAGATTGCTTTCGATGCTTATATTTCCTTGCGGGGTTGATATGGAGGCACTGATGCAATCCTTGCCAGCATTTATGCTTATTGGCCTTATGTCTGCACGCTCATTGAAGCCAAAGCTCATCAGGGAAGGGACCTGCTCCACGAGACGCTTTCCATAAGGATCGTCTGTATTTATAAGCGCTGTACCGTCCAGATTATCGGTGAACAGCTTTTTCTTGGCCTTGAAGTAATCTTCCATGTCTTTATGGTAATCAAGGTGATCCTGGGAGAGGTTCATGAACACGGCATGTTTGAAAATGAGGCCATCTATCCTGTCTTGGTCTAGCGCATGTGATGTCACCTCCATCACGCACGCATCCACGCCGGATAGCTTCATTTCGCTAAGTATCTCAAAGAGTTCAGCAGGTCCCGGCGTTGTTATAGAAGAAGGAATGGCCTTGCCTTTAAACCGTGTTTCTATGGTGCCGATAGCACCGGGTACCATACCTGAAGCCCTCATTATGGACTCTATAAGGTAAGCGGTGGTTGTCTTCCCATTTGTTCCGGTTATACCTATGAGCCGGAGCTTGTCCGCGTGCGGATAGAATGAACGTAATATTACAGGCAGGCTCTCCTTTGTATCCATGACCTCTATTATTCCCACGCTGTCTATAGGTGGGCATTTACCAGCATTACAGATGATACAGCTGGCTTCATTTATCAGTGCATCTTTTATAAAGTTATGACCATCTGTCTTTGTGCCCTTTAGGGCAACGAATGCCATCCCGGGCTTGACCTTTCGCGAGTCCAGGCTAACCCCATTCAGCTCTGAATCAGGGCCTTTCATGGTGGCCCCTGGTATGAGGTCTCTTAGATGAGATGCCCTCACCTGCTGTCTCCCTTCTTTGCTACCCTTAAAACCGGGTAGAGTCCCAGCGTGTTGACGCACCTGTGACCTATGTCCCTGAATACAGGGCATGCCACCTCGCTTGCATAGTGATATTTATGTGGTTCGTTGATAGATACAACCATGGTAAGGGCGGGCCTTCCAAGTGCATCCATTATGCCGCCAACAAATGTGGCTACGTACGAGCTCTTGGAATAGGCACCTGTTATTGGATCAACCTTTTGTGCAGTACCTGTCTTGCCAAAGACCTGATAGTTTTTTATCCCGGCATTCTCCCCGGTACCTCCCTCGGATGTGACCTGCCTCATGATTTCAAGTATCTCCTGGGATGCCTCTGGAGAGATCACCCTTCTTTCTATGGTCGAGATGCTCGTGTGAGTTATGTTACCATGCGCATCGCCTATGTATTTTACCATGTGTGGACGAATAAGAAAACCGCCGTTAACCAGCGCGTTGAATGCAGTTATGAGTTGTATGCCTGTTACGCTGATGCCTTGGCCAAAGGCCATTTCAGCCCTGTCGACCGAGGACCACTTTGTGTAAGGCCTTAGTATACCTTTTGCCTCACCAGGGAAATCCAGGCCTGTCTGCATACCGAATCCGAAGCTCTTGAGGCACTTGTACATGGAAGGTGGTTCTATGCGGCTTACAAGTTTTACCATGCCTATGTTACTACTGAACTTTACTACATCCTTTACCGTGAGCCAGCCGAACTTTTCGTGATCGTGTATGGTGGTCCTGTGTACCCTGAACTCACCATTTTCGCAGAATACTTTTTCATCTGTCTTGAATATGTGATTATCAAGTCCCCAGCTCACCCAGATGGGTTTTAAGGTGGAACCGGGCTCGAACACGTCCACCACGGCCCTGTTCTTGTGTGATAAGAGGTCGGTATAAGATAACTTGTTGGGGTTAAAGCTGGGAAAAGATGCCATCGCATATATCTCGCCAGACATGGGATTGGTTATGATAACAAACCCAGAACGTGCATTGTTCTTTACTACAGCATCTTTTAATGTCTTGAATGCAATATACTGTAAGCGTCTGTCAATGGTGAGGCAAATCGTGCCACCTTCGCGTGCCGAAGTCTTAGGTAGGCCCCTTGCGTATATGGTCCTTCCAAGACCGTCTCGTTCCACAACCACGTACCTGGGGGTGCCTTTGAGGACATTGTCATAGTATAGTTCCAGGCCTTCCAGGCCGTCACCGTCTATTCCCACTATGCCTAGTATGTTTGCAAGCGATGTGCCCTCCGGGTAGAATCTTCTTGTCTCGGTAAAGTAACCTATTCCCTTGATATTTAACTTGGCTACCCTTGCCACCTCATCAGGGGTGGCATACCGCTTTACCCATACGAAGTATTTACGACTTTTTAATCTTCTTTCAAGACGAGATGCTCTCAGGGAGAGTGCCTTTGCCAGTCTTTTTGATATAATCTCGGTTTTTTTTATCATGCGCGGGTTAGCGGCTATTGACTTGACGTTAACGCTAATTGCCAGTGGTTGGCCTCCCCTGTCAAGGATAGGACCTCTACGTGCACTCAGCTTTACCGTGTGGTCTATCCTGTTATATACACGTGAGATTATGCTTGTTCTGGCAAACAACTGAAGATCAAGGGCCCTTGTCCCCAACAACACCAGCATGGATATGAACACGTATAATACAAGCCTTACTCGTCCAGCCATACGTACACCACCTGATCAGGGCTCGGTGCATTTAGCCCAAGGATATTTTTTGCGATACTCTCAAGCCGGGACGAATTCTTGAGTGTTGATATCTCCAGCTTTAGTGCCTTGTTTTCGCTTAAGAGTTTTTCGTTTAGAGCCTGTTGGGCCGATAGCTTGTAGCCAAGATCGATGGCGAGATTTCTCGTCCATACGTGTAAGATGCCCCATGCCCCGAAAAGGCTGAAGAGTAGTACAATGCCAAGAAATGTGCCTAAAGAGACCCTAGCCTTCTTCAATTTGTCCTCCTTGCAGCCCTGAGCCTTGCGCTCCTTGCCCTGGGGTTTTGTGATAGTTCCTTCTCGCTTGGCCTTATTGGTTTGTTGCTGACAGGCTTAAGAGTAACCCCTGATGGATGGTTCCTATCTTTAAAGGATTGCTTTACTATCCTGTCTTCCAGGGAATGGAAAGAGATAACCGCAATTACCCCGTTGTGCGAGAGAAGACCAGGGGCGATGTCGAGGAAGTCCTTTAGTCTATCCAACTCTTTGTTTACCTCTATTCGTATTGCCTGGAATGTCCGTGTGGCAGGGTGAATTCTTTTTGGCCAATAACGCCTCGGAATTGCCATGCTTACGATCTCTGCGAGTTGTTTCGTAGTGTTTAAAGGGCGTCTACTTACTATGGCACCTGCAATACGATTCGCGAACCGTTCCTCCCCGTAGTCTCTTAGTATGGATACGAGCCTTTCCCTGGGATACTTGTTGACCACCTCGTATGCACTAAGTGCTTCTTTAGAGGAGTACCTCATGTCAAGGGGTCCCTCGGTCCTAAAAGAAAAACCCCTGGGACCATCCTCCAGCAACATTGAGGATAGTCCCAGGTCAACAAGGATTCCGTCCAGTTCCTCCCAGCCAAGCGACTGGCATATACTAACAATCTCGGTATAGCAGGAATTGAACAGGAAGAATCTGCCCTTATAGCTCGAGAGGGTTTTCCTTGCCTCCTTGATCGCGCCATCATCCAGGTCAGTGCCTGCAAGTAGGCCTCCTGGTGAACTCTTCTCAAGAATAGCCCTGGCATGAGAGCCTGCTCCCACGGTTCCATCAAAGTATCTACCCCTGTCTTTAGGTGCTATCACTTCAAGAACCTCCTTGAGGAGAACCGGTACATGCCTCATGGCCTACAGACCAAGATCAGCAAGTCCCTCTCTTAACTTGTCTTCATCTTCCAGGGCTGCCTCCATAAATTTATCGTATGTCTCTTGGTCCCATATCTCGAATCTGTCTATTATACCGACAAACAGGCATTTCCTTTTGAGACCTGCATATTCCCTGAGGCACGAAGGTACCAGTATCCTACCCTGAGCATCCAGATGGCACTCCTCTGCAGAACCTATAACGTGCCTTCTGAAGACTATCTCTGCCTTACGTACCATGGATAACTGTCTTGCCTTGTCCTCTATCTTTTCCCATTCCGAGGGTATAAACGCCATAAGGCATTTTTCAGGTAAGCCCTTTGTTATTATTAGATAGTCTGCTTCCCACCTGTCGATGACCTCGCGGAACTTGGAGGGTATGCTCAACCGACCCTTCTCATTGATGGAATTTACAAAATGACCCTTGAACACCTATGCCTTCCCTTTATCCGGGGCCAAAGGTACTCGTAGACAAGCTATAGCCAGGGTTATGCCTGATATGCAGGATGCAAAATCAAGCCCTGTATCCCTGATGGCTGTACCAAGATTACCCTTGTATACCCTAATCACTTACTGGTAACCCCTTATTACCTGTCACCCCTAAATCACGCACCGTGATAACAACAGGTTAAATACATATGGATGACACAAAATGACACTTTATGACATATATAGCAGCAAATATTCGAATGTCAATATAAAATTAGTGTAAACATCAAAATTTTATACTTAAAAATAGCACTGTTATATACCAAACAAGAAATTGGAAAAAAGTGTCATGTTTTCTCTGTATTTTTGTTTCATAATTGTTTAATATATGTACAAATGATGGATGAAGGCCATCTTTTGGAAATATTGGGATTAATACCTGATGGTATCATATTGGCGGATGAGCATGGAAGGGTGGTATATGCAAACGCCAATGCACTCAGCTGTCTCGGAGTAAACATTAATGCCATCTTTGGTAAGGAGATTGTTAAACTTTTTTCACCCATACCCATGCAGGAGGGGAAAAGGGAAGTCATTCTCAGGCTCAAGGAAATAAATAAACCTGTAAGGATAACCCTGGCTAGGCTTTCAAACATGCAATGGATGGTTGTTATCAATGATATAACCGAGATACACAGGTTGCAGAACGAAATACTCAATATGGACAAGCTTGCCTCCCTGGGTGGGCTTACTGCCGGTATTGCACACGAGATAAGGAACCCCCTTGCAGGTATAAAGGCCACGGTTCAGGCACTTGAAAAGGAACTAGCCAAGCATGATCCAAGGGTGTCCTACCTGGAGAGGATCGTAAAAGAGATCAATAGGCTTGATGGCTTGTTGAGAAGTTTTTTTGACTTTGCCAGGCCAAGGACCCCTGACATGCGTGTGTGCGATATAAGGGATATTGTTGAAGATGCACTTGTCTCTGTAAAGGGTATAGCTAGAGGGATCAACATAGCTCTGATGCAATTTTACTCTGCATCTGACAGTACGGTATATACAGACCCATACATGGTATCACAGGTGTTGGTAAATATCTTTGTTAACGCAATACAGGCTGTTTCCAAGGAGGGGAGGGTGGATATACACGTGGAGGACGAGGATAAATTTGTGATTGTCTCGGTAACCGATACAGGGCATGGGATACCCGAGAACATAAGAGGCAAGGTGTTTGATCCATTTTTCACTACTAAGTCAGATGGAATGGGCCTAGGACTATCGATTTCATATAGGTTAATGAGGATGTTGAAGGGGAACATTACCTTTGAGACCTCTGATGCAGGAACCACCTTTCGTGTGTCCGTTCCAAAAGAGGTCTAATCTCGTGTGGACATTGAATGAACCTGTATAATATATAGACACAAGTATAATATATAGACACAAGCATATGCGTTTTGGAGTAAAGATCCTTTTAGGAGGTATTGAATGCATTTCATAGAGTCCACTGCCTGGGCATCGCCATCCCAGTTTAGAGGCGATATAGGGGCCATGATAATAGATGCCGATCCAGTTGTGAAACTAGTGTTATTGGTATTGATTATTTTCTCGGTTGT
>Ga0164318_10005979_pt1 | contig 11783 bp, 9 predicted proteins | sample GuaBasSedimGuay9_FD_113734 | JGI IMG/M metagenome (GOLD analysis project Ga0164318, IMG submission 113734) | Subseafloor sediment microbial communities from Guaymas Basin, Gulf of California, Mexico - Guay9, Core 4571-4, 0-3 cm | ecosystem: Environmental > Aquatic > Marine > Hydrothermal vents >... | reverse complement strand
CTTAATCTATGAACCATATTAAAAGAACTCTCATCTCTTGTGTGTTTATCTGTAAGATTTACAACTATCTCAGCAACATTTTCTCCCATCTTCATACCAGAGCCCTTAACTAGCCCAGCATAATCTAGAGGGGATCCCATACCACTAAATATCTGCATATCTGTTACAGCATTCTCTTTTTTCAAGATATCAGTTATACATGTAGAGATTTTTGCAGTATCAATAAAAGAACGGCCAGCTGGTGCATCAATATACAAAGAAAAAGTATTATCACTTTTTCCTGGTAGCATCTTTGCTAAAACTAGTTTTGTAGGAAACATCATAATTGAGCCAACAAATGCTAAAAGAGTTATCAAAAGAACTAATGATTTTTTAAATCGGCTATTAATTATAGAAAATATGAATGATTCTAATCTTTTCATTTTTCTTCCTTTTTTACTTCTCTATGTTTTTTTTGATGATGATGCATCTTTGGTTTTTTTAGCAATCTTTTTGCCATATATGGCGTAAAAATATACGCAATTACCAATGAAGCAAACAGAGCTACTGGTACGTTTGCAGGAATAGGTTTCATAAACTCACCCATCATCTGTCCAACAAAAGCCATAGGAACCATTGTTAAAATAATAGCTAGCGTTGCAATATTTGTTGGAGCACCAATCTCATCAGTCGCCTCCACTACTATCTCATCTATACTTTTATCTACGGCATCATGAGAATGAAGATGTCTATGTATGTTTTCTATAACAATAATAGCCGCATCAACCAAAAGTCCTAAGCTAAGTAAAAATGCAAATAATGTAATTCTATTGACAGTTTGATCAGTCATGTATGCTACAAAAACTGTAATAGCTAAGATAGCAGGAACTGTAAAAGTTACGATAACAGATTCTCTCCAACCAAGTACAAAAACCAATAAAACTGCAATGATAACAATAGAAATCAACAGGTGAAAAACAAGCTCATTTACAGCTTCATCTGCTCTTTCACCATAATTTCTAGTTATAATAAAACCTATTCCCTCTTTTTCTAACTCTGGGGCAATCTCTTCAATTGATTTGATAATATCTTCAGCAATAAACACTGCATTAGTGCCTCTTAGCTTTGATAAGCTTAGAGTAACTGCTTCTTTATTTGGTACAAATTTGTCTTGATTTTTGTATGTTATTTCTACTTTTTTGTGATTTTGTATATCTTCACCCGAAGATACTTTTGCAACATTTCTTAAGTATATTGGAGAACCCATATATTGAGCAATGATTAAGTCATTGACATCTTTTATACTCTCTATTGCATTTTTGATTCCAAAAACTACTAACTGTCCATCTTTTGTTCTATTTTTAATATCAGGAACTTGAACAGCAAGGGATTGAAGTGATTGCACAATTTGCCCCATAGAAAGATGAAAACCAGAAAGTTTTTCCAAATCTACCTCGATATTAAACTGTTGTTTCCGTCCACCCTTTATCTCACTTTTTGCTACATTTTCTATCTGATTTAGTCGATTTTGAATCTTTTTCACTCTTTGATACAGTGCTATCTGATCAGTTTTACTTTCATCTTTTGAGTAAAATGAAGCAGATATAATAGGAACATCTATATCTATATCAAAAGGTTTTACAATTGGTTGCATAACACCTTTTGGAAGTTGGTCCATATTTTGCATAACTTTGTCATATAGTTTCAGATTTGACTCTTCACGATTTTCACCAATATAGTACATGACATTAACTATCCCAACACTCTGGGCAGCAACACCATATATATTTTCAACACCCTTAATCTCTTTAATTCGTCTTTCTAAAGGTTTTAAAATAACATTATCAATCTCTTTAGGAGTTGCTCCAGGTAGCATAACCATTATAGTTCCACCACTAATCGCTATTTGAGGATCTTCTTCTCTTGGTGTTATAACAAGTGCTATATAACCAAGAAGAATTAAAAAGACTCCAAGAAGTGGCGTTAATGGATTGTCCAAAAAACCTTTTGCAAGTTTTCCTGCAATATCTGTGATTTTGTATTCACTTGATTCACGCATAAATACTCCTAGTTCACTTTTACAACAGCATACATACCAGGATATATATTTTTACTTTTTGATTTAAAATCTACTTTAAGTTTAAAAGTATGTGTCATAGGGTTTGAGCTTGGTATGATAGAAGCTATACTGCCTTCACCTTTTATGTTAAGTGAAGGAATTTCATAATTAACCTTTTGACCAACTTTTATAGTAGCTAAATTACTCTCTGAAATTTCAGTAGATATTTTTAAATTGCTCAAATCTGAAAGAATGAATGCTGGCATACCAGGCATTGCCATTTCACCAACTTTTATATTTTTTGCTATAACAACTGAATCATTTGGTGCAGTAATCCTAAGATATTTATACTGATTTAAAACTTCTTGTAATTTTGCTTTTGCTTGTTTTATCTGTTGTTCTGATATAGCAACCATTGCTTTTAAGTTTTTCTCAGCAAGTTCTAGATTTTCTACATCATACTTTGATACCATATCTTTTTTTAATAATCTTTTATGTCTTTCTAAGTTCAATAACAAATTTTGATACTGATTAATATACATTTGAGAAGCAAGTTGGGCTTGTGAAATTCCAAGGTCAACTTGTGCTTTTGCACTATCGATTTCTTTTGAATCTATTTCATAAAGAAGATCTCCTCTTTTAACTCTTTGCCCATCTTGAGCACCAACTGCAATAACAAACCCCATATATCTACTTGTTATCATTTTTTGATTATCTGAAATCACACTACCTGTTAAGTTTAATACCTCTGCATTTATGCTTGATGTAATGATTCCTAAAAAAATTATTGCTTTTATAAAACTTTTCATGTTTCTTCTCCATTTGCTATCTTATCTAATTCTAGTATTTTACTACTTCTACTATTTTGAATCTCTTTTAATTTTAAAACTTTTTCTATCTCTAAAGATTGTTTGATTATAACATCGTTAATAGAAACAAGTTTTTCTTGGTATCTTCCTAAATAGTTCTTATAAATTGTTCTTGTTAACTCTATTTCTTTTTCTAAACTATTTATATCAAAATCAAAACTTTTTATCTCTGTTGTTATCTTTTTAACTTGGAGAGTGATTCCTTTTAGTGCTAAATCTACCTGTGATTTTACTTTTAAGTTTTCTACTCTTGCTTTTTCTATATTTTTACCATCTATACCACCATTAAAGATATTCCACTTTAGCTGTACACCAAAAGTATAAGCATCATGATCTGTAAAATCACCTAAAAAAGCATCATCAGCACTTCCATACTCTACAAATGCTCCTATTTCTGGCAAATTTGCTGATTTTTGTAAATCTATTGCCATATCTGTTATTTCTAACCCTTGTTTTACTTTTTTAATATCTAAATTTTGATTTAGTATTGTATCTACATCTAAAGTTTTTGCTTCTACTTTTTCATAGCTACCAGATACTGATTCTACTTTTGCATTTAGCAAAAAGGATATAAAATGATAAACCAATTTTTTATTAGCTTGCGCTTTATTGGTCATTCTTGTAACATTTGCTCTTTTTGATTGAACTTCAAGCAAATCTACTTTTTTTGCATATCCTTCATCAATCATACTTTGAGCCATATTTTCAAGTTTTAGCATGTTATTTTTTATAATTTCTAGATTATGTAAGTATGAATTTAAAAGGTATATATCAAAATAACTTTTCTTAAGCTGATAAACCTTTTCATTTGTTATTTTTTGAGTATCAAGTTTACTCATCTTTTCTAGTGCTTTTGTTATCTTTCCATACTGTTCTAGTTTACCACCAACATATATAGGTAATTGATACATCAACTTTGTTTGAAAATGATTTCTAGCATTAGGGTAATTTAAATTTGTAGGTTGAGTAGATAAAAGTTCATTAGCATTGCCTGGAAGACCAGCCATTTGACCTAGAAATTCATCAAATCCAAAGTCATTAAAACTAGCTTCTCTACTTTGTAGTTTAAAACCAAACACATTTCCAGCGTCATTAGATCTCATTGCAGTTTGCACAAAATCCAACTTACCATAGTTATAACCAATAGCGATATCATGTTCAAAGCTTTTTATCTTTTCATCAAACTTTGCAACATTTATCTCTAAGTTGTCTTTTTTAAGTATAGAAATTGCTTCATCTAAACTCAAGTTTTTATATGCTCCGCTAGAAGCAAAAATAGGCAAAACTATAAAAGTCAGCCATAATAACAGTTTCATTGTACACTCCATTTTTTAATAGTCGTATATTATATCTAATATACGACTATTTTTCTCTTAATTAGCCATGAGATTTTACAATAAGTACTGTCATTTTAATATTAATAACGATAAATCTAAAAAATTGCCATAGAACACAATTTCTTCTAAATTTTGTAAATCCTGTTGGTACTGGTACATATCCATTTTGACTGTATGGTACTAATTTCATTTTCATTCCTTTTACTGTTTTCTTTTTAAGAAGTAAATTCTTAAAAATTCATTGTACTAAAGCTTAGACAGATGCCTAAAACTTCATTTATTGCTACTTTTGTGTCTTCTTAATATATCTTTACATGTAAAGATTCTACTCTGGGATTATTGTCCAAAATGGCTTTAATTTTGCTTTCCAAATAAATCCAAAATGCAACAAATGTTTTACCCAGTGACCAGCAAGTCCTATCTCACCAAAGGTTCCATTTAAATCTCTTCCATAATCAGGATACTTATCATAATCAGGGATAATAGGATACATAGTCATCGCTACAGCACTTCCACTAAATAAACCTTTTCCCGCACTTGCAACACATGCAGCACCCATTTCACTCATTTTTGCAGTGTGTGTAGGTTCCGTTGCCCCATTTTTTATTATATCTCTAAGGCTTTGTGCAACTGCTTTTCCCATCATAGCACTTGGCATTCCAGTTCTCGGTGGTGTTGGATTTATTGGTGTTCCATTTGGGCTCTTCATAGGTTTTGAGATTATATGTGGAGGAGCAAAAGCGATACCAATAGCAAACATATTTTTGTATGTCTGATTTTGACATTTTGCTGGCCAATCATCTGCACACCACTCTTCAAATGGAGCAGTACCTTTAGAATAATCAGCATCAACAAACATAAAACCACCTGGATTAAATATTTTTGAAGTTATATCTTCACCAGCTTTATCATAAGCTTTCATTCCACTTCCCGCAAAAGGAGGAATCAACATTGAAAAATCATATGCTTCTTCATGCTTATTTCCATCAAGAGTTTCATAAAGAACTTTATCTTTTTCTACCTTACTTACATGTGCTCTTGTTATCCACTTAACATCTCTTTCTGTATAAAGTGACTCAGCAAACACTTTTCCACTTGTTACATACCCACCCATTTTAAGATGCATACCACCAACACCAAAATCACCTAATTCATACTCATTTGATATATATGTGATTGTAGCATTGTCTCTAACACCTTCTTCACTCAATTTGTGTTCTACATTAAAAGTATACTCAAATGCAGCACCCTGACAAGTACACATACCGTGTCCTGTACCAATCAAAATTCTTTTCTTTTCCCCAGCTCTCATTTGTTCAATTAATTCGTTTAATTTTTCTGCTGCATGAACAGCATGATCTGCAGTACAAACTGAAACTGTATGTCCACCATTGTCTGGTCCAAGTCCTTCAGTTGCACCAAAATTTAACTTTGGTCCAGTTGCATTTACAAGATAATCATAAGTAAGTTCTTCACTCTCTCCTGCTTGACCCTCTTTTGTATACTCAATAGTAACAAAAGGCTTCTCTTGCTCTTTTGATCCTTCAGGATTTATAGAAACACCTTTAGCTTGTCTATAATCAATACCAGCTTTTTTATAAACTGGAGCAAGTTCAAATACAACATTTTCTTTACTCATACCATCAACACCTACCCAAATGTTTGATGGAATCCAATTCCACATACTATTAGGAGTTACAACAATAACTTCATGAGCACTTCCTAAATATTTTTTTAAAAAAGTCGCCGAAGTATGTCCTGAAACACCGCCTCCTAAAATTACAACTCTTGCCATTTTTTCTCCTTTAATTGATAGACTATTATATAATTGACTATATAATAAACCTAATAGTTAGAACTATCATGTTTTATTATACATTACAATATAGTAAAATTTACTTTAAATAAGAAATAGTTATTAATGTTTTTTTAAAAGGAGTAAAAAAGTATCACATAAAATGTGATCAAGAATTAAAAGAGGAAAAAACAATCTTTCCTCTTTTACTAATTATAAAACTGCGTATTCAGCCCAAACACAAGTTTCTAATTTATTTAGTCTAATTATTGTATCTTTATTGATATCTTCATCAACCAATATAACAGCCATAGCTAGACCATTGTCATCTCTACCAAGTCTAAAATCAGCAATATTTACACCCTCTGAAGAAAGAATAGAAGAAATATCAGCGATTACTCCTGGAACATCTGAATTTTTAAATACAATCATTTTACCTTTAGGTTTAAAATCAAATTTAAAGCCATTGATTCCGACTATTCTTTGTTCATCATCCCCAAAAACAGTACCACTAACACTTGTTACACCTTTTTCCGTTGTAAGTTTGATAGTTATTTTGTTTTTATAACCACCAGTGCTATTTTTTGCTTCAAATTTTGTATCTATTCCTTTTTCTTTTGCAACAAACTCAGCATTTACATAATTTATTTTATCTCCAGCTGATTCTTTTAAAGAGCCAACTAATGCAAAGGTAAGCAATGATTCTACATGCTCTGAGATTTCACCTTCAGATTCTATTCTAAGTGATTTTATAGATGCTTTATTGATTTGAGCACATAAGAATCCCATCTTTTGTACAAGCTCAAGGTATGGTTCAACAAAATCAGGTAAGTCTTCAGCTTTAATGGGAAGGTTTAAAGCATTTGGATAGCTGGCCCCTCTTGCTGCACTTATTGCATTTTCTGCTGCTTGAATTGCTATTTTTTCTTGTGACTCTATAGTATTTGCCCCTAAATGAGGAGTAACACATATATTTTCTAAGTCAAGTAAAAAATGATCAGTTGCCGGTTCATATGAAAATACATCTATACCTGCATATGCAATTTTGCCACTTTTTATGCCCTCATAAAGGGCTTTTTCATTATAAAGACTACCTCTTGCACAATTTACAAGTCTAACACCATCTTTCATCTTAGCTATTTCATCAAAAGAGATAATATCTGTTGTTTCTTTGTTTTTAGGAGTATGGATTGTTATAAAATCACAAGCCAATATATCTTCAAAATTTTCTGTATAACTCATACCTAGATCAGTCACTTTTGAAGAAGATACATAAGGATCATAAGCAACAATATCCATATCAAAACTCTTTGCTCTTATTGCAACTCTACTTCCAATATTTCCAAATCCAATTACACCAAGTTTTTTGCCACTTAGCTCAACTCCATACCACTTTTCTCTTTTCCAAACTCTTTCAATCTTAAGATGATTATTTGCATTTGGAAAACTTCTTGCAGTACCTAAAAGATGGGCCATAGTAAGCTCAACTGCAGCAATAGTATTAGCAGTAGGTACATTCATAGCTATTATACCACGCTTACTACAACCCTCTTGATCAACATTGTCAACACCGACACCAGCTCTAACAATAGCTTTTAAGTTTTTTGCAGCATTTAAAAACTTTTCATCTACATCAGTTGAACTTCTTGTAATAGCTACATCAGCTTCGCCAATAATATTAAGCAGTTCATCTTTTGGTACTTTCACAGCATCAATTACTTCTATATCTTTTTCATTATTTAAAAGATCGAAACCTTTTTGATGTATTGCATCACATACTATAATCTTTTTCATTTTATTTATCCTTATTTCTCTATAACCAAACTTCAATAATCTTTGATTCTATATCATAATCTTTTAGTTTTTGTATCACACTTTTTAAAGAATCTTTTGTCTTACTGCTTACATGTATAATTGGAACTTTATTCTTTTTATCTACAACATAAGGTAAATTCATTGATGAAAGTGTTTGAACTATACAAAAAAGTGAGTAGCGATCAGCTCTATCAACAACCAATCTAAAAGATTTTACCTTTGGAGGAACATATTTTTTTAAATCTATTTGCATATAGAGTTCATTTACGGGAAATGAAAACTTAGACTCTTTTGAGTTAGCAAGCTCTTGTGTCCAAGTTTTATTTTTAAGAGTTTCTTCACTTTTGATTTGTGAAGGAGAAAGGTACTTTGCATCTATTTGGACATTGCTATTATCTTCGCTAAGTAAGTTAATTAAAAACCAACTCAAAGATATAATAAGTAGTACAAATAGTGCTAAAGTTACCTTTTTTTGCATATATTACTTCAATTGATCTTTAATGATATCTCCAAGAGTCATCTTGTCTTCTTTATTGATCTCTTTCATTGCTTCTCTCTCTTTTTGCTTGTCAAGTCTTCTTACAGACAATCTAATACGATTTTTCTTATCATCTATAAAAGAGATAGCAGCTTCAATTTCGTCACCAACTTTTATCTCTTCTTCACTTCCAGGAATTAAATCTTCTGTACGAATAAGAGCATCTACATTGTTTTCAAGTTCAACAAATACACCAAAATCTTTAATATCTCTAATTTTACCAGTTACAATATCACCATTTGAATGTGTTTTTGCATACTGTTGAATAGGGCTATCTTCTAATTCTTTTTTACTAAAAGATACTTTTTCATTAATATCATCAATTTTGATAATTTTAACTTCAGTTTCAGCACCTACTTCTAGAAGATCTTTACATTTATCATTTCTGTTCCAAGAAGCATCTTCATTATGTAAAAGACCTTCAATTCCACCGATTTTAATAAATGCTCCAAAGTTTGTAATTGTAGTTACTATACCTTTAACAACATCTCCAGTATTATAATTTTTTAAGAAATCTTCAAATGGTTTAGGGAGTACATTTTTCAATGACACTCTAAGTCTTCTCTCATCTGCATTTATTTCGATTACTTCAACATCAATAACTTCATTTTCAGAAATATAATCTTTTGGATGTTTAATATTTTTGTCCCAAGAAATTTCTGATATATGCAAGAAACCTTCAATATCATTTCCAAGATCAACAAATGCACCATAAGGTTCGATATTGCTAACTTCAACTTGAATTGAATCACCAACTTCTAATTGATCTTTAATCTCTTCCCAAGGATCTGGCATAGCAGCTTTGATTGATAAAGATAAATGTCTTTTTTCTTTATCATATTTGATAGCTTTAACAGGAACAACTTCACCCTCAGAGTAAATAGTACTTGGATTTACTGGTCCTTTGTAACTGATTTCACTATAGTGAACCAATCCATCAATACCACCAACATCAACAAACATACCATAAGTTGTAATTTTTTTAATAGTTCCATCAACTACTTCATCAGCGTCAATTAACTCTTGAACTATTTCTTTTCTCTTTTTTCTTTCGTCATCTAAAAATTTCTTTCTAGAAACTACGATTGATTCATTGGCTGTATCAACTTTAATAATCTTAACTTTTACACTTTTGTCCATAAGAGCATTCATATCTCTTACAGCAGCTTGTGAACGAGGTAAAAAGAATTCAACACCTGACTCATCTTCAGCTAAAAATCCACCTTTATTTTTACCAACAATCTTAAGATCTAAAACTTTGTCTTCATCTTCTTTATACTCAGCAATAAATGATTTAACACGCTCTTTACGAATCGCTTTTGTATGAGAAACACTTGGACGCTCATTTCTAAAACCAGTGATTACAACTTTGATTGTATCGCCTACTTTATGTGTAACATTACCTTCGCTGTCAGTTATCTCTGAAGTGTATAAACGTCCTTCTGACTTCTTACCCACGTCAACCAAAGCAACATCATCTTTAATTTCAACAATAACACCATCAATTAGTGCATCTCTTCCAGAATCTTTTTTGAAAGACTCTTCTAGCATTGCTGCAAAATCCATCTCCTCTAATTCATCTACAGCTTCAGATTGAACTGTCTCGTTCGCCTCATTTACCATTTTATTCCCTTGTTTTAAATTTGATTTTCATACAAATAACACTTAGCTAGTATACCAAGTTCGCATAAAATTGCACTATTATACTTTAATTTTGCTTATTTTTCCAATAACTTTTTCAATAATCCAATCAGGAGTCGATGCACCAGCGGTTATACCACATAAATTTTTATTCTCAAACCACTCTTTTTCTAACTCTTTTTCATTTTCTATTAAAAAACTCTCTTCACAATTCTCTTTTGCAATAGAAAAAAGCTGTTTTGTATTTGATGAATTCTTTCCACCTATAACAACCATAATATCTGCTTCTTTTGATAACTCTTTCGCTGCATCTTGGTTTTCAAATGTTGCATTACAAATTGTATTAAAAACTCTTACTTCTTTATAATTAATTGTCAAATAACTTACTATTTTTAAAAACTCTTCAACTTTTCTTGTCGTTTGTGCTACTATCGCTATTTTATTGTTTAATCTAATATTATTTAAATCTTCCACACAATTTATAACTTTTGCACCATGTATTGCATAACTCTGTACACCTTTAACTTCAGGGTGATTAGAATCTCCAAAGATCACTATATCATAACCCTCTTGACTCATTTGCTCACAAATTTCTTGAGGTTTTGTAACATATGGACAAGTCGCATCAATAACTTCTGTCCCACTGTTATTAAGTGTTTTTAAATCACTTTTTGTTATACCATGAGTTCTTATAATAGCTTTTTTTACGCCATCAGCTTGACTTGCATTTTCCAAAGTGTCTACATTAAAATTTTCTTTTAATCTTTTTATCTCTTCATTATTATGAATAAGAGGTCCAATGGTTGATGCATCTTTTGAATTTTCTGCAATTTTTATTGCTCTTTTAACTCCAAAACAAAATCCATAACTCTTAGCTAATCTAATTTCCAAAATCAACTTCTCCTATATTTGATAACAACTCTATAAAATTTGGAAAAGAAGTTTGAATACACTCTATATCAGTTACTTTCATCGGAGCTTTAAGCCCTGCTATTGCAAAACTCATAGCAACTCTATGATCACCAAAACTATCTATGATAGCACTTTTAAACTCTCCACCAGTTACCTCATAGCCATCTTCAAACTCATCTACATGTAAAGAACATTTTCTTAAATTTTCAACAACAGACGAGATTCTATCACTCTCTTTTACTCTTAACTCTTTCGCATTTTTTACTAAACTTTTTCCACTTGCACAACCAAAAGCTATACTAAGAGCGGGAAGCTCATCTATGAGCCATGCTATGTTATCTAAAACAATAACACCATTCAATGGAGCTGACTGTATAACTATATCTCCAACACTATCATAAATATTTTCTTTTTCTATAAATTCTACTTTTGCACCCATTCTTTGAAGGACTTTATATGCTTCAATTCTAGTAGGGTTTAAAAGCATATTTTTCAAAGTTACTTTAGAGTTTGGTGTAATCGCAGCAGCTACAGCAAAGAAAAAGCCACTTGAAGGGTCATTTGGTACTGTAATATCTAAAGGTTTTAAGGGTTTTTGAGTAGGAGTCAAAGTTACTTTTGTACCTTCTGATTTGATATCAACACCCATACCTCGCAACATCTTTTCTGTATGATCGCGACTTAGTGTTGGTTCATTTAGAGTTGAGACACCTTTCCCTCTAAGTCCTGCTAAAATAAGTGCGCTTTTTACTTGAGCTGAAGCAATAGGACTATCATAATTAAACGGTTCAAGTTGTGAACCTCTAACACTTATTGGCGCTAACTCTCCACCATCTCT
>Ga0164318_10005978_pt1 | contig 11785 bp, 11 predicted proteins | sample GuaBasSedimGuay9_FD_113734 | JGI IMG/M metagenome (GOLD analysis project Ga0164318, IMG submission 113734) | Subseafloor sediment microbial communities from Guaymas Basin, Gulf of California, Mexico - Guay9, Core 4571-4, 0-3 cm | ecosystem: Environmental > Aquatic > Marine > Hydrothermal vents... | reverse complement strand
AGATCGAATCCACGGGAATACGATGAATGGGTGAAAAGGTCGAGAAAACTTGCGAGAATTTATTCACCCGAGGAAACGTTGAAAAGATGGGAAAAATTGTATCTGGACCTTCTATGAATCTCATCATGGTATCATAAGGTCGACAAGGTGGATATCGGTGGGAGGCTCGAGATGACGGTAGTTGAGAGAAGGAGAAGGATCCTTGAGATTCTGAAAGCCAAGAAGAAGATGAGCATAGGTGAACTGTCGAAAATTTTGGGAACATCCGAGATAACCGTCAGAAGGGATATAAAGGTTTTGGAACATGAGGGCAAAGTCATACGCAGTAGGGGTATCGTGTTCCTCCCGGATCTCTCCGAATATGAACTCTCCTTCATGGAGAGGGAAAAAGAAAACGTCAAGCTGAAGGTGAGCATAGCGAGGGAAGCGATGAATTTCATAAAGGATGGAATGCTGATAGGTCTGGATGCTGGGACGACCACCCTTCAAATAGCGAGACAGATCGTGGAGAGGAAGATCAGCGTCACCGTTGTCACTCCATGTTTACCCATACTTCAGCTCATGTCCCGCTCGGAAAGATCTGATGTCATACTCATAGGGGGAAAGTACGATGTGAAGAATCTGTCATTCGTCGGTCCGGTGACGAACAGGGCTTTGAACATGTTCCGATTCGATCTATGTTTCATAGGTGCAAGCGCCGTGATACCCGAAAGGGGATTCTTCACCTCGGATCTCGAAGGAGCGGAAGTCGTGAGACAACTCGCGAGAAACAGTTCAAAGATAATCGGAGTCGTGGACAGCTCAAAATTCAGAAGATCCGCTCAGTATCTATCCGTCGATATCACCGATATCGACATTCTGATAACCGACGATGGTGTGAGTGAAACCTTCCTTAAGAAGATTCCTCAAAAAGTTAGGATCATATTGTCCCACCGCTGAGTTTTAACACTTCTTCATGTGATCTTTTCACATATTTTCATTATTTATCAATTGGCGGAAGTATGCTAAAATACTAATACAGATTGCTACTAATCATCGATTTTTTTAGAATGGTATTGATAATATCTGATAAATATCATATAATATTATCAAAAATTTTCAGGAGGTTCCGATGGGTGGGTTGGATCGATGAAGTCGCACCAAGATTCTTCGTCTTCGGTTTTGGATGGAACCAACCCAACGGGGCGTTGGGAAAAGAGATACATGAATTCATAAGATACGGTATCTCTGGGGTAGATCTTTTTCCGAGGAACCTATCCGATCCCGTGCAGTTGTGGGTGGAACTGAATCATCTGGTGAATTTCGCTGGAAGAAAACTGATAATCGCGACGGATCAGGAGGGAGGTGGATTCTCCTCCCTCAAGTATGGATTCACAGTTGGTGTTCCTCCAATGGCTCTCAGGGCTGGAAATGATCCCGAACTTGCGAGAAGGCAGGGAGAAATATTCTCTAAGGAACTTTCAACCGTCGGTGTAAACACCATCTTTGCACCCGTTCTTGACGTGAACACATCGATCGAAAATCCCATAATAGGTATTCGGTCCTTCTCGGATGATCCCGATGATGTTATCCTCTACGCGGAGAAATTCATGGAAGGATTGAAAAAGCACAATTTGAAAGTGTGCGTGAAGCATTTTCCCGGTCATGGTCCAACCAGTGAGGACAGCCATGAAGATCTACCCATCGTGAGGCTCTTGGAGGAAGAATACCGTGCGATACATTTGAAACCATTCAACCAGATCATCAAGAACGATCTGGTGGACATGGTCATGACGGCGCACGTTCTCTATCCCAGCGTTGATGACAAACCAGGTACCATCTCGAAGAGGTTCATAACCACGATCCTGAGGGAGGAGATTGGGTTCGACGGTTTGGTCATAAGCGATTGTCTCGAGATGAGGGCAATGAAAGAACATTACGGAATTGAAAAAGCGACAGTCGAAGCATTCAACGCTGGAGTGGATCTGATACTCATAAGCCATTCCCCGGATGATCAGAGGAAGAGCATGTCTGCCCTCAAAGATGCGATGGAATCTGGTTTCATACCGAAGTGGAAGATCGAGAAAAGTCTCGAGAGGTTGGAGAGATTTCTGAACGATCTTCCCGAATTCCCGGAGGATGTTGAAAAGATACTGGATTTTTCGAAGGATAAGGATTTCGAGAACTTAGCCTCTTCAAAATCCGTATTCGTTCTCGAGAGGAAAAGGGTCCTTCCGTTGAAACCGGATAGATCCGTGATCATCCTGTATTCGAAATCCGATGAAGAGAAAGCCGAATTTTTCGTCGAGAGACTGAAGACCAAGGTTGTCAGAATTGAAAGGATGGATGTGGATGAAGACGACACGAAGATTTTGGAAACCTGCTCGAATTTCGACACGATCATCTTACTGACCCGTTCAAAATCCAAATCCTCGATCGAAATTCTTCGCATGAAAAATATTTTGAAATCGATCGGGAAAGAATCGATTCACATCTCCCTCTTCAACCCATACGACATGATCTTGCTCGACTTCACCACGGTGAGTATCGCATCGTTCGGTTCGGAGGAACATCAACTTGAGGCAGTCGCTAAGGCTCTCCTGGATGGGAGGTATCCCAACTCCGTTCTTCCTTTGAGATGGAGCGTGCGAGGTGATCGATGTGATGGAGAAATACCATGAAGCGGTTGATCGTATCCTGAAGGAAATCATGACACAGGAAGGGGAAAAAATCAAAAACCTTGCGAATAGGATCTATCATTCCTTCAAATCCGATGGGTTGATTTACGCCTTTGGAACGGGACATTCCCACATGCTCGTGGAGGAGCTGTTCTACAGAGCTGGTGGACTCGTTCCCGTTTATCCCGTTCTTGTGAGTTCTCTCATGCTTCACGAAGGGGCAGTCAGAAGTTCGAGGTTGGAGAAACTCGATGGATACGGAGAGATAATAGCGGAGTCGTTGGATTTGAAACCGAACGATGTGGTCATGATATTTTCAAATTCAGGTGTCAACTCCGTTCCAGTGGAATTTGCGATGGTTGCGAAACGCATGGGCACACACGTTACTGCGATAACATCATTCGATCATGCAAACATGGTCGGAGCGAGGAACAGGTTTGGAAAGAAACTCCACGAAATCGTGGATCTCGCCATCGACAACCACGTCCCATACGGTGATGCGGTTTTGGAGATCAACGGGATGAAAGTCGCACCACTATCCAGCATCTCGGGGATATTCATTCTGAACTGTTTGGTTTCGGAGATAGCGGATCTGTTTGCAAAATCAGGTGAAACTCCGCCCGTTTTCGTGAGCTCGAACGTTGAAGGTGGGGACAAGATGAACAAAAAGTTCATCGAAAAGTATTCCAAGCTCATCCCATCGTTATGAATAATTCAAGGGAGGTGTCTTCGTATGCGGAGGTTCTTGGTGTTCAACCTGATTCTTCTCATGATCGTGTCGATCAGTTTCTCAGTTTCAAAGGTTTTCACCGGTGAACAGATACTCAAACTCGGAACGGTCCTTGCGAACACCATAGAAGAATTGGGAAAAAAGCTCCCGGATGAGATAACCGTGCCTGGAACGAAGGAGAAAGTGTCGATGGAAGAAGCCCTGTATCTCATGACGAAATGGCTCGCACTGTATGGTGAAAATGGCAAAAAGGTTGGAGTAATCCCGAAGGAAGTTCAACTTGTGGAGTTGAAAAAACCAGAGAAGATGATCATGGGAGCTCAAGGTGGGAAGATCTGGTGGGACGACATATACAAACTCACCAAGGAATTGGTTGAGGAGTTCGAGAAAAATCCGGGGATACCACCTCAGATAAAGATTCTGAACGACAGAAAAGAAGATGTGATAACTGCAGACGTCTTGATCTACCTCCTCGCGAGAACGATCAGATGGGTGGACAACAACAAACGTATGCCAAATTACGCTTCCATAAGACCCGTCGTTCCTCCTCCAAGTTGGCCACCTGTGGAAAAACCTGAAGTCAAAATTGAAAAGGTTCCAGCCAAACCGGGGGAAATAAGAGGTATATGGGTTTGGTACGACACACTCGGAAAGGTCGGCGTGGAAAAGGCAATGAAGGAGATACACGATCTTGGATTCACCGATGTCTTCCTGCTCGTGAAGGGAATTTCGGGAAAGGTGTGTTGGGAGTCACCAAGTGCTTTGGGGTTCTGGGAGGACACTTCCATACTCAGAAGAGCGGTAAAATCCGCCCATGAATACGGCATGAAGCTTCACGCGTGGTTCGTCGTTTCAAAGGACAAAACTTATTTGGCGTTGTATCCGGAATCCGGTATGTATGGAATACCACTCGAGGAAGGTATGGATTTCAGAAGAGCCAAGAGCACAATTGACTTTGCGGTTGATTCTGCGTACAGAAGATATGTCGAGGATCTCATGAAACAGGTCCTCCTGAGATACGATGTGGATGGAATACATCTCGATTACATAAGGTATCCAACGGGAGCTTGGGGATGGGGACCATACCAGATAGGAAGAGCATGGATGGAAGGATTGGATCTCGACTTTCTACTCAAGACAGCGATAGAAACGTGGGGAAACAAAGGAGATGGAAAGAAATTCATAGAGATGTACAAGGAATTCAGGTATTACGACATAAACGCTTGGGTTCAGATGAGGATGGATGACGTCAGAAACTTCGTGAAGGAAATCCACGATGCGGTCAAATCCGTGAAACCGGATGTGATACTCAGCGCCGCTCTCATGCCAGAGGGTGGAGACACCGATCCGAATGCCAACGCCTTCGCGATGGTTCATTACGGTCAGAGATACTCCGATTTTGGAGAATTCTGCCAGTTCCTCATCCCGATGACATACCATCTGGAGTTCGGAAAGAAAGCACAGTGGATAATAGACGTTTACAAGGGAACGAAAGAAGTGGTGCCACCCGAGGTGAAGATACTCATGGGTGTTCAGGGATACGATATATCACCGATCGAGCTTCAAAAGGCTATATACGCATCGAGACAGGCTGGTGCGGATGGATTCGTCGTCTTCAGATACGGTTCTTTGAACGATGAGTTGAAAAAAGCCATCCTCGAAGCTATCAAATGATGAAGGGGGTGTGATTCATGAGAAGAATAATCTTGGTGTTTGTCATCTTCCTTTTGGCTATAACCGCACTTCAGGCGAAACAGATAACCTTCTGGTTCGCCGGTGGAGATCCGAAGACGGATCTTCCACTCGTCAAAAAATACATCGAGGAATTCGAAAAAGCGACAGGGATAAAGGTAAAATTCGTCGTCATACCGTGGGCGGAGGATCCTCACACGAAGATACAGGTGGCGATTGCGTCCGGAAAGGCACCGGATCTGATAAAGCTTGGATCCCCATTCGAGCATGTCCTGGCAAAATTCGGGGTTTTGGAACCTCTCGATAAATACATTCCAGAGGATGTGCTAAAAAAGTTCATTCCATCGGTTCTCGAGGAATCAAGATACCACGCCAACTCCCCAAGATATCTCAAGGGTAAGCTCATCTCGATACCATACTTCACCGATGTCAGAACGATCCTCTACAGAAAGGATATATTCCAAGAAAGGGGCGTTCCAGATCCGATAGACTGGACTTGGGATGATTTCGTGAAATATGCCAAGAAACTCACCTTCGATAGAGATGGGGATGGAAAGATAGATGTTTACGGTTTTGGAACGTCCGCAAGATACAGATCGCAGTGGATCGTGTTCTCATGGCAGGCTGGTGGAAGGATACTCGATGAGAACGACAGACCGGTCGTCAACTCCAAGGAATTCTTGGAAGGCGCAGAATTCTTCTGGAAGCTTTTCAACGAGTACAGAGTTGTCCAACCAGGCGCCATAAACGTCCATCTGTGGGATGTGAGAAAACTGCTTGCGGAAGGTAAGGTCGCGATGTATGTCGACTGTGGGGACAGCGCCAAAGTTCTGAAGGAAGAGCTCGGCGAAAAACTCGGTGTAGGTCTACTTCCCAAACATCCGGTGACAGGTAAGAGAACCGCTTTCTCCGGTGCGGATGCTTTCGTCATACCGAGGCAGTCAAGATACAAGGAAGAAGCTGCGAAACTTCTCCTCTGGTTGATCGAAAAAGACAGAATGCTCGAATACTGCAAAGTGTCCGGATTCCTACCGGCGAGAGTTGACGCGGCTCAGGATCCATTCTTCAAGGAAGATCCAATAAAAGCCATGTATTTGAAACAACTCGAAGATTCGAGGGGTTGGATAAAGCACCCAGAAGCCAGCTTCATATCCAGAACCTTGGGAGTGGCGATGCAGGATGCACTCACCGGGAAGAAGAGTATAAAGGATGCCTTCGAACAGGCTCAAAAGGAGATAGAAAAGTATCTGAGAAAGAAGGGCTACATCAAGTGAGGGGGATTCTCTTCCCCCTCCTCCTTCAGGAGGGGGTTTCATGAAGAGCAGATCACTGAAAGATACGATCGTATCCTATCTCTTCTGCGCACCGGCTTATTTGATATTCACCATCTTCATCTTCGTGCCAATAATCTGGTCATTCATACTCAGTTTTACCGATTACAGTTTATTGACCTTTGGGAAACCCGAATTCGTTGGATTGGCAAATTACATCGAGCTTTTCAAGGATCCAGTTTTTCTGAGGGCGGTTTTGAACACGATCTATTACTCCATATTGTATGTTCCAACGACCCTCGTGATAGGATTCATCTTCGCATTGATGCTGAACGACGATTTTCCCGGGAGAAATTTCTTCAGACTCTCAATGTTCATACCGGTGGTCGTACCTATGGTCGTTGCCAGCATAGTGTGGATGCTGATATTATCCGCCCATCCGACGAGTCTTGCCAACAGATTGCTCGGGCTTTTCGGTATTCCTCCGAAGGGATGGTTGACTGATCCAAAACTTGCCATGCTCTCGGTCGCGATGGTCATGGTTTGGAAAACCTTTGGATACAAGATGCTCCTGTATCTTGCAGCAATGCAGAGTATCCCGTATGAACTTTACGAATCTGCGGAACTCGATGGTGCAACCGGTTGGAAGAAAACCATCTACATAACTATTCCCCTGTTGAAACCGACGACATTCTTTCTGGTAGTCACATCAGTTATAGATTCTTTTCAGATATTCACACCTATATACATAATGACCGGTGGAGGACCCGGATACGCAACCACCACGCTCGTCAACTATCTCTACGAGAAAGGTTTCAAGGAGTTTGAAATGGGATACGCATCCGCGATAAGTTATGTGCTCTTTCTCATGCTGATAATACTGACCTTCATTCAGAAGAAAGGATTCGGTTCGGAGGAGATTTTCTGAGGGAGGAAAAATGATGAGAAAACGTAAGAAACCAATTCTGTTGTTGTTCAAATATCTTCTGCTGTCATTCGTTTCCTTCTTCACCCTTTTACCGTTGATATGGATGATATCAACTTCTCTGGAGCCAGATAAAGGTTTGGAATCTTACTCTCTCATACCCAAGGAGGTGACGTTCAGAAATTACGTCGAAGCTTGGAATTATCCGAAACTTTACGATCCAAATGTAACACTCGGAACGATGTTTTTGAACAGTATCATCGTATCATCCATCATAACGGTGTTGAGTCTGCTCTTCGACTCGATGGCGGGATATTCCTTGGCGAGGAAAAGATTTCCCGGGAGGAATTTCCTTTTTTGGTTGGCACTTTCAACCCTGATGATACCATTTTACGTGGTCGTGATACCGATGTATCTGATAACCATGAAACTCGGGTTGATAAACACCCTGACCGGATTGATAATTCCATTCATCTCCAGCGGATTCGGTGTCTTCTTGTTCAGACAGACCTTTCTGTCCATTCCACTGGAGTTGGAGGAAGCTGCGAGGATAGACGGTGCTGGAGATCTCTTCATATATTGGAAGATAATGTTACCTCTCGTGAAACCGACGATTGCAACCATGGCTATATTCAAGGTTCTGTGGTCATGGAACATGTTCTTCTGGCCCCTTTTGATAATACAGGATTACTCCAAAATGCCGATAAATCTCGGTTTGACCATATTCCGAGGCCAGTATGTAACTAAATGGGGTCTTTTGACCGCTGGAATGATCATAGCAACTCTCCCAATAATAATTCTCTTCCTCACCCTGCAGAAATGGTTCATAAGGGGATTGACTGCGGGGGCGTTGAAGGGATGAAAATCGGTGTGTATTCTGGGAATGGAACAGCCAACGAGAGTTTGAAAAAGATCATGGATCTTCTCAAGGAAAACTTCGACCACGTGGTGGATTTCAAAGATGAGATTCCCGAGACCGATGTCTTGATAATACCCGGCGGGAGAGCGTCGGAAATCTCAAACTCGCTTGGAAAGGGAAATCTTCAAATGTTGAAAAGCCTCGTGAAGGATGGGGCAAGATACATTGGAATATGTGCAGGTGCGTATTTGGCGATCGGTGGTTATTGGGAGGATACAACGCTGACGGGGGAGATCGTCCTCGTTGAAACGAATCACCCTGATATTTGGAATTGGAAACGGGGAAAAGGATTTGTGAGAATCAGATTGCATGATCATCCCATCGCTTCAGGAATGAGAGAGGTGAGGATGTGGTATGAGAACGGTCCCATCTTTTCGAAAGGGAAATACGATGTGATAGGTGAATTCTTGGATGATGTGAACGAATGTGGATCGTCGATATCGATGAGAAAAAGTCCGGCGATCATAACCGCAAAGTATGGATTCGGAGATGTTGTTCTGTTCAGTCCACATCCGGAATTGTCTGAAGAGCAAGCGCAGAAACTTCTATTCAACGCGATAATTTTCCAAGGAGGGAAAGTATGTTCCTCGATGAGGAAGATCTGATCAACATGGTGATTGGACTCAGCTTTTTCGGATGCGGTGGAGGAGGATCGAGAAAAGAAGGTTTGGAAATGATAAGAGGGATCGGGAGGATCGATCTCGTCGATCTCGATGAACTCGATGACGAGATGATGATCGCATCACCCTATGCTTGCGGTTCGTTGGAATCGGATCTTCCGAATGAAGAAGGAGTGTTCAAAGAATTGAAGGCAGTTCTCGAACTGCAGAATTTCCTGAAGGTTGAATTCGCAGGATTGTTCGCAACCGAACTTGGTGCATACAACACCGCGGTGATTTTCAGGATTTCGAAAGAATTGGGAATACCCGTCATCGATGGAGACGGTGCGGGAAGGGCAGTTCCAGAGATCCAACATTCCATCCCCTCGTTCTTAGGATACAGAGCAATTCCCGCCAGTGTGGTTCTTTCAAATGGAGATACACTGATCTTCAAGGACGTGGAGAGCGATGAAAAATTCGAAAAGATCGTGAGACATTTGGTCTCAAAATTTGGAAATGTCGGTGTATGCGATCATCCCATGAAGGTGAAGGATGCGAAAAGATCACTCGTCAGGGAAAGTTTGACCACCTCTTTGAAGGTTGGAGAATTTCTGAGAAGGGGTGATCTGGATTCCATCCTCAGTTTGACGAATGGGAAGATTTTGAAGGAAGGGAAGATAGAGAAGGTTGAGGGAATCCAGTCTGAAGGTTTTACGGAAGGTAGGGTCTGGATAGATGGTGATGTGATGTATTTCAAGAATGAGAACATGGTCTTTGAATGTGGAGGAAGGAGATACGAATTTCCGGATTTGCTGGTTCTTCTGGGCACGAAGGATCTTCTACCAATGGAAAATCCACCGAGGGAAGGAGAGTGTGTTTACGTTTTCACAGTCAGGGCGGATGAGAGATGGTACACCTATGGGAGGAAGATGGAATGGTAGCGGGATTCTCAAGACTGATCATGGAATTTCCCGCAGGTATCGAAATGGCTGGATACGTTTTCAGACAGGATCCATCCTTAGGAACACACGATCCGCTGGAAGCGTTCTGCGTATATCTGAGTGATGGATCATCGGAGGTAGCGATACTCGTTTACGATCTTCTGGGAATACCGGAGAAATTTCCTCAATCTTTGAATGGTGTTCCACTGATCCCGGTCGCCACACATACTCATTCTGGGCCAAAGCCTTCGATGGTCTTTGAAAAAATCGTGGAGTATTCGCGCGAATTGGTCAAGAGAGCCAAAAAAAAGAGCAAAAATCTCGAAAAAATGGTGATCAGGGGAACGATGGTGGACGGAATCTGCGATTACAGGGACAGAGCCGAATCGACGAAATTACCCGTCGTTTTGATGGAATTCAAAACAACGGATGAATCCTTTTTCCTTCTCATCTTTCGATGTCATCCCACAGTTCTCGGTCCTGAAAACCTCCTGTATTCGTCGGATCTTGCGGGTGGCATTAGAAGAAAATTCGAGGAAAAAATGGGTGGTTCCGTGGTATATTTGAATTCATGCTGTGGAAACATAAGCACCAACAGAACGAGGACAGAACGAAGTTTCAGAGAAGTTGAGAGACTATCTGAAATCTTCGTGGAAAAACTCGATTGGAAAAGGGAGAAGGAGATGGAACCAACGACCATGAAATTTCGAGAATTCGAACTGAAACTCCCGATCGTTGTGAAGAAAAGGGTGATTCTGGAAAACGATGAAAGGCTGAAACCTGCGGTTGAACTTTTGAAAACTAAGAGGGATCATGAAAAATTTGAAAGGGCGAGGGTATCCATCCTCAAGATCGACGATTTGAATCTCGTGTTTTTACCTTTCGAACTCTTCCATGAAAGTTGTCAAAATTTTGAGAGTGAAAACACAATTTTGATAAATTACGCCCATTCTTACAGATCTTACGTCGTCCCTGAAGGGATTGATGGAACCTACGAATGGATGGTATCCCCATACCCTGAGGGTGTGGAAAAAATTATATTCAATCGCGTGATGAGGGAGCTGAGGAATATACAGAATCATATGGATGCGGAGGAAAATGTGGATGAAATTCCTGGGTGTTGATGCAGGTGGAACGAAGACGAGATTGGCGGTGTGTAATGAAAAAGGGAAGATTCTGGCTGTTGGAACGGGAGGACCCGGTAACCACTACGATGTTGGTATGGAAGGATTCAAAGAATCCTTGCTAAAAGCCATGAAAGATGCAGGTGTGGAAGATTGGCACTTCGAATCCGCATTCTTGGGAGTGGCAGGTGGTGGTTTTTCCGAGAGAAGCGCGGGAAAAATTCATGAATTTTTGAGAAATTTCCTCAAGGCAGATGAGATAAGTGTTATAAACGATTGTGTTGTTGCCCTCAGAGGTGCCCTTGGGATGAGAAAAAAAGGCGTCATAATTGTTGCTGGAACTGGATCGATGGTCATAGGAGTCGATGAGGAGGGAAAAATACACAGGGTAGGTGGATGGGGACATCTACTCGGTGATCCTGGGAGTGCATACGACATATCCTTGGATGCTCTGAAGATGGTGATGAAATACTGGGAAGGTAGAGAAAGGTGGACACCACTCGTTGAGGAATTCAAAAGGCAGATGGGACTGGGTGATTTCTCGGATGTGTTGAGATACTTCTACTCCGAAAAACATCCCAAAAGTCACCTCGCATCCTTCGCAAAGATGGTGATGAAACACGCTGAGGAAGGTGATGAGATATCAAGAGAGATCGTTCTGAAAAATGTGAAGGAACTCGTCGAGGGAGTGGAACCGGTGTGTAGAAAGGTGAACTCGGATTTCGTGTCATATTCGGGTGGGGTCTTCAAGTCGGAACATTTCAGAAAGCTCGTTGAAGAAGAACTGAAAAAACAAGGATACGAACTCTCAAAACCTGAACTTCCACCAGTTGGGGGAGCACTGATGTTGGCGATCTCGAAATTGAAAGTGGTGAACGAGAAGATTTTGGAAAATCTGAAGATGGATTTGATGAACGTGGATTGATT
>Ga0164318_10005977_pt1 | contig 11788 bp, 9 predicted proteins | sample GuaBasSedimGuay9_FD_113734 | JGI IMG/M metagenome (GOLD analysis project Ga0164318, IMG submission 113734) | Subseafloor sediment microbial communities from Guaymas Basin, Gulf of California, Mexico - Guay9, Core 4571-4, 0-3 cm | ecosystem: Environmental > Aquatic > Marine > Hydrothermal vents >... | reverse complement strand
GCAAGATTTAATTAATGATGGAGAACCGGTTGTTGTAGGAGATTATACAGAAAAATCTACACTGATCGATGCCGGTGTGGAAAAATGCAATGAAATTTTCTGCTTAACCAATGATTTCCGCAAAGCTTTGGTTGTAATCAGTAAAATTCGGGAAATCAATACAGATTGTCAGGTATACATGCGTGCATTTAAGGAAGAATATCAAGAATTTTTAGAAAGTGACCCTTGGAACGCCTTTACTTTTTCCACTTCACAGTGGAGTTTAGAGAATATAAAAAATTGGACCAAGAATAAAACGGGAGATATCATAATTTTAGGATACAACCATGTTTCTCAGTTAATCACTGAACATTTGGCTCATGAACAAAATCGGAAAGTTTTCCTAATTGATAAACAGATCGATGAAGAAATATACCAAAGCGAGGAGAATATTCAAACTATTAAGGAAACATATAATACTATTAAGGCCATTTCAGAATTTTGTGATTTTAGCAAAATTAGGCAAATTTTCATCTGTTGGAAAAGTGAAACTCATTTTTCAGAAGCTGTTCTATTTGTAATGGAGTTATCCCGTGAATTTCCAAATATCGAGGTATATGTGCGGATTTATGACGAAGAAACCATTCCATTCTTTGATAAATATCATGTGAAAACCTTTTCAACTTCCTCAAATGCATTTAAAAAATTGAGATCCAAGGTGGCTGAGAATTCTGCCATCCGTGAATGATTGATCATCTGAACAAGAGATCCAAAGGGATTTCTTCAAATTTTTTTACCACCAAATCTGCTTGATTAAGTTTTTTAGCTGGGAAAGATGTAGTTATAGCAACCGTGAAGGCTCCACTCGCTTTACCAGCAGACACCCCCGTTACCGAATCTTCAATGACTATGCATTCGTTGATGGGTATCTTAAGTCTTTCTGCTGCCAGAAGGAATATTTCTGGATGAGGTTTTCCATTTTTGATGCCATCGGCACTGATGATTTGGGAGAAATAATCGGATAAACCAGTTTCCTTTAAATTAAATTGAATTTTTGCCAGAATTCCCGAGGAAGCTACGATAATGGGGATATTATGTTGAATCAGCTTGGTAATAAATTCCTTTACTCCGGGAGTGGGTTTTAATTTCCCATGTGCGCTTTCTTGGTAGATTCTTTCTTTCATGGCGGCGATTTTGGGTAAAATATCTGGGGTATATTCCAGTGAGTGCAATTTAAAGAATGATTCGACTACTTCCTTGGTTGTTTTTCCTAGAATATGACTGTAGTCAGTTCCAATGTCGATGTTATATTCCCTTTCAAACAAAATATTCCATGCACCACAGCTTAATGCCTCTGAATCCACCAACACGCCGTCGCAGTCGAAAATGACCCCTTTATACCGTTGAGGATGAGTTCTTAAAATTTTTTCGTTAATCAAATCAGAATCACAACTTTGAAAAGTTATTACGGGGTTTTAAAATTTGTTTCCATACTCGAATTTGGTATTTTTCATTCCAAGAATTTTGAATAAGTGTTTGTTTCAACCTGATCAGAGTTAAATCTGAGAGAACCAGTTTGGAAATTTCAGGGTATTCAGCGCGAGGGCTTCTAAAAAAATCCACCAAGGGGAAGGGGTATTGAATTCCCGATACTGATACTTGGTGCTGTTTTTTCAAATTATGATGCATGCTCGAAATCAAAAGTGAACTTGTTCCGCTGAAAAGGTCTAAAACCCGCGCGTTAGGCACGAAAGTCCATTTTTCTAAAAGAAAACCGAGTAAATCTAACGGTTTGGGATTCAAGAAACGTATCCAATCCGCTTTATGAAGATCCGATTTAATTTTTTCACTAATTATGCCAAGTGTGTTAAATAACTCCTCCCGGGCTTTAATTGAACTATCAAAACTATCCAAAATGGAACCACTTTGTTTAAACAATGCATGAGTTTTAGACTCTTTTATCACTTTTTTTAGAGATTTCAAGTTTTTGGCATAAATTAAAATATATGTATGACTGTGAGTAAAAATTGCATTATCTTTAACACCTTCAAACGATTTCCAGATATAAGTGCCGATAAAATTATTCTCTCCAAGTATTAAATCTAACATTAATCGTAGATAGGGGTGTTCTTTGTCATCACAGCAAAGCAGGATCACCCCGCGTTCTGGATTGAGGAGTTTAGAGCTGAAAAACAAGCGATTATACATCATTTTTAGCCATTGCAAATGGGTACAACCGTTATACCAAATGGAAGATTTAGAAGAAGGATAGTCGTTAATTATTGCGTCTTTTCGGCTGTTATAGGGGGGATCAATGAATATTAAATCATACGGTTCAAGATTATCTTTTTTTAATAGAAATCGCAGAACTTCTAAATTATCCCCAATAAATAGGGAAAAATCTGGAGATCCCATCCCAATATTTAAATCAGGCCGGGGAGCAAAGGAAAATCTAGATTGGTTGAATAAATGCTGCTTAATTTGGGGGAGCTCTGCTAAAAATTTCGACCATATCAATTAAATTCAAATGATATAATTACTCCGATTTTTAAAATGTATGTAGAATTTTCTGAAGATCAATTTCCCGAATTTGTTGATTATATTTGAGAATTTTCAAAAAGAAGTAATTATTATTTTAATTGAATTATGGTAAAGGAATTATTCTACGAAGATACCTATTTACGGGAACATAAGGCAAAAATAACCGCTTGTGAGAAAATAGCTGATAAATATGGGGTTTCACTGGATGAAACAATTTTTTACCCTGAGGGAGGGGGTGAACCAGGCGATCGTGGATGGTTTGATAAAATCGAAGTTGTTGATACTATTAAAAAAGAAGGCGAAATTTATCATCTCACAAAAAAACCCTTAAATCCAGGAGATTCAGTTAGTATCAAATTGGATTGGGCTTTTCGCTACGATTTAATGCAATTTCACACCTCCCAACACCTACTATCCAGTGTAATTTACGATTTATACAAAGGGAACACACTATCCGTTCACGTAGGCACCAAAAATGCTCATATAGATGTGGATCTACCTTCTTTGAATTGGGAAATGGTTCGTGAGATTGAATTGAAGGCAAATACATTAATTTATCAGAATTTATCCGTAAAAACATACTGGATTAAGGATCAAAAAGAACTGGACAAGATTCCATTTCGCAGGGCGGTAAAAAAAAAGGCGGAAAAAGGTGTCCGTGTAGTTGAAATCGAGGGATTTGATTATTCTGCTTGTGGGGGTATGCATTTAAAAAAATTGGGTGAGATTGGTATCCTGAAGATCGTAAAGTGGACCAATATTAAAGAAGGAACCCAGATCGAATTTCTCTTCGGAAAAAGGGCATTATTGGATTATGAACAGAAAACCGAAATCCTTCAAAGATTAACCAATGCCCTTACCTGCCATGATCTTGAACTAGAAGCTAAGGTGTTAGCTTTCAAGCAAAACAATCAAAAAATGGAAAAGCAGATAAAAATGCTGAATGCCGAGTTAATGGAGTATAAAATTCCTAAAATTCTTGAAAATGCCACAATCATAGATGGTGTAAGGATTATTACTGATAATTTTGAAGATAAAGACCCTAAAGACATGAAATTAATACTTAATAAATTCATGGATATTCCTAATATAATCTGTCTTTTCACTGATTTTTTTCCCGATTCGAGTAAAATTTTGGTGTTTTTCGCCCATTCTCTTGAAAAAGGGAAAGATAAACTTCATATGGGCAATGTTTTAAAAAAAGTTCTTCCTCTAATCAATGGAAAAGGTGGCGGAAAACCACAATATGCACAAGGTGGAGGAAAAGGGAAAATTCCCGATAATTTCCTCCCCGAAGCAGTTAAAATAGTAATTGATGAATTAAAGAAATGAAACATTGTAATTTTTTCGTTTCATGTAATTTTTTACTTATAGTTATATTTGAAAACTTCACCAGAGCAAAAGAGAGCAAAAAAAATTAACTAACCTCTGGAGAACCCGTAAGAACGAAAACACCGGCATATCCTATAAGAAATGCAGCGAGCATCGTAAAATACAACTTTTTGCGCCAACCTAATATATATTTTCCGTCCATTGCAAAACCATGGAATTCTTTAGGTATAAGGTTAAATCCACCCAACATAAAATTAATTCCCGCGCTCTGCAAAAAGGTTGTTTTCAATAGTGGGCTGGTTTGGGGGATAACAACTGCAATAATAAAGGTAATTAGCCCTATTATTAGATTAACTGCAGGACCGGCCATTTTAATTGCTCCCATTTTGTCTTTATCATGCTGAGGATCTACGCCTACAGAGACAGCAGCTCCTGGTAAACCAATAGGAATTCCTATAAGTGCAGCTAATACCGTTAACTTAATTCCCCTCTTTACCAGCAGAAATTTGGAAGGGTATTGGAAATATTTGCCTGTGTAAAGATGCCCCAACTCATGGCAGATAAAGGTAATGCAGAATACCAAAGCGGTAGGAAGTGGTGTGATTAAAACGTCCCTCCATGGTAAGCCCACCCCATATTGAAAATATGTAATGAGGGAAAAAATACCGAGAAAATTCACGTAGGTATGGTAAATCATTACGAAGAGTAATCCGAATGCGATGAGAATATGCCAAATTTCTTTCATTTCCAACTTATACACTATAGAAAAATCTAATCCGAGGTCCTGCGCAACCTTGGGATCAAAACAATTCTTAGGTATGGGTACTTTCTCTTGCACTACAATGAAACTGGTGGAAGTATCGGTAAAATCATAACCCATCGATTGTATTTCTGAATCCGGCCCGACCGTGGGAGTAAAGGTGGGATCAAAGTATTCGCCCCCAGATGGTGATATATTGACTTCTTGTTTGGCTTTGGCGCGTTTTTGGTGTTTCGGAGGTTCTGATTTATTATCAAAGAGAAATGGCTGTTCCACCCCCTCTTCTGGGGAAATAGTTAGGTTTTTATCTTGGATTTGTTGAGGGGTTTTTTCTTCTTTTTGAAATATAATTTCTAATTGGACTAATTTTCCTTTTCTTTCAAGCGGAACGATGATTTTATCCCCTGGATTTAATAATTGTATTCCTGTCTGCTTCAAATTTAAATTTCCAAGGTACGTTCCATTTGATGAATTGCGATCTTCGATATAATATTGTTTTTTTGTGGAATTATATTGAATACTGAACTGTTCTTTGATAATTTCACCTTGATTATCGGTCCGGACTGAAGATAACGTGGAAAATTCTTGGGGTTTAATTGGTACAGTAGCACAATTGATTATTTCACGTTTACCAATGTGATTTATTCCTACTGGAGATAAAAGTATTTTCCCCTTGATTTCGGGGATTGACAAATATGCACTTTTCATTAACAAATACAATGAGGGTAAATCGTAAAAAAGTTAACTTTTATGAAAAAATTGATACCCATCATTTATTAATTAAATAAAACGAGAAATTGCATTGCGTCTTCCAAATTTTTTAAAGAAAAAGTATCCACCAGCCAGAGCGCATATTTGAGCAAATGATTCAACTGCTGATTGAGAAAAGCCGGGATTGAAGATTCCTAAAACGATAAAAACCAAATCCATTAAAATAAGAAAGTAGAGTATGTATTTTCCCTTCATTTTAATCGGAATAAAATATAAATACATTCTCATTTCTCGATTCAAGCCCACCATATATAGTATATAGCTGATCATTCCCAACAAAGCAGCCCATTGAACGGAAAAAAGACTCAATTGAAATCCAAGAGCATTAGCTTGTGGTAAAATGGGTAAAAAGGAGAAAATTGCCTGGAAAAATAAACCCCCAACAATTCCGAATAATCCGCATCCTATATATAGATAGAGAATAAATCGGGTTCCAAATTGATTTTCCAACATTCTCCCTGTCCCGTAAAGGATTATCATAGTAAATATTAAGGAAAAAACGTTTGTGGTCGTAAACATTGAAGTAAAGAGAGTCCAAATCCAAAAATTTCCAAATAAGGTTGAGACATTTAGAAATAAAACAGCTGACGAAACTCTAAACAATCCTAAGATTAGTCCAGCTAATGAAAATAATCCATTTAAACCCATCAACCAATAGGTTCCTTTAGAACGGTGTGAACCGCCAAATAGAGATGAAGAAAAGCTTCGAATTCTGCTAGAATCTCTATTCGGAGGAGGAGGCATAGAGCTCCGCTCTTGATTGCGAATATAATCCCGCATTTCTCTATCCAATTGGCTTTCATCATTTGAATAATTTGTATCAGAAGATGATGTTGTTTCTTCGTAATGAGAAGATTGAGAAATATCAATATTTTGAGAAAAAGAAGATTTTTTTTCCATTGTAAAAGGGCAATTGTGATTTTCAGGAAGTCTATGTTTCTTACAGAATGTTCCGCCACAGTAACGACATTTAAATGGCAAATATTCTATTACTTCATCACAATCGGGAACGTCACACTTAACCATTTCAAAAGTATATAATAAACCATCTTCTTTATTTGTATGTATTTAAAAAAATATGAAAATGACATTTACCACTTATTAGTGAACAATTTCTTGAATAAGCTGATTTATTGTATATTTATCTGGAGTTAGCACTCCTCTGAACGATTCATATATTTTATTGAAAAAGAATTGTTTGGCACTCTTAGATGATGGCGCAATTATCTTTGAATCTATAAGATGCCGTAAATATACCCTAATTCGATCTTGTAAAGGTATTTCCACCTTAGAAAGATGTAATTGTGAAGTTAACCACCACTGTCTTTGAGAATTTATCTTGAAATCGGGATCTACCATTAAATCATGTACACATTCTTCAAAATTGGGTAAAGGAAATAAAAATTCTCGGTATAAAAATTCATCAATTAAATTTGTGATCCAAATAAAATATGTGGGCTCCCCTCTTTTTTGCAGAATCTCAATAATTAACTCTTTGATCTTAGTTTTTTGTTTTTGATAAGAAGTTGTAGCAATTTTTTTTTTATAAATTGAGTAATAAGGTTGGGAATTAGAAGATAGTTTTTGAAACCGTAAAAAATAATCTCCAATTGGGGATCCTTCATGATGCAGCATTGATTTTAGTGAAGCACGGGCAGGTAACTGAAAAAGAATCTGTTTTAACTCAAACCCGCTCTTAAGAATGGATAAAACTAAAGCATTCCGAATCTTGGTAGAAGTATTATGAAAAGTTAACACCATATATTTATCCGGTTTTAATACGCGATATAAAACGGAGAAAGCTTCCCGTAATAAACTCTGGTAGCGTTGTAGATTTTTATTCTGGTTGGAATTAATAACTATTTCATCGCAACTAATGCTTGAAAGATAGGAATTCATATCATATCCCAACCAATTTGCCCATAATGCACTTAATTCACCGTATTGAATTGAGTCTCCATAAGGAGGGTCTGTAAATATGAAATCAACAGAATTTTCAGGTAAACTACACTTGGTGATCGATTGGGTCAATAAATAAACAGGAAAATCCTTAGAATTAAAAAATATGTCAAGATTGGGAGCGGGTTGAAAGGGAATTTGACACATTGAATTTCGACTGTTTGATTCCTTTTTACCTCGAAGCACTTTTTGATATCTGAATTTGAAGCAATTCCATGCATTAACCTCAAAGAATTTATGAGGATTCCAAAAGAAATGATGAGTCCAAGAACCAACCTGTTTTTGCGTTAATTCTCGCCCACGACGTTTATCAATCACCCAAACCATCCGACTTGCTTGACTTATGGAACTAGAAAATGTAAAAAGCATCAAATCTCGAATAGAATTAAATTTTGAAGGCAGATTCATTATTTTTTCTCTCAACCAAGTTAAAAAAATCAGAGCTCGTGGGGAGAAAAGTTCCGACATCGCGTTGTTGTTTCGTAACGAATGCCTTAATTGGAGAAAAGGTGTCTTATTAGAATATTGAAGATGAAACTTAAGAAATCGAAGGTCATTTACAGAGAGATCTTGTTGAAAACGTTCATTTTGTGAGCAAATATTGAGATTTATTCGCTCAAAATCAGCATCTTCTGGCAGAATTTTTACTGATCCGCAATTTGGACAAAATAAGCGAATTTCAAGAAGTTGATAAATTGAGTTTGTATCAGGAGAAAGAACTTGTTTTGATGATTGGGTGGAATTATGCCATATCAAATGGGTAATTTCTGCATTTTCTTGGCAGTAAGGGCATGATTGATAATATAATTGTGAATATAATGAAGGTTTTCGAAAAACTTGGTTTTCTATCCATTGAAAACCCTCTTGATATAATGATATATCAGCAAATTTCCCAGTATTAGCGCAGATAAAAGAAGAAATTGGATTTATATCTATGCCTACCGCTTTTCGATCATTGAACACAGCTTCTAATACTGTAACTCCCGATCCCATGAATGGATCTAATATAATATCTCCTGGAGCAGAATACTTTAGAATATAATGCCGAATTATATTTGCTGGTTTCCGTGCCCAAAATTTATGCATCAAATACATTGGGGAATGAGTCTCGGGAAGAAGAACATAATCTAAGGAGATATTTCTAGGTATTTTGCTCATCTTCTTCTTTTTCACACCGGAAAAATTCCATATATTTACTAGTAGATAAAAAACATAGTTCTTGAGGAATCAAAAAGTTTTTCATTTAGGTTAGCTTAATTTAATATATGAGCAGCTCTACCGCAGCGCGGGAATTCAATAAGCAAATTGCCAGTGCTTTACAATCTATGGTTAAAGTTATTCTTGAGCATGAATATCCCATGCATTATTATACCGGAAGGTTGGTTGGAATTGATATGGGACATACTATTTGCTTAGAAAATGCCCGTAATGAAAAAAAACGTAAATTAGGAACAATTTTTATTCATGGTGATAAATGGGTTTCATTTACAATTGAAGGAGAACCCTTCCCGATGGAAGAATTGGCAGCACGATTACGAAAAGTCTTACCTGGAGAAGCCATTCGTATTAGTGACGATAATTCAATTAGTATTCTCGGTGGAAAGGTAGTTATCACGGAAAAGGGTGTGGAAGGTCGAGGTCCCACAGCTGAACGAATTCAAAAAGTATTTGATTCTTTTGTTAGTGAAAGGCACCATTGATGGACCCCACCATTGATGGATTATTTTATTTTATTTACTCTTCTTTTATTCTATATTCTCAGAATAATCCATCTATACTCTTTAAAAAACAAAAAATATTTAATTTCTCAAGGTAAAGATCATTGGGGAAAAAAGATATGGATACTGAAATTGTAAAGAAAAAACATCAAGAAATTTTCAATAGTAAACCCGAGATTATAGTTTTTGCTCCTGGACGAGTAAATTTGATTGGAGAACATACTGATTATTCCGAAGGCTTTGTCTTACCAATTGCGATTGATATGGGTATTACGGTAGCACTTTCAATAATTCCTGATTCTGAGGTTGTTGCGGTTTACTCTATTGATTACGATAAAAAGATCGTTGCGATGTATAGCGATTTTAATAGAAGTCAAGAAACATGGTTTAACTATCCAATGGGAGTTGCCAAGATCTTGAAAAATCAAGGCTATAATATTGGCGGTCTTCGCATAACTTTTACAGGAAATATACCCCAAGGAGCTGGATTATCTTCATCGGCCGCTTTAGAAGCAGCTGTAGCTTTAGGTATTAAAAATCTATTTAATTTAGATATTTCTAGAAAAGATCTCGCTAAAATTTGCCAAAAAGCGGAGCATGAAATTATTGGGGTTCAATGTGGCATAATGGATCAGTATATCTCACTTCTAGCGGAAAAGGATAAATATATGTTTCTGGATTGTCGTTCGTTAGATTACGAGATGATTCCTTGTGATTTTTCACCCTATCATTTGATTATTACGAATTCTAATGTTCCACATAAATTATCTCAGTCAAAATATAACGAACGGGTTAGTGAATGCATGGAAGCGGTAAAAATAATGGCTAACGATGACTCCAAAAAAACTCTGCGGGACTTTACCATGGAAGAATTTGAAAAAATGAAAATCCACTTACCGCCCAACAATCAGAAGAGGGCACTGCATGTCATTTCAGAAAATGAACGCGTATTAAAAGCCAAGAAAGCGCTATCTTCTGGTGATTTGGAAGCATTCGGCACTCTGTTAATCGAATCTCATGCCAGTTTACGGGATAATTATGAAGTAAGTTGTCCAGAATTAGATTGGCTGGTGGAATCAGCAATTACAATTAAAGGATGTGTTGGATCTCGTATGACAGGTGCTGGTTTTGGGGGATGTACGATAGGTCTGTTTTCGGATTCTGCATTAATTGAATATAAAAAAAAACTGCAGGATTATGAAACAAAATTTGGTTATCGTGCCGTTATATATGAATCATCTCCTCAACAAGGAGCACGAAAGATTTAAAACATGTTTTTTTTTAACTTTGTTATGTGATTTTAATTTCTTATTACCTTTTTTTTTCTACTTATGGCATAGTTCGATAGCAATTAATTATTAATCCATTCTCGCTAAATCTCTCAATTAATGCATCCTTAGCCATAGTAAACCGATATCTATCGCTTACTAGTCCGTTTGTGGTGTGATAATCACGTTAAGCTGTTAGTGGGCTTCTTAATGGATTAGCGAAATTCCCGTAAATCACAATGAGAAAGATTTAAGGCAGAAGGTAGTAACAATTTATTCTATAATAAAAGAAATCAACAATAGATGAAGAATATATTGAAATAACTGCAGATATTTGGAAAACGAAAAATTTTTATGAGATCATTGATTTTGGATATTATTGGTTTAGTAAATCCACTATTAATTCAAAATCTTAATGCTAACCATTTATTGAAATTCTTTCAAAATCACAAAACTTCTTTTAATTTAAAATTCGGTGATTTAAATGGAAACACATAAAACTTTAGATCCAATAATTGATGCATCTTTGATAAAAAACCTTCTAAATTCTGAACTAAAACGCCAATTGCTTAGTTTTATTTTCTTGATCCACGATGAACTCTTCTCTTATGCAAATATATTACGAGATCAAGCAAAGAATGTAAAGGATTTAATAGAAATTTATGATCTGGAAAAAACCGAGCAATCAGAAAAAATTGAGTTATTAGATAAACAAATTTTAGAAACTTTATGGAGATTTCATCTTTTTGAAGAAACAAAAAAAGACACCCTAGAAAAATATCTGAATTCCATGAGTATGAAAAACTTAAGAGATTTATTCACCTTCTTCAAAGATGGAAATGGCAATCTAATTCGATATTATTTCTACCCCGAAGAATTAGCGAATGTGCTAAGCTCTTTTTTTAAAGAATGGAAACAAAAAAAAATTCTATTAAAACAACAAGTATTTGAACTTGAGAATGTTCGCTGCAGGAAATATCCTATAATTCATAATGTTTTAAATAATCACAACATTGACGGAGATGATCTAATTCTTTTCCCTGAAAATACTTATGAAGTAATTAGGGAAATGAATTTAATATATGAACCACTTTTCTTTGCAGAATATTACCTCCATCAAATAATAGATAACATTGATGGTGATTTGAGTACCATTAAAAGTTTATTAGTAAGAATCTTCCCTTATTATTTCGATAACGCTCGAAAATTTGATGGTATTGTAAAAACCTTATTGAAGGAAAATGAAAACATAAACATTATTCAACAAATTATTGATAATGGTGACGATTATAATGAAGAATTAGTTGAATTGGTTTCTTCTGACACTTACTCTGAATATCATCAGGAATACATATTAGCTTTAGATAAAATCTTTAAATTAAACTGGGAATTTAGAAGAATTAAAGAAAAAGCGGAGAAAGAATATCAAAAGTGCTTTTCTGATAACTCCAAGATAGAGT
>Ga0164318_10005976_pt1 | contig 11788 bp, 11 predicted proteins | sample GuaBasSedimGuay9_FD_113734 | JGI IMG/M metagenome (GOLD analysis project Ga0164318, IMG submission 113734) | Subseafloor sediment microbial communities from Guaymas Basin, Gulf of California, Mexico - Guay9, Core 4571-4, 0-3 cm | ecosystem: Environmental > Aquatic > Marine > Hydrothermal vents... | reverse complement strand
GCGAGCGGGAGCGTCGCGTTATAATCCTGGCCGACCGCTGCGCCTTCTGGCTCTCCAAGCACTGGCTGGCCCTCTTCAACATTCTGGCGCTGCTCTACGTTGGCCTCCCCACCCTGGCCCCGGTGCTGATGTACCTGGGGGCCAAGGGGCCAGCGCTGGCTATCCACTTAATCTACCGTCCGCTGTGCAATCAATTGCCACAGCGTTCCTGGTTCCTCTTCGGCCCCCAGTTCGCCTACACCTGGCCGGAGTTGGTAGAGCGGGTCGGAGCCGACGCGCTGGTGAACCGGTGGTCATCTGCCTTCGTCGGTAATGAGGCCGTGGGGTACAAGATGGCCCTCTGCCAAAGATGCACGGCCATCTACGGCGCGATTTTCCTCTTTGGGCTGTTCTACGCATTGGGGCGGCGGCGCGTGCGTCCGCTCCCCTGGTGGGCCTATGTCGGCCTCGGTCTCCTGCCGATGGCACTGGATGGCGGCTACCAACTCCTATCATATGCCCTGCCCATACTACTACCACACGCCCCTATCATCACTTACGAGGCCACGCCGTTGACGCGCACTCTCACCGGAGGACTCTTCGGCCTGGCGACGGCTTGGCTGGCCTACCCTCTCGTCCAGGAGACGATGGACGAGTTCCACGAGACACTGCAACAGCGGTTTGGGTGGAAGTAGACTATGCTCCGAGAAGACATAGACGGCGTTGCATTGTATCGTTTCGAGGGGCTGAATCGGGCCGAAGGGGTGGTCCACGCCGTCCTTACCCGCATCGGCGGCGTGAGTCAGGGGCCTTACGCCACACTTAACCTGGGCCACACCGTCGGTGATGATTTGGCGGCGGTGGAGGAAAACCACCGGCGGGCTTTGCGCACGCTGGGATTAAAGCCTCGACAAGTCGTCAGCCCCTACCAGGTACACGGAGCGCGCGTAGGGGTGGTCGGGCGGGCTCACCGTGGCACCGTCCAGCCGGCCACCGATGCGCTGGTGACCGCTGTGCCCGCCGTGCCGCTCCTGATGCGCTTTGCCGACTGCGCGCCGATCCTTCTGTTCGATCCGGTGCGGCGCGTGGTGGGGATGGCTCACGCGGGGTGGCGTGGTGTGGTGGCAGGCACCGTCGAAGCGACGATACGGACGATGATGGAACGGTTGGGCTGCGACCCGGTCAGCCTCTGGGCCGGCATCGGCCCGACCATCGGTCCCTGCTGCTACGCGGTGGGGCCAGAAATCGCGGCGGCGGTGCAGGCCGCATGTCCACCTGGAGCCGACGTGGTACGCAGTGCCGATAGGCAGGCTTACCTTGACCTGCCCGCTGCGGTGGAGGCCCAACTCCGCGCCGCCGGGGTCGAGCAGATCGAGGACGCCGGCCTGTGCACCGCCTGCCACGTGGATGAGTTCTTCTCGCACCGGGCCGAACACGGGCGCACCGGTCGCTTTGGAGTAGTGATGGAGTTGTTGGAATGACCGAAATCGTGCACAATGTGACACGGGTTCAGGAGCGCATTGCCGAGGCTGCGCTGCGAGTCGGGCGAGACCCTGCCGAGGTCACATTGGTTGCCGTGGCCAAGACCTTCCCCGCCGAAGCGGTCGTCGCCGCTTATCAGGCCGGCGTGCGTCATTTCGGTGAAAACCGCGTCGAGGAGGGGATGACCAAGATTCCCGCCGTCCACGCCGCCATCTCCGGCCCTCGACCGACCTGGCACATGGTGGGTCACGTGCAGAGCCGGAAAGCAAAGGCCGTCGTCGCCCACTTCGACTACGTGCATTCGGTGGATCGGCTCAAGATCGCACGGCGACTGAGCCGCTTCGCGCAGGAGGCCGGACGGACACTGCCGGTATTGCTGGAGTGCAACGTCTCCGGCGAAGAGACCAAGTTCGGGTTCGACCTGCAGGATTGGGAGCACGACGAACCGCGACGCGAGGCCTTCTTTGCCGCCGTTGAAGAGATACTGGCGCTGCCGGCACTTTCGGTGCAGGGCCTGATGACGATGGCCCCCTTCGTCACCGACCCGGAGACCGTGCGGCCCGTCTTCGCCAGCCTGCGCGGCCTGCTCGACGCACTGCGGTCACGGTTCCCGGCCCACAAGTGGCGTCATCTCTCGATGGGAATGACCGACGACTTCGAGGTCGCGGTGGAGGAGGGGGCAACGATGGTGCGCATCGGACGGGCCCTTTTCGGCGCACGGCAAGGTTAGAGAATGTCGAAAAACTATCCGGAGGCCACGCTTCGGCGGGGATTTCCCGGCTGAAGCCGGGCCTCCACCCAAGTTCTTCGATCCACTCATCGGTGGAGGTTCAAGTGGCTTTTTTCCTGCTGCGGCTGATTAACCTGATGTTCACCCTTTACTCTTTCGCCATCATCGCTCGCGCGTTGCTTTCATGGGTTCGCATCAGTTACTACCACCCGGTGGCCCGTTTCCTGATTCGGATCACCGAACCGATACTGGCCCCATTGCGCCGCTACATCCCGCCCGTCGCTGGCGTGGATTTCACGCCCATGGTGGCTTTGGTTATCCTCTGGATTGCGGAGTGGCTGTTGCAGGCACTGATTGTGGCACTGTTCTAGCGCCGGAGGCCGGGATGACGCTGCGAGTGATCGAAGAGGAAGGGGGATGCACCTTTCAGGTGCGCGTTCTGCCCCGGGGCAGGCGGAACGAGGTCGTGGGGTTGCACGGGGAGGCGCTGAAAATACGACTGACGGCCCCGCCGGAGAGAGGCAAAGCCAACCGGGCACTGTGCGAGTTCCTGGCCGAGCGGCTAGGTGTCCCCCTATCGGACATCGAGATTCTCAGCGGCCATACCTCGCGCCAGAAACGGGTGCGTGTGGCCGGTGTCTCCGCCGATGTCATACGTGCTCTGCTTCGTCCCCGATGATCACCCGGCGCGTGCGGCCGGCGGCCTCGGGCGGGCCAATGATGCCCATCTCCTCCATCGTCTGCATCAGCCGTGCCGCGCGTGGGTGGCCGATGCGCAGCCGCCGCTGCAGGAGCGAGGCCGAGGCACTGCCGGTCCTGCGCACCAACGCGATCGCTTCCTGCAATAGTTCGTCATCCATATCACCCTCGGTCAGGCCGCGCTCCCCAGGCCGCATCATCCGCTCCCAGGGGGCCTCCTCCTCGATCTGGCCCACCTGCTCACGCCAGAACTCCACCACGCGCTCCACTTCCTCTTCCGAGACGAAGCAGCCCTGCACGCGCACCGGATAGCCCGCGTCGGCCGCCAGATAGAGCATGTCGCCCTTCCCCAGAAGCGTCTCCGCGCCGGGCATGTCCAAAATCACCCGCGAATCCACCTGGCTGACGGTGGCGAAGGAGATGCGAGCCGGAAAGTTGGCCTTGATCAGCCCCGTGACCACATCCACGCTCGGTCGCTGCGTCGCCACGACCAGGTGAATGCCGGTGGCCCGGGCCATCTGAGCGATGCGGCAGATGGTGCGCTCGACCTCGTCGGGGGCCAGCATCATCAGGTCGGCCAGTTCATCCACCAGCACGACGATGCGCGGGAGGGTCGGCTCCCCCTGTCGTTTCATCAGACGGTTATAATCGTCGAGATTGCGCGCAGTGGCGGCGGCGAAACGCTTGAAGCGGTCGTCCATCTCCAACGCCACCCAGCGCAATACTTTCACCACCCGCTCCAGGTCCACCTCCACCCGCCCGTAGAGGTGCGGCAGCCCGTTGAAGCGCACCAGTTCCACCATCTTGGGGTCAATCATCACCAGCCGCAGTTCGTCGGGCGTGTTGTTGTAGATGAGGCAAGTGGTGATGGCCTTGATGCAGACTGATTTCCCCGATCCGGTAGTGCCGGCGATGAGCAGGTGTGGCATCGCAGCCAGGTCGGCCACGACCGGCTCACCGGCCACGTCACGGCCCAGGGCGAAGGCCAGCGGTGAATCAAGGTTGCGAAACTCCTCCGATTCCATTACTTCGCGGACGCCTACCAGTTGGACTTTACTATTGGGCACCTCGATGCCGACGATAGAGCGACCGGGCACGGGGGCCTCGACGCGCAGACGGGAGGCTGCCAGCGCCAGTGCCAGGTCGTTCGCCAGCGTGCTGATCTGGCTCACCCGCACCTTATGGCGACGCCGCTGACCATCGGCCCCGGCGCGTTCCACGAAGCCCGGCCTGACGCCGAACTGGGTGACGGTGGGGCCGACGCGCACTTCGGCGACCTCCACCGGCAGGCCGAACTGGGCCAGCGTCTCCTCAATGATGCGCGACTTCTCGCGGATCTCCTCGTCGGTCAGCGCCGGGCCTGCGGGCTCGTTCAGCAGATCGAGTGGGGGCAGGGCGAGTTTGCGCCGGCGGGGACGAGCAGCAGGGGCAGGCGCTACCTGAGGCTCGGCCTCGGTCGGGGGAGGCGCGGTGCGATGGCGTTTCTTAGTCGGGCGCGGCCGGGAAGGAGGGATGGCTTTCTGCGGAGCGGATTTTGGGCGCGGTCGCTCACGCCGGGCGGCAGGCTTGGCCGGGCGGCGCAGCGCGTCCACGACCCGTTTGACGTCGGCGGAGGTCACGTCGAAGGCCAGGCCCAGGCCGAGAGTCAGCAACGCCAGCAAAAGGAGGATGGTCGCCGGCCAGCCCATGTAGGTCGAAAGCATAACGGACACCGCCCAGCCGACCAATCCGCCACCCCAACCGTCCTCCACCAGCCCCCACGGGTCACCCCGGCCGACAACGGTGTGAGTCAACGCCAGGAGACTGAAGAAGGTCAATTCAGCGCCGACGAAGGGCCGCCAGCGCCACTTTACCGGACGGTCCAGGTGGTGCTGCAACCACAGCAGGCCGGTCAGGAGGATGGCGACAGCGGCTGGGTAGGCCCCCCAGCCAAACCAGTACCGCAACAGGTTTATCCACGCATCGGCCCAGCGCCCGCTCGTGACACGGAACAGCGCCAGTAGCGTAATCACACCCAGTGCTATGGTTAGCAGGGCCAGGACCTGGTGCAGTAACGGGCTGGTCAGACCGGCCTGCCAGTTGACGCGAGGTGCGGGTTTCCTCTTGCTCCGCCTGGTCATTTTCCGCCGACCTGTCGCAGGCTCAATCCCATCCGCCGCCGCTCACTGTCAATACTGAGAACACGGGCGGTCACGACGTCGCCTTCGCTCACCACATTGCGAGGGTGAAGGAAATTCCCCTCCGCCAGTTCCGAGATGTGGATCAATCCCTCCAATCCTTCCTCCACCTGGGCGAAGGCTCCGAAATCCGCCACGTGGGTGACGACGCCCTCGACGATCTGCCCGACCTGATAGCGCTCCTCGACAAACTCCCAGGGGTCGGGCTGTAAGCGCTTGATGCTCAGACCCACACGCCCGCGCTGACGGTCCACATCGAGAACGTACACCTCCACAAGTTGGCCCGGCTTGAGGACATCGCTGGGGTGGTCTACCCGTCCCCACGAAAGTTCCGAGACGTGCACCAGCCCCTCCACACCACCCAGGTCCACGAACGCGCCGAAGGAACAGAGGTTGGTCACGCGGCCCTGGCATATATCACCGGGGCTGAGTTTGTCCAGTAATTCCTGCCGACGGCTCTCGTCGAGGCGGGTAGCCCGCTCCGAAAGGACAAACCGACGCTGTTCCGGGTCCAGTTCGATGATCTTGAGGCGCAACCGGGTCCCGATGCGACTCCGCAACTCATTGAGCCGTTCGTCACCATTCATGTAAGGTGTGAGGTCTACCAGGTGGGAGGCGGGGACGAAACCGCGCAGGCCATTCCACTCGACCAGCACTCCGCCACGGTTGCACCCCACTACCGGTAGTTCGATCACCTCTCCCCGCTCCATCGCCTCGCGGATCTCCCTCCATTTGTCCTCGGGAACCACTGGCCGCACCGACGCCGGAGTTCCAGAGGTCTCGAAGCCCCACCACAAGCCCACCTGATTGACGGCAGGGGCCGCTCTCCCGTTCTCCCCATCGCGCAACAGCGCCTCCCAGTATCCCTCATCTGGCGGCGTATCCGCAGGAATCCACTCCCACACATCACCCATCGTTCTTTCGTCTTCCATCACCCCCACCTCGTATACATAACGCATAACATCCCACGTTTCACTTGATTATATGGTGGTGCCAACGCCTTGTCAAACCACCTCCTCTCCTGATCCACCTCCGAGTGACTTAACTCCCACCATTCAACTCCTCCCGCTCCATCTCCGCCAGTGTCTGGGCCACCGCTTCGATGGCGACGCGCTGCTTGCGATACAGGTCTGACTCACTCATCGCCAGCCGCTGTGCAATCTCGCGCACTTTGCGCCCCTGGAGGAATTTGAGTTCGAGAATGTTGTACAGGATCCATTCCGGTGTTGTCATCTGACGCTGCCCATCGGGGCGCAAGCGTTCGATGGCCTGCTTGAGCACGGCCCGCAGACCCTTCATTGCGTTGCCGTCGTGCTCCCGCGCCGCTCGCTCTACCACGCGCAAAGACAGGAGCGGGCTCGTAGTCAATTTGGGGCCGCCCCAGTAGTGACTGAGCGCGTCCCTGACCCACTGACGAAACTCGGCGGACTCCGCCAGATTGAACCCAGAGAGCGCCTGTTCCCCGACGTAGTGCAACACTCCCCGACGACGCTGAATGTCCTCGATCTCCGGGATGATCCGCTCCAGCGCACTGAAGATACCCTGCTGAAGTTGCCGATCTTCCAGCGCCGCTCCCGCCTGAGCGAGCAAGGCCTCCACCCCCTCCTTCTCTTCGGGGCTCAAGTCCGGCTCAGGGGTGCGTGCCGCCATGCCCACCACACCGATGACGGCATCCTGACCTTGGGTGTGCAGGGGGGCCAGCCAGTAACCGTTCCAGACGAACAGGTCTCCGTGGCGCTTGATACGCCTCTCTCCTGGGGAGGCCCCAGCGAAGGCCTGCCAGGCTTCCGGCGGTAAATCGGCCGCTCCCGGCTCCAGCGGCCCACATACGACCTCCAGGTGAGGCACACCGCCGTCTACGACGACCACGAAGGCAGTTCTCACCCGCAGCAGGTCACATAGCGCCGTGAGCACGTTCTCCAGAAACTGGCGCAGATCGGTCGTCGTCAACAGCCGGTTACTCAACTGCTGAATCCACTCGATCTCGGGCTGATCCTGACGATAAAGTGCACGGTCAATCAGCGGCTTTGCCAGTTCGATGCCCAGTTGCAGCAGCAGAATGACAGCGACGACGCCGAAAAGCATCAAACGACGGCTTGAAAGTCCGAGCCACCCTTCTGCCTGTGATGCGGCAATGAGCACCACGACTACCAGCGTGGCGACGAAGGGCCCGCGCAGGAGGAACCGTATCAGCCGATGCTTTACCACCCGGTCGGGGGTGAGCGCGCCGAAGAAGGCCACACTGTACGAGAGAAGTACCAGCATCAGCCCGACGGCCACGTTCCCCAGCACCAGCAGCAGCCAGAGAGCGACCCCCGGTACTGAGGTTGGCCAGCCGGTGAGGAGCAGGTAGGGGAAAACCCCTGCCGCCGGGGCCGCGAAGGTGGCCGTCAGGTAAGTCATACGACGTCGTGAGGTCGAGGTGAGGCAACGGCGACGCGCCCACAGGACGTTGACCGCTCCCCAGCCCACGGCGGCGAAGAAGTACAGGACGAAGAAAAGGAAAAACGGCCCCGGCAGCAGATGGGGGGCACGAGGGGCCAGCGCACCACCGTGCACGATGAGGTCGGTCAAAGTCGCGCCCAACAGCAGCAAGGCACTGAAGAGGTAACTGATGCGGACGGCAATGTCACGCAGTCGGCTTCGGGCACCAGTGGTGATCAGCAGAGCGTTGGAGAAACTCAGATAGGCGGCCGGGGTGAAGGCGATGCCCACCCATTGAATTCGCAGCCATAGGATGGCCCTCTCCAGGTCTTCAACACCGAACAACGCCAGGTCCACGAAGTAGGTGAACAGCACACACGCCAGCAGCATAGCGAACGAACGGGCCACACCATTGCGGGGGTTGTAGATGATAAGATAAAGCAGCAGGGCACAGGAGAAGATAACGATGCCCGAGAGGAGCGCAACGTTGATAAGTTCGAGAAACTCTTGTAGAAATCCCATCAACCCGACCACGAGACCATGCTAGCGCAACGATTCTCCGAAGAATAGAGCAATATCCTGGCTCGGCCAATAGTGATCGTTATAGCCACAGAAAGCCAACCCTCGCGAGCGACAGAAGCGGATGGCGGGGTAGTTCTTGGTCTGTATCTCGATCACCAGCCGCATCAGGTTGTGATTGCGCCCCCACCGGGCAGCGGCCTGCAAGAGCGCCGTTCCTATGCCCCGCCGCCGCCGGGGCCGATCCACAACTAGGTCACTCACCCAGGCGATGCCGTGCTCTGTCCAGGCGGTCAGCGCCACGTAACCGTAAACGCTTCCGCCCTCCCCCGCTACCAGGAAGCCGTCACAGCGACGCCATCCCGCAAGGAGATCATCACCCTGGCGCGGGTAGTTAACCCGTATCTCACGGGGGAGACGTGCCACCCGAAAGGTGACCGTCAACATGCCGTTCTGTTCGCGCGTCTCCATCTGCCAGACGCGGTCGGTGACATAGGAATGGTCCAACGCAACGCACACTTCCAGGTCTCTTGGCCGCGCCGGGCGCACCCGCATCTGCTCTCTCCTGCTAACTGTTGACGGCTAATCTGGTTGGCGGTGCAGAGCAGGACGGACATCCCGCTTCAACAGGGACTCGCCGGCTGAAGTCGGGCCTCCAGCCACATTTCGCACCGGGTATTATTCTACCACCACGCCACCGTCGGGGCAAACGAGGCTCGGTTCCGATCCCTCTCCAGCCACTCCCTCACCACTGCCTCGATCTCCTCCGCTGTCGTCTCGGTGACGTCGAACCAGCGAATGGTGGGGTCGTTGAGGCGAAACCAGTTATATTGATGGCGAATGAAGCGGCGCGTCGCACGTTTGATCTCCGCTACTACCTCCTCCAGCGTCGCCCGTCCCTCGAAGTAGGGTCTGAACTGCACGTACCCCAGGCCCGACATCGCCGGCAGGTCCCACCCGTACCCTGCCTCCAACAAGCGGCGCACCTCGTCCTCCAGCCCGGCGGCCATCATCGCCTCCACCCGCCGGTCGGCACGGGCGTATAGGGCCATCCGCTCCATCGTCAGGCCGATCTGGAGGATGTGGTAAGGGGGTGGCTGCTTGCGCTGCTGCGCGGAGATGGGCCGTCCCGTGAGCAGGCAAACCTCCAGTGCGCGGATGACCCGCCGGACGTTGCGGGGGTCAATGCGCTTCGCAGCGTCGGGGTCCAGCCGGGCCAGGCGGGCGTGGAGCGCCGTGGCTCCATCGCGTTCGGCCTGGGCCTCCAGTTCGGCCCGCAGGGTGGGGTCGGGCGGGACGCGGGGGATGCGCCACCCCTCGACAACAGCCCGCACGTACTGCCCGGTGCCCCCGACCAACAGCGGCAACTTCCCACGGGCTTGGATGTCCGCGATGGCGCGGTAGGCCCGCTCCTGGAACTCGGCCAGTCCCACCGTCTCGTCGGGCTTGGCGATGTCAATCAGGTGATGGGGGACGCGGGCGCGCTCCTCGGGGGTGGGCTTGGCCGTGCCGATGTCCATCCCTCGGTAAAACAGGCGGGAGTCGGCGGAGACGATCTCACCGTCCAGCGATTCGGCCAAGCGCAGCGATAGCGCCGTCTTGCCCACCGCTGTCGGCCCAACGATGACCACCAATGGATTGCGGCTTGCGGATTGCTCCTCTGCTCCCCTGCTCCCCTGCTCCATTGCTCCCTTGCTCCGTTGCTCCCCTGCTCCCTTGCTGCCTGCCTCCTGCATCCTGCTTCCTACCCAATACTCTCATACACCTCGACCCGCAGCAACCGGCCGGTCCGGTCCATCTCCACCGCCACCAGGCCCACCCGCCAGTCCACATCGTTCAGGTCGTGCTCGGCCAGGTAGATGAGCGCCACGTCAATCATGCGCTGCCGCTTGGCCGGTGTGATAGATTCCTCCGGCGTGCCGAACTCCCGCCCACGCCGCGTGCGTACCTCGAAGAAGGCCCATACCTCGCCCCGGCGGGCCACGACGTCTACCTCACCAACCTGACAGCGCCAGTTACGCGCTACAATTTCATAGCCGCACCTGGTTAACTCTGCGACCGCCAGTTCCTCCCCCCGCCGTCCCAGTTTTACCCTTTGGTCATTCATCGTGACTTTGACTTTCTGAGCCTTTGGACATAAGTTCGGACATCGTCAGGTCGGTGCCAGGACTTTGGCTTGACATTCCACGCCGATTGTGATAGTACATTTATGAACCGGGTGGTCCGGAATACTCACGGTAACCAGTCCGTGGGTGAATCCGGACAGTACCGCGTAAGCGGACCCCGGTCGTTTTGTTTTATCCCAGCGCCTCCAATAATTCCTCCAGCGTCACCCGATGGTTAGGTTTTACCTCTTTCACGCTCTGGTCAATCTCGAGTTCCACGCTTACTCCGCGTGATCATCCCTGCGTTGCTTACGTGCGTGCTCCTCCACCAGCCGCTCGTAATGGGCCAGCAGCCTGGCCGAGGTGCGGTGGATGTCGTATTGATCACACGTCTCCCGCGCCCCGGCGGACAGCCGAGCCCGCAGGCCCGGCTCCGTCGCCAGGCGGCGCATCTGTGCCGCGAAGACGCCCGCATCTTCGGGACTGAGCAGGCCGTTGAGGCCATCCACAATGGTATCCTCGATTCCCGGGCTGGGGATGCCCAGCACCGGCAGACCGGCGGCCAGCGCCTCCAGCACGGTCAGAGGGTGTGATTCGCTGACCGAGGGGATGACGAAGAAATCGGCCATTGCCAGCCAGTTGGGCACATCCTCATAGGGCACTTCGCCGATCATATGGACCCGTGGGGCCAATCCCAGCAAGTGCATCATTTCTCTAAGGCGCTCCTCTTCTTGGCCGCTACCGATGATGACGAGGTGCAGGTCCGCTGCTTCACCGGCAACGCGGGCGAAGGCGTGCAGCAGGAAAGGCAGGTTCTTCTCCGGCCCCAGCCGCCCAACCGTCATCGCCACCACCGCGTGCTCAGGGAGCCCCAGGTCGCGTTTCGAGAGCGGCGCGGTGGGGTACTGAAACTGCGCCACGTCTATGCCGTTGGGGATAATTTCAATGTGACAGGTCACACCCAGTTCTCGCAACGCCCGCTTTATCCCCCGCGAAGGGGCGACGACCAGGTCACATTGCTCGGTGAAATGGGGCAGGTACGCCTCCAGGAAGGCCCGCGAGAGCCCTTCCGGGATGAAAGGGGCGTAGAAACGGGCCTGCACGTGGTAGCGCGTGTGGTTGGTGAACACAACCGGGATGTTGTACCGCCTGCCCAGGCTCACTGCCTGTCGTCCGCTGATGAACGGATGATGCACGTGCAGCACGTCCATCGTTTTAATCTTTTTCCGGGCGCGACGGGAGAACAGGAAACTGAGGTGGTAGCCTGTATCGGAAAGGGGGATGGCCGGGGAGCGGATGACGTGCAACTCCTCGTCCTCGTAATCCTCGTGGCCCAGTGTGAAGACGAAGACCTTGTGCCCCCACGATTCGAGGACACGCTTGTGGAGAGAGACGAAGTTGGTCACTCCGTTGATGACCGGCTTGTAGACCTCGGTCAATTGGCCAATGCGCACACTACACCTCCTTGCCGGACATGGTACATCAGCGAAAGGCGGACGTCAAGCCGATGCTAAATACTGGTGGCTGGCTGCTGGAGGCCGGAGACGGACGCGTAGTAAGCGCAGTGGTCCTGCAGGACGCAGCGGGCGCATTCGGGGTTGCGGGCGTGGCAGACGGCGCGCCCGTGGGCGATGAGATTGAGGTGGAAGGGGTAATAAATCTCCGGCGGGATG
>Ga0164318_10005974_pt1 | contig 11790 bp, 12 predicted proteins | sample GuaBasSedimGuay9_FD_113734 | JGI IMG/M metagenome (GOLD analysis project Ga0164318, IMG submission 113734) | Subseafloor sediment microbial communities from Guaymas Basin, Gulf of California, Mexico - Guay9, Core 4571-4, 0-3 cm | ecosystem: Environmental > Aquatic > Marine > Hydrothermal vents... | reverse complement strand
CAATGCTCATATTTGCTTTCTCAAAGTCCCTACCATTGATAATTGGAGGGGCGGTCTTATTTTCACTTGGAGCTTCAGTGAGCGAAGCCTCCACTAAACCTCTGGCAACTGAGATTTCAACACTTAGAGGAACAGCTCTGGGCTTCTTAGAAAGCATAAAGGATATCGGACAGGCGCTGGGCCCCATAATCGTTGGTTTCCTTGGTTTTGAGATGGGTTTTACTTTTGTTGGAGTCTTTGGAATTGTGGCACTCTTGATCTTCATGATAACCTTTAAAGTCATACAGATTAAGGATAAAATATGAGTCTCTCATTTGAACCCGTGTGGTTTGACTCACTGGGAGCCAAAAGCTCCTGCGTATTAGTTAAAACTCCCGATATCTCAATTTTAATAGATCCCGGAATTGCAATCATGCAGCCGAGCTTTCCCGCGACTGAAGAGGAAAAGATCAAATGGTTAATAGAAGGGGAGAAAGCAATAAAGAAAGCCTGCGAAAAGGCGGACGTTATCATCATCTCACATTATCATTATGACCACTACTTTTCAAATGACTTCGGGATCTACAAGGGAAAAACGCTTCTAGTTAAGAGTCCAAACGAATACATAAACGATTCCCAGAGAAAGCGAGCCGAATATTTCTATTCCGGCCTCTGCAGATACTTTGGAAATATCACCCTCCAAAGCATTCTCAAAAAAGCTGAGATAAGGGAGTATCCAGACCCTCTTAAAGAATTACCAATCGCTTCCACCAGAGACTTTGGGGAATATAATAAAAGAAGAGAGCAGCTTTTTAAAAAGGGATTGAAGTGGTTCAAAAATAGGGTTAACAACTGGAATAAGAATCCAAAAATCCCTGAAATAGAATTTGGAGATATCCACGTGATTTTTGCCGACGGAAGGCAATTCCAATTTGGAGATACGAGGATTAGATTTACAAAGCCGTTGTTCCATGGCATTGAGTTTTCAAGGGTTGGATGGGTAATTTCGATTGTGATTGAGCATGGTGGTAAAAAATTCATTCATTCGAGCGATTTAAATGGTCCCATAATTGAGGACTACGCTGAGTGGATAGTTAGAGAGAACCCGGATATGTTAATTTTAGATGGTCCAATGACCTACATGCTTGGTTATCTCCTTAATAAGATCAATTTGAAGAGAGCAATTAGGAATGCTGTCAAAATCGTTAGAGAAACCGATGCGGAGGTTATCATCTACGACCACCATCTGCCAAGGGAGCGGCACTTTAAAAAGCATACAGAAAAAGTTTGGGAAGTGGCGGAAAAACTTGACAAAAACGTTTTAACTGCCGCGGAATTTTTAGGAAAGGAGCCGAAGGTTTTGGAAGCTGGAAGATAAAAGAAAAGAAAATCACTTCAAAATTATCCTTGCGTCGACAATCATGGCGCCTTCGCCTTCATTGTAAACAAAGACAGGGTTCAGATCCATTTCTTTGAGGTAGTCTTTGAGATCATCTACAAGCTTTGAAACCTTGAGAATCATGTCCACGAGCGCCTTCATGTCCGCCGGCTCTTCTCCTCTTGCACCTGCGAGAATTGGGTAACCTTTGATGTTCTTTATCATTGCCCAGGCATCCTTCTCCTCTATTGGGACTATCCTAAAAGTAACGTCTTTGAGTATCTCAACAAATATACCGCCTAAACCGAACATAACTGCGTGTCCAAATTGTGGATCCTCCGTAACACCTATAATTACTTCCCTTCCGGGCTTTAGCATTGGAGCAACCAAAACACCCAAAATCTCTGCGTCCGGACGATATTTCCTGGCATTTTCGTGTATCTCCTCCCACTTCTTTCTCAGCTCGTCAGCATCCTTTATTTTCAGTGCAACAACCCTCGCATCGCTTTTGTGGAGAATTTGAGGTGACATAAGTTTCAAAACAACTGGATACCCAATTTCCTCGGCATATTTTATTGCCTCGTCGGCACTCTTGGCGAGTTTCTCCTCTGGGAGGGGCAATCCATAAGCCTTTAAAACCTGCTTTGCCTCGTATTCCACCAGCGACTTCCTACCCTTAGCCAAAACTCCATTAATAATTTCCAATGCTTCTTCTTTCATCTTTTTCACCCCATAAACAGTGAAAAGGAGAGCTCATTCCCCGAGCTTCTCCAGATATTTAGCGTATTGAACCAAACCTGCAACGGCTCTAACTCCCCTTTCAGGTGTCATATAAACAGGAATTCCCTTATCCTCAAGAATCTTTGCATAATACTCCGTCTTCTTACCACCCATCGCCACTGCAACTATGGGCTTATCGCTCTTCTGAGCATACTCTGCTAGAATATCAATTAGCTCCATCTCATCAAGAAGAGGCACCTGGAACAGGGTTATGATAACTATGGCATCCACATTGGGATCGTTCACAAAGGCTTCAATTGCATATTTGTATCTCTGAGCATCCGTATCTCCAACCACATCCGTCGGGTTTCCTGCAACAGCGTGCGGTGGGAACTTCTCCTTAAGGAAGTCTATGGTCTCCTTGCTAAGCTCAGCCATCTTTAGCCCAAATTTTGCAACCGCGTCGCTTGCCATAACTCCCGCTCCACCGCCATCCGTGATTATTCCAACCCTATCGCCCTTTGGAAGCTTGCACTTTGCAAAGGCTTTGGCAACGTCAAACATGTGCTCAAAATCCTCTGCCCTTAGAATCCCTGTCTGTTTGAATACAGCATCATAAATCGTATCAGCACCCGCCAGTGCACCTGTGTGGGAGGAAGCTGCCTTTGCACCATATTCCGTCTTCCCGCTCTTTAGAGCGATGACGGGCTTGACGGCTGTTATTCTCCTCGCGGCTTCTATGAATTTCCTTCCCTCCTTAACACCCTCTATGTAGAGGGTCACGACTTTGGTCTGCTCGTCGTGTATGAAGTAGTCCATCAGATCCGCATCGTCCACATCCAGCTTGTTTCCATAGCTCACCATTTTGCTTATGCCTATGCCAGCCATGGCAGCCCAGTCGAGCATTGCAGCGGCAAAGGCGCCGCTTTGAGTGACAAAGGCTATATTTCCGCTTGAGGGTCTATCCATCTTATTCTCGGGCAAGAAGACGGTATCAACACCCGTATCCGGGGCATAAATACCAACACAATTAGGTCCAACAATTCTAATACCGTTCTCTTTTGCAGTCTGGAGAATATCTCTCTCCATCTTCTTTCCTTCTTCTCCTAGCTCTCCAAAGCCACCCGTGATAATAACGACAGCTTTTATGCCCTTCTCCGCTATGTCCTTCATTGTTGCTGGGACAAACTTCGCTGGTATTGATATTACTGCCAGCTCTGCATCCTCAGGGACTTCTCTAACGTTTTTGTAAACTTTGTAACCTTCGATCTCATCAAGCTTTAGATTCACGGGATAGATATTACCTTTGAAAATCCCCTTCTCCTTGTTCATTTTGAAGTTTTCAAAAATTACGTTTCCAACCTTTCCCTTTTTATCTGTGGCACCTATGATGGCGACGCCCTTGGGTTCAAAGAAAGGCTTCAACTCTTCCACTATCCTTGGCTTCTCCATATTCATCACCTTTAGTTTAAAACCTTCGTTGAAATTTCTTCGGAATTGAAAGTTCTCACTTGGAAATTCTCTATTTAATGCTATAAAAGTTTTATGCACTTAAAATATGGGCTTTAATGATTAAAAAAGCTCATCAATGCGGATTTTTGGAAAAGGGGATTCCAATAAATTTATACATTTGAGTGATAGAAACTTGATGTGATGCATCATGAAAATTGAAGATTATATCATAGAAGCAATCCGTTTGGCGGTTACTAAGTTACCGGATGACACGGTAAGTGCACTGAAAAGAGCCTATAAAGAAGAAGAGAAGCCCATAGCAAAACTTCAGCTGGAAAATATCTTAAAAACAATTGATCTTGGCGGAAAATACTCCCTCCCTCTGTGTCAGGATACAGGCACACTCACATTTTTTGTGGAGGCGGGAGTTAGTAGTCCGTATTTAAAAGATATTAAAGAAGTTTTGATCGATGCAACGAAAAGAGCCACAAAAGAAATTCCCCTGAGACCCAACACCGTTGATGTGCTCACCAACAGAAACAGCGGTGATAATACCGGCCGGTTTATTCCGATAATTCATTGGGAGCTTGTGGGAGGGGACAAAGTAAGAATTGCGATAATGCCCAAGGGGGGAGGAAGCGAGAACTGTTCCGCTTTGGCTATGCTCACTCCGGGACAAGGCTTTGAGGGAGTAAAGAGATTTGTGATTGAACACGTTAAACAATGCGGTGGAAAGCCGTGCCCTCCGGTGATCCTCGGCATAGGTATTGGAGGGGGGAGTGATTTTGCTCTGAAACTTGCTAAAAAAGCCCTCCTGAGACCCCTAGGAATGAGACATGAGGATGAGAGAATTGCCAAACTTGAGGAGGACATTTTGGGGGAAGTCAACTCCCTTGGAATAGGTCCCATGGGACTTGGGGGAAAGACAACCGCACTTGATGTCAAAATAGAGTATGCACACAGACACCCCGCTTCATTTCCCGTTGGGCTCGTGGTCCAGTGCTGGGCTAACAGGAGGGCTTTTGTTGAGATAAGCGAAGGAGGGGTTAGGGTATGGCAGTGAACCTGAAGACTCCCCTAGGGGAGGATATTCTAAATCTAAAAGCCGGTGATATTGTATATCTATCGGGAACTATTTTTACGGCAAGAGATTTGGCTCATAGAAGAATGATAAAGCTTTCAAAGAGGGAGCTCCCCTTTGATCCCTCCGGAGCTGTTATATATCACTGTGGCCCTATAATCAAAGAGATACCGGGGGGATACGAAGTTATATCCGCGGGTCCGACCACGAGCGCCAGAATGAACACATACCTCGAGGATGTTTTGAGTATGGGAATCAAAGGAATAATAGGGAAAGGGGGGATGGATCCAGAACCTTTTAAAAAATATGGCGCCGTTTACTTTGCATTTACTGGAGGAGCCGGGGCACTTGCTGCGAGGAGCATTAAGAGAGTTCTTGGTGTACAATGGCTTGATCTAGGAATACCCGAAGCCCTCTGGCTGTTTGAGGTGGAGAACTTCCCGCTGGTGGTTGCGATAGATTCCCGGGGAAACTCGCTTTATAAGCAGGGAAAGTATTTTTAACGCCAAAACAGAAACTAGTTCAGGTGTAATTTATGAGCACTATTAGTAAGGTAGTACGCTATGAGGACGAGGAGGAGTTTTTGAGAGAGATGGACGAGGTTCTGGAGAGGTTCACATATCTGGCATCCCGTTATGGGAGCGGTAATGTTGTGGAGGGATTTCTCCTCTGGGATTACATAGGAATCAGGGATTACGAGGGGATTAAGGTTTTCCGTCTTGGTGAGTTTCCTTATGTGGAGGGAGTCCTGAAGATTGAGAACCATCAGCGCCGTATCATGGAGAGGTATTTTGACGAAATGGAGAGCAAGCGGGATGAGATAACGACAGAGGAGATAGCATACTTTGTGAAAATGATGAACGAGGAACTTGGGGTGGATTTGGTATTCTATGAAGCCTATGATCTGGGGCTCAACAGGAACGATGCATATTTAATAATCAATGTAAAGGCACTCAACTACCTGGAGCATGTTGTGGATGCGGAAGACAGGGAGATTTTTGAGGATGCCGTCAGGCTTTTGATGGCACTAATTTAGGTGAGGAGAGTGAGATTGTGTATGAAGAGGCTGTGGTGATGGGAATACTTCAGGGTGTCATGGAGTGGCTTCCGATAGGCACTTCGGGCCATGCCATGCTAGCTCTGATGGATCTTCTCGGTGTTTCACCCGAATATGTTTACACGTATTCCCTGATGATACATCTTGGAGCTCTGATGGCTCTGGCTTATAAATTCAGATATGAGCTGGGAAAGATATTTTTTAAGCTTATAACTTTTAGGTGGGGAGAAGAGGAGAGTTTTATCTTTTATTCAACTCTTTTTACGGGAATAGTAGGGTTGCCCGTATACAAAGCCCTTGGTGAAAGGGCAGCCTCTTTGAATATAGATGCTGTGAATGGAGTTATAGGTGTGTTGCTGATAATAACGGGCATCGTTCTTCACAGAGCTCATGAAAATCCAATTAGGAGAGTTAAGAGGGAGAAGGGATTGAAAGAGGGAGATGAAGTTGGGATTGTAGAGTCCGTCAGTGCTGGAATTGCTCAAGGCGTTGCAATTTTACCGGGAATTTCACGTTCGGGCATCACCATCGGGGCACTGCTCCTCTTAGGGGTCAATCAGGAAAAAGCAGTAAGATTGAGCTTTTTAATTGCACTTCCCGCAATATTTGGAAACCTGTTCCTGGAAGCTCCAAGGACTGCTATGCCCGTCAATGTATCCATAGTTGCAGTCTTAACCTCCTTCGTGGTGAGCCTTGCAACCCTCGAAGTCATGCTCAGACTTGCCAAAAAGTTAAATTTCTCAAAGTTCTGTATATTATTTGGTAGCATTGCGTTGGTGGGGGTGTTAATTTGAAGGGGGTTATACTTGCAGCGGGTAAGGGTGAGAGGCTTAGACCCCTAACTGATGACAGACCCAAGGTCATACTTAAGATTGCCAATAAGCCAATAATAGAGTACATTCTGGACAACATGTATCCCTTCGTCGATGAATTCATAATCATAGTGCGCTATCAGAAGGAGAGAATAATCCAAATGCTCGGGGATGAATTCAAAGGAAAGCCCGTGACGTATGTGGAGCAGATGGAAGGAGAAGGTTCCGCCAGGGCAATCTATTCGGCAAAGGACGTAATAGAAGATGAGCCATTCATAGCGGTTAACGGGGATATATACTTTGAGAGGGAGGTATTCAAAGGTTTGATGCAGGCATTCAGAGACAAAGATGCCGCTCTTGCGGTTAAGGAGTTTGAGGATTTAAGTCATTTTGGGATGATAGAAGTCGAGGGGGGGCTCGTTAAGAAGGTAAGGGAAAAACCGGGCAGGGTCAGGGGTTATGCCAATCTCGGGATATACATCTTTAAACCAGAGATAATGGCTTTCATAGAGCGCACACCTCTAAGCGAGCGCGGTGAATACGAGATAACGGATACGTTGAATCTCTATCTGAAGGAGGGTAAGAGGATAGGTGCTGCCCTTTATGAAGGGTACTGGAACGATATAGGACGACCCTGGAATCTGCTGGAGCTCAATGAATACATCCTCAAAACAAAGCTCGAACACAGGATTGAAGGTATAGTGGAGGAAGGTGCAACCCTGATCCCCCCCGTCGAAGTGGGAAGAGGCACCATAATCCGGAGTGGCGCTTATATTATAGGCCCGGTTAAAATAGGAGAGGACTCCAAGATAGGGCCCAACTGCTTCATAAGACCCTACACGAGCATAGGAAACCACTGCCACATTGGAAATGCCGTTGAGATAAAGAACTCCATAATAATGGATCATTCCAATGCACCACACCTAAACTACGTGGGCGATTCAATAATCGGCGAGCATTCCAATCTGGGCGCCGGCACAATCACCGCAAATCTGAGGCATGACAGCGGGCATGTTAGGGTCGAGATCAAGGGGAAGCTTGAGGACAGCGGAAGGAGAAAGCTCGGGGCAATAATAGGACATGGGGTTAAAATAGGCATAAATGTGGCGATATATCCCGGCAGGAAGATAGGGAGCGAGTCATTTGTTGGCCCGGGAGTTATCGTTGATAGGAATGTTCCTTCGAATACATTGGTAGTTGTCAAACAGGAGAAAGTTATCTCAAAGAGGGGGTGAGTATGGAGCTTATTCCCCTGTTTAATTTGATCTCACGATGGATTTTATTCTTAATGGTGACATATAAGTTTTACAGGGAAAAAACCGAGGGATGGTTATTCATGGCATTTGCCTTTTTATTGGACGCTCTTAATCCGGAAGTTCTATTACTGGAACCTTTAGGAGTGAAATTAATAAAAGAAGCCGCTTTTGTGGTGGATATGACAGTATCCTCCCTTCAGGGCATTCTTCTTCTGATGGCCGCTATTTACCTTTCAAAGTCAAGGATGAGTATGAGGGACAAACTCAAGATTGGATGCCTGGCATTCATTACATACTTATGGCTCTTCTTAATAAGTATCCAGTCATTTTCTTCCAACTTCACCTTCCGCACCTCACTTCCAATGACACTCTATGCAATTGGATATATCTACCTAGGATACGTCCTATACAGGTATGTGCTGCGCAGGGATATGGTCCAGCTTTTGCTACCCATCGGGATGGTTGGACTGGGCGTGCTCAACCTATCATATCCCTACACCGCAACACTCGAGTGGTTTGTACCCCATGGACTTGCCCTTGGAACCTTCCTTAGAGCACTCATGACAATAGGTGTCATTAAATTTGTACTTTTCCCTATTCTTCCACCGGAAGAGGAAGTTAAAGGCACGGTAAGTGAAAAAAGAACAATAATCTTCGAGAATTTTGAAGATTTCACAAGAAGCTTCCCCGACCTCTTTAGAAGCAACAACGCTGTTATCATAACCCGCAGGGATATTAACGCATTGAAAAAGGAGATCGACAGAGACGATGTGGTGTTCTGGGTTACCAAAGCCTACGAGGGCACAATGAATGGTGAATACAGGATCTACGCAATAAGTCCCACAAAAATTGACATACTCATAGATCTCATCAACAGGGAGCTTGAGAAGGGCTACAACGTTGTTTATATAGATGCTTTTGAGTATCTGGTTGTGGAGAATGGGTTTGAAGCGGCTGCAAAATTCCTCATATCTCTGAAGGATAGGGTGATTCACAACAATGCCTCATTGATAGCGGTTATTTCAATGAATGCCCTGGATTTAAAGCAAAGGAAACTGCTTGAGAATGAGTTTGAAGTATTTAAAAGGAATCATAGAAGAGAACCATATTTGTAGAATATCTGGCATGTTCCCTCATAGGAAACCATACATGGTCCCACGGGGTTTCTGGGTGTGCAGACCTTTCCAAAGAGGGGGCACTGTGTTGGGAGAGCCAGACCCCTGAGCACGGCACCGCATATGCATCCTTTTTCCACCTCTGGCATCTTTGGAACCTCAACATCGTAGAAACTTCTTATCTCGTAATCGCTGAATTCTTTTTTAAGCTCGAGTCCGCTCTTCGGGAAAACCCCGAGAGCCCTCCATTTTGCATCAACAACATTGAAAATTCTCTCTATGCTCCTCTGCGCTTCAACGTTGCCCTCATACCTTACCACTCTCGTATACTCGTTTTCCACCTTCGCTTCACCTTTCCTTATCTGCCTCAGGAGCATCAGGATGCCCATGAGAAAGTCTATGGGCTCAAAACCTGCAACTACTTGAGGAACCCCATACTCCTTGCTTATGTGCTCCCATCCCTTTACCCCTATTATCACGGAGACATGACCCGGTGCTATTAGACCATCAAAAACCGTGCCCTGCTTCACGAGAACCTCCACAGCCGGAGGCGTTAAACGGTGGACCGAATATATTTTGAAGTTATCTCTCTCCTCATCTATTGCTTCCTCCAAAATACCCGCTGCAGGAGCGGTGGTTGTCTCAAAACCGGGGGAAAAGTGGACGACAAGTTTATCGTTTTCAAGTGCTATCTTGTACGAATCATAAATTGAATAGACGATTCTCACATCAAAACCTTGACTTCTCAAATCGGCAAAACTTCCAACGGCGGTAGGGATTTTATACATATCCCCAAAAGTCGTTAAAATTATATCTTCCCCCTCTTCCCGAGCTTTCCGCATTATGGCAATCATTCTTGCAACATCTTCGGCAGGGGTTATGCAAACAGGACATCCAGGGCCACTCATTATTTTAACATTCTCAGGGAGAAGGGATCTTATCCCGCTCCTCGTGACGGTATCCTCATGGGTTCCACATACATGCATGAGCTTTACCTCTCGTCCTATCTTATCTGACTCTCGCTTTATAGAAATCAGAATCCTTTGTGCAAATTCTTTATCCTCAAAAATTGAGAGATCCAGCATCTTCATTCCTCCAGAACGCTCATGATTTCTTCCCATGCTTTCAGACTCTCAAGGGCGGCTTTTTCATCCATCTTCTCTATGGCAAATCCTGTGTGAACGATTACGTAATCGCCTATTTTAACATCTCTCAAAAAATCTATCCTTGCTTCTCTCCTAACTCCTCCAAAATCGACTATCGCGATGTTTCCTTTGATTTCCACAACTTTAGCTGGAACCGCTAGGCACATTTCTCTCACCAGTAGAGAGTTTATAAAAGGGGTTTTTAGATGTTTTCAAAACCAAAAGTTAAGAACCAAAAAGGAGAAGAAATTCAGAAGCCGAGCCTCTCTATAAATTTCTTTGTGTACTTAATGTCTCTGTGGAGTTCCACTTTCTGAAGGAGCTGCCTCTCAATAGCTCTAAGGGCATCATGGACAGCCTGTATCGCACCCCATGTTTCCCCTGTTGCCACATAAGAGCCTTTATCCGTCACTATCCGCATCCTAGCTTGGTATAGATGCACGCCCCGGAACTTCTCGTTAAACCTTCTTATGGTCAGATATATTATGCCCTCGTTTCCAATAACGTCATATCCTTCGATAAAGTTCCTTACATCGCTTATTATCTTCTCCCTCGTGAAATCACTCAGCGCATGTGCATCCCCACCGAACTGAAGGTAGAACCTAGCCTCCTTTTCCGTCATCTTTGATATTGGGAGCAACAGGTCTTTAACCGTCAAAATTCCTATGACCCGTTTTCCCTCGTCCAAGACTATCAGCCCGTCTACATCGCCCTCTTTCATTATCTCAACTGCCGTTCTAATGCTGTCTTCCGGCATTGCAGTTAGCACGTTTCTAACCATGATTTCCCTAAGCTGTATTGAGAAGGGAGGAATCTTTTCACCCGCGACCTCTCCAAACTGGGCTTTAAATCTGGGTTTTATAAACCGTATAATGAGGTCGTGAAGAGTTACAAGCCCCTCAACCTTACCTTCCTCATTTACAATGGGGATTCTAGAAATTGCGTTATCCCTCATTGTTGCAAGGGCTTTTGCCACGGTATCATCCGGCCTCAGTGCAATAACATCCGACACCATAAACTCCTTAATGGCTTTTTTACCAAAATCCTCCTTAGAAATCCTATCCAGAATTGCCATATCGCTTATTACACCAAACACATTCAGCTTATCTTCTCCTACGGGCAGGGATTTGGTATCCACCTCCAGCATGAGCTTTGCTGCCAAGCTCAAATCGTCCTTTGGTTTCAAAATTCCAGCCGGTTTGTATACATCCCTAACCTTAGCCTTCGTTGGATCCCATTTTAGGTGGGACCTTATAATTAAATCTTGGGTAAGGATACCCTTGTATTTTTTCTTGTCAAAAACCAGAACCAACTCCGGGTTTTCCTTGTCAAAAATTCCAAGGGCTTCAGAAAGCGGCGCATCGATGTCAATTTTTGCATACTTGTCGGTCATTACTTCTTCCACAAGAATACCGACCATTTCTGTCACCTCCGTTCAATATATTCTATATTCTTCATGGCATTTAAACCTTGCTGAGGGATTTATAGATGCTGTAGGATAAGGGGAGTGGTTATGATAATACCTAAAGAAACTAAAATTACACCATTGCCAAGCATAGCATAATTATCCCAACATTATTGGAGATAGACTGACCTCCTCCCCTTTGCGAGGGTTCCAACGAGTTAACCCCTCGCTACGGACGGGAAGGTTTGAGGGGTTCTCATCAAGGCAACCCTTGAAAAGGGTTCCTCGAACCCCTCTGGCCGGGTCTTCGGCCAATTATCCCTACCTCCCGCTAAAGCGGGAAGGCTCGGGGTTATGGTTTTCACAACCCTCTTCAAAATGTTAAACGCT
>Ga0164318_10005973_pt1 | contig 11791 bp, 11 predicted proteins | sample GuaBasSedimGuay9_FD_113734 | JGI IMG/M metagenome (GOLD analysis project Ga0164318, IMG submission 113734) | Subseafloor sediment microbial communities from Guaymas Basin, Gulf of California, Mexico - Guay9, Core 4571-4, 0-3 cm | ecosystem: Environmental > Aquatic > Marine > Hydrothermal vents... | reverse complement strand
GAATCTTGTTGCCTTTCCTTTAAAGCAGTTAGATTTCTCTATTTTAAAGGAAATCTTAAGGGGAGGGCTTGATAAGATAAAAGAGGCTGGGTGCTGCCTTGTAGGAGGTCATAGCATTGAAGATAAAGAGCTAAAGTATGGTCTTTCTGTTACAGGTATTGTTCATCCTGATAAGATCATCACTAAAAAAGATCTCAAGATTGGGGATCTTTTGATACTTACTAAACCTATTGGAACTGGAATTATAAACACAGCGATCAAAGGAGGGATTGCATCAAAGGAGATTATTGAAACAGTTACTTATTTTATGGCTATGCTTAATAAAGATGCAGCTTCTATAATGAGAGAATTTCCAGTTGATGCTTGTACTGATATAACAGGTTTTGGTCTTATAGGCCATCTCTGTGAGATGATAGCTGATAACAAAGTAGGGATAGAACTTTGGGCAGATAAGATACCATTTTTCTCTGAAGCACTTGAATATGCAAGAAAAGGTTTTGTTCCAAGTGGATCATATAAGAACCGAGATTTTAGAATCTCATTTGTTGATTTTGCACCTAACATTGATCCTATTTTTTGCGACTTGCTTTTTGATGCTCAAACATCTGGTGGATTGTTAATTGCTATAAAAGAAACCAAAGCATTTGAAATGGTTAAAAGATTAAAGGAAAAAGGTATAAATAAAGCATCTATTATAGGAAAGGTTATGGATAAACCTAAAGGAAGGATCGTGGTTAGATAGGTTAAAAGTTACTACTTTAACAAAAAAGCAAAAAAGGAAAAGATAATAGAAATGGTTCCAAATATAATAAGGGAGGTAGCAAAGGATAAATAATCAGCGATTACCCCTAAGGCAAAAGGAGTGAACCCCGCACCAATAAAGGCTGCTATTGCAACACTACCACCAACAGCAAGACTTCTTATCTCTTTATAAGCATAGGATGAAACCGCAATTAATCCAACAGGGAAAAAAGCAGATATTATAGTAGCTTGCAGAAATAATAAGATCACCATAACTGACAAAGGAAGGCTAAAACCTAAAAAGAGTGTTAATATTCCATCAATGATAATAGCAAAAAAGATTATCTTTTTAAATCCTATTTTATCAGCTAAGATACCTGATATCACTGGAAGCAATATTCCTCCAATCCTTGTAATTCCAAAAATTTTATTGGCAAAGGTAATGGAGAGCCCTCTTTCTTTTACTAAATAAAGAGGGAATATGTTATATGTTCCAGTTGAAAGGCCAGCTGCAATAATCCAAAGCAAGAAAAGTATCCATGTGCTTTTCTTTTTAAGCCATATGCTAATCTCAGGCATACCTGCTTTTCTATGAGATTCAGGCTCCTTAATACTTATAAAGAATATTATTGATACAATAAGGCAAAAAAATGCAATAACAAGAAAAACCGACCGCCAATTCAATATGGTTATTATAAAAGCGACAAGAATAGGGGTAGCAAAGATAGCTGAAGGCGCTGCTGAATCATGTATACCTACAGCCTTTCCCCACGACTCATATGGAAATTTTTTTGTTATTATATAAATAATAGAGGGGAGATAAGCTCCCCCTGCTAATCCGATAAGGAAGAAAAATAAAGCAAAGAACCTATAAGATCTGGTAAAAAATGCTCCTATTAAAGCAAAGATTAATATCAAAAATCCTGCTAATATAGTACGGCGATATCCTACGCGACTTGCAATAATTCCTGAAATCAGCTGAGAAAGGCCATATCCAACAAAACAGAGTCCTACAAGGCCTCCAGATGCTCCATGAGAGATGGCTAAATTATCTTCTATAATAGGTAGTACAGGTCCAACAACCACTCTACTACTAAAATTGAAAAACCACATGAACCAGAATAGAATAATAAATAACCACTTTTTGTCATATAGCATTGGCACATTCATATTTATTTAATTGGAAAAGATAGAATTAAGCTTGAAATTTCTTTATCCTTTTGCAAAAAGGGTTGACAATCATAAATGTTTAATATTTCTCGAACTGGATGAAGCCCCATTGGATCTGGGAAAAGAGAAAACTCATCTAAAAAAAGGGGCAAGAAATAATCTTTAAGATCAAAGTTGGGATTATTGCTCATCCTAATTTCAACTTTTAGCTCCTTTTTTTCTTTATCATGAGTAACTAAAACCTTTAGCTCCTTTTTTTCAGAATCCATTAAATAATCAATAGAAAAATTTAATATTCTGTTAAAACAAAAAGATAAATCATTATAAAAACCTTGAAATAATGGTATATTTATTGGTAAATCAATCTCTTTTCTTATCTGATGTTTAAACCTCATATCACCCATTAAATAATCGGTTTCTTCTTTTAGGATCTTGGATATATTTAATTGAGTAGATTTTATCTCTTTTAATTGATTACTTTTTTGCATCATATTCTGAATAATTTCTGATAGAATTTCAACATTTCTAATAATAATATCTATGTAATTACTAATTTTTTCTAAATCCTCTTCATATTCTTTTATTTCTTTTTTAAGTTTGGAAAGTTTCACTGCGACAAGTTCTGCTCTACCTATAATGGCAGATAGAGGGGAATTCATATTATGACCAATACCGCTTAAAAGATAGCCCATTTGAGTATGAGGGATATCCCTTATGAACTTTGGGATAAATTGATCAAATAAAACAAAATTGCCATCAGGATATTCAATAATAACAGGTCTATACTCTTTATGATCCTTTTTTATAAAAGGATGATTTTTCCTTATATCTTTAGAGCAAATAGGGCATCCTTTCTTTTTTTCTCTTCCTTCTATTTTGGCAACAATTTCGCAGCAAGAGAGCCCTTTAAGATTCTCTTTGATAAAGCTATTTTTAAAGGAGATGTTTGCTTCTTTAACTTTAAATTCATTATCGAAATATAAAGCTGGTATAGGCACATTTTGAAAAAAATATGAATATGCTTCCATCATTGTTCATCCCCCCTTTTCAGTTCTTTGTAAAAACAGAATGATTCAAAAGGATATATTATCTTTTATTTTTTTATAACATAGTTTAATAAAAAATAAAAGAAACTATAAAAGAAGAAAATTATATAGTTAAAACCTTAACCCTTCTTTTTGTTATAAAATAAAAGAAGGCAACACCAACTATAGCAAAAAAAGAACCTATAAAAAATACAAAATTAAGCCCAAAAAGATCGGTTAAAATTCCTGCCGTTACTGGTGCTATCATCATACCAGTACTATGAGCAAATATGACAAGACTCATTGTAGAGCCCATACCTTTTTCCCTTCGTCCTTCCACTACAGATAAAGCAGTAAGAGCAGGAAGGAGTATAGCACGTGATATACCTTGAATAGTTACAGCAAAAAATAAGAACAAATATCTATAAGCAAAAGGGATAATAAACATTCCAATAGAGGATAAAATTCCTCCTACTATAACCATATATCTTCTATTTACTTTATCAGCTAACTTACCCATAGGATGTTGCAAAATAGCGGTTAAGAAGATGGAAGTAAATATAAGGCTTCCTATTTTGCTACTTGAAAGATGTATTATATTGCCTGCATAAAGCGGTAAAAATGCCCAAATAAGAGCTATTCCAAAACCAACTAAAAATCTAAAAAGTGTTATTCCTTGAATCATCTTATTTTTAAGAAGCTCTCTATAAGATACATGGGGTGATATAGATATTTTGCTAATTTTCTTTTTTTCAGGCAAGAAAAAGAGTGAGAGTAAGAAGGCTGTACATGTTACCATTCCCATAATCATGAAACTCTCTTTTATACCCCATATATCTTTGATGACTCCCCCAAGTAAAGGACCAACAGCAAGGCCTCCAAAAAGGGAAATATTAAAGATTCCCATATAATGACCTTCCTTACCTTCAGGTACTATATCTCCTACATAAGCTAATGCAATTGGTATAATGCAGGCAGAACTTATTCCATGAAAAGCTCTAATAATGATTAAGCTTAAGACATTTGGTGCATAGGTATATAAAAGAGAAAGGATAGTAAAAAGAAAAAGCCCAAACGTTATAAATATTTTTCTTCCTTTTTTATCTGATATTTTTCCAATAAAAGGGAGGAAAAGACTACGTGTAAAAGCAAAAGCAGAAAATATCATTCCTATCTCAAATCCAGTAGCACCATATGTTTGAGCATATAATGGTAGGAAAGGAACAATAATGCCAGTTCCTAATGTAGCACCAAAAACACTTACAAAAAGTATAGAGAATATCTTTAAGTTCATATAGGATTAAAATTTTCCCAAAAAGATCATTATTCCCATTAGAATAAATGCTAAAGCTGCAATCCTTTTTAATAGTAATGATGGAATTACTTTACCAATAAGATTTCCTAATACAACAGCTATTAAAGAAGAAAGCCCAAGAGCCAAAATAGCTGCTAAAAAAATGATTAGTGGTTTTTTTGTCTGTGTTGTTATGGTGAGAACTGCTAATTGGGTTTTATCCCCTAATTCTGCCAAGAAAATCGTTAAAAATGTAGAAAAAAATATTTTCCATTCCATTTTGTTCCTCTTTTTTATTTTAATTTAATAAAGAAAAGAAGTCTTTAATTTAACAGATGACTCTTATTTAAGCAAGGATTTTAGGTTATAATTTTTCTAAAATCCTTTTAAAGAATTGATAAGGTGTTAAGATAATTATAGAATGAAATATAAAAGTTCACTAATAAAAATGTTAAAGGAACAGGTGTAAGACTTGATCTTACAAAATCTAACAAAAAAATTTTTGTTACAATTAATTCGTTCATTTTTTTACAAACTAATTATCAAATTTTCTTAAATTATTATATTAGTTTGAAAAAAGAGTAAGATTTCTTTTTTTAATAAGTAAAGAAGTATAAAAAATCTCTTGATTTTGATCTAAAGAAAATTTATAAGTATAAAACACTTTTTCTAATTTATAATTATTTTGCACTTTAGTTTTTAGTGCGAACTAATCAAAGGAAGGAGGTATTTTTTATGAAAAAAGAAAACTTTGGAGTTTTTAGGTTCTTATTTGTTATTTTTCTATCTTTTATTTTTCTTTTCTCTATATCTCTTAAGGCAGAGGCAGGATTTAAAAAAGAGTATAAACTCACTTTAAATGTTGGACCTACTTTTTATTGGGGTATGGGTGCGATTAAATTTGCTGAACTTGTTAAACAAAAAACAAATGGTCAGATAAATATTAAGCCTTATTTTGGCAGCCAACTGTTAAAAGGTTCTCAGATGAATTCGTTACAGATGGTTTCAAGGGGTATTATTGACTGCGCATATGAATCCACTATCAATTCTTCCCCTGTGATAAAGGAAATGAATATATTCTCTCTTCCATTTTTCATAAATACATTTGAAAACCTTGATAAGATGGAATATGGCGAAACAGGGAAAGCAATCTTTAAGGCAATGGATAAAAAGGGTGTTGTTGGTTTAGCATGGGCAGAAAATGGTTTCAGACAGGTCACTAATAGCAAAAGGGCAATTCATAAGCCATCAGATTTAAAAGGTTTAAGGTTAAGGGTATGTCCAACCCCTATCTTTGTAGATATTTATAAACAACTTGGTGCGGACCCAATAAATATGAACTGGGGAGATGCGGTAACTGCATTCCAGCAGGGAACAGTTGATGGTCAAGAAAATCCTGTTGGTGTTCTCATTCCTGTTCAAATCTATCAGTACCACAAATATGTAACTTTCTGGAATTACCTTGTTGATCCTGTTATTATTTACTGGAACAAAAAGGAATGGGTTTCCTTTCCAGAAAATATCCGTAAGGCAATAAAAGAAGCAGCTGTAGAGTCAGCAAGATATGAGAAGGCTTTATGCCGTTGTGGTTTGGATGGAGAAAAATCATTCAATATCTTAAAAAAAGAATTTAACTATACTATGAAGATTCCTGATCCTGTTAAGTTTTTAAAGAGCAAAGGGATGGAGGTAACATTTCTAACAGATAAAGAGCTTAAATCATTTATTAAGGCAACAAAACCTATTTATGATAAATGGGTACCAAAAATAGGGAAGGAGATCTATAAAAAAGCTAAGGCAGATATGGGTAAATAAGCTATCAATTAAAAGCCCCTGCTTACTTTAAATGGCAGGGGCTTTTGTGGGCTATTGATGGAAAAGAAACAGGATCATATTAGAGTAGACGAATGGATTTGTGCTATTTTACTTTTCTCAATGGCGGCGATCGCCTTTGTTAATGTTTTAAGCAGATATCTTTTCCATTTTTCATTTGCCTTTACCGAAGAGGTTGGAATAAACTTTTTTATCTGGCTCACTGTAGTAGGATCAGGTATTGCATTTGAAAGAGGTGGGCAACTTGGCATGATAACTTTGTATAATATCTTTCCTAAAAAATTGAAAAGGTTTGTTATTATATTAAGTGCATCTTTAAGCGCTTTTCTTTTTGTTCTTGTGGACCTACTTATGCTCAAAACTATATACGATGAGATCTTCTTTTTTCATGCAACCTCAGGAGCATTAGAGATACCTGTTTGGATCTATTATACAGGTGTGCCAATTTTGTCAGTTTTTGTTTTTAGGGGGATATATAGGGAAGCAAGTAAAAAATTAAGAGGGTTAAATAATTAATGGAATCATTAGTTATTATTGCAATATTTGTAATTCTTATGGCTTTGGGTATTCCAATTGGTACTTCGCTTGGCATTGCTGCTATTATAACCATTCTCAAATTTAATCTTGGGATTGGTATGTTGGGGATGAATTTTTCTTCAGGTATTGGACAGTTCCCATTACTTGCTATCCCTTTTTTTGTTCTTGCTGGTGTTATATTAGAAAGGGCACAGCTTGCTGCAAAGATCTCTCATTTCCTTGAGCTCATTGTCGGAAAGTCAGTAGGTGGGCTTGCTATGGTAGCTGTACTTACTGCTATGTTTTGGGGAGCGATTTCAGGCTCTGGGCCTGCTACCACTGCTGCTGTGGGCTTAATACTTATTGCTCCTATGATCAAACATGGTTATAGCAAACATTTTGCAGCAGCAACTGTTGCTTCTTCTTCTGATTTATCAATAGTAATACCACCCAGTATCGCATTTATTATTTATGGGAATATAACCAGTGTCTCTGTAAGTGCTCTTTTTGTTGCAGGGATAATCCCTGGATTACTTACTGGTCTTATGATGGTTTTGGTTGCCTATGTTATCTCAAGGAAAAGAGGATATCGTGGCTTAGAGAAAAGGGGAACCTTAAAAGAGATATTGGTTGCTTTTAAAGAGTCAATTTGGGCTATTCTTGCCCCTGTTATCATCCTTGGGGGTATATATGCTGGGGTTTTTACCCCTACAGAGGCTGCTGTTGTAGCAGTCTTTTACAGTCTTTTTGTTGCTATCTTTATTTATCATTCTATATCATGGAGGGAACTTGTAAAGATTCTGGTAGATGCAAGTGTCACAAGCTCTGTTATTATGTTTATTGTTGTTTTTGCAGGAATATTTTCTTGGGCTGCTTCTGTTATAGGTATTATTGATAAAACCGCCCAATTTATTGTTAAGATTTCCCCTAATGCTTTTATTATGATCCTAATGATAAATCTTCTCTTACTTGGTTTAGGGATGATCTTAGATGCTATTTCTATCTCATATCTTATAATGCCGATTCTTATCCCTGTTTTGGCAGCATTTAAAATTGATCCATTATGGTATGGGGTTATATTTGTTGCTGCTTTGGCTATTGGGCAGGCAACACCTCCAGTTGGGGTTAATCTATTTACTGCTGCTAATCTTATAGATAGTGATCTTGACCCTATTGCAAAAGAAGCAATTCCTTATGTTATAGGAGCAGTTATTGCATTGATTATAATATCTTTTATCCCTGTGCTTTCAACGTATTTACCTATAAAAGCGGGACTGTACTCACCTTGATTCTTCTAAACTTAAGTAAAGTTTCTATCTATTTCCTAAAAATTTTTATTGCTATTTCAGGTTAAAGTAGCTATATTTATTTATAAAGATATTATAAAAATAGCTTTTTAACCTATCATATTTTGATAGGCCTTAAAAGAGAAAGGAGTATGAGGTTATGAAGATGGAAGAATTAAAACAAGAGATTGAGAATTTTTCAAAAGAAGAAAAGACAGAATTTTTTAATGAAGTAGTGCCCTCTCTATGCAAGGAGTTGTTAGGGGATGAAGCATGTAGAGAAAAGGTGAAAGAGATCTTTGGTATTGATTGCATAAAAGAGCTTGAGAAAAGATTTGAAGCAGCAATTTGATTAAAGAACTTTTTTATAAGGGTATCTATTATTATTTTGATAGAGGAAATATATGAACAAAGTGAAAGAGAGACTTGTGGTTGTTGGTGGTTCAGCAGGTGGGCCAAGTGCAGCTGCAAAAGCTTCAAGAGTTAATCCTGATTTAGAAATTATAATGTATGAGCAAGGTCCATTTGTCTCATATGGTGCCTGAGAGACTCCTTATTACATCGGTGATGTAGTAAAAGAGCAAAGAAAGCTTATTGCAAGAACCCCTGAACAATTTAAAGCACAAAATGTTGATGTCCGTCTTTTTCACAAAGTAACTCAAATTGATCCTGAAAATAAGAAGATTGAAGTATTTAATATAAAAGAATCAAAAAGTGAGTGGATTCATTATGATAAACTGGTAGTAGCAACTGGAGCTCGCTCAAGAAAGTTTAATATTCCTGGAAATGATGCAAAAAATATATTTTCTCTTAAGGATTTGAAAGATGGCATAACAATAAAAGATTACATAGACAAAACCAATCCTAAAAAAGGAGTGATAATTGGGGCTGGTCTTATAGGTCTTGAAATGTCTGAGGCTTTTAGAGATAGAGGTATTGAAACATATCTTATATCTCTGTATAATCTGCCTGTTGCATCCATTTTAGAACCTGAGATAGCCCAAAAGGTATTAAATGAAATAGAGGAAAAAGGTGTTAAGTTTATTCCAAATGCTAAGACAGAAGCTTTTAAAGTCAGTCAAGATGGTCTGGCTTTAGGTGTTGAGACCAATCAAGGTGAGTTTGATGCTGATATTGTACTCACATCAATAGGGGTTATCCCAAATGTTGAGCTTGCCAAAAATGCAGGTATAAAGCTTGGTGATACTGGTGCTATTCACACAGATATGGCACAGCGCACAAATATAGATGATATATTTGCTGCAGGGGATTGTTGTGAGGTATTTAATTTAGTAAGTCAAAGTTATGTTTTTACCCCTTTAGGGGATATAGCAAATAAACAAGGACGCACCGCAGGAGAAAATGCAGCAGGTGGACATGCTCTCTTTTATGGGGTTGTTGGTTCGTCTGCCTTTAAAGTATTTGACCTTGAAGTTGCATTTACAGGATTAAATGAAAGAATGGCAAAAGCTGCTGGTTTTGATGTTGGTACACATTTTATTAGGGCTGAATCAAAAGTTGGGTATATGCCTGGATCACAAAGAATGATGATAAAATATATATTTGACAAAAAAAGTTCTCGCTTGTTAGGGGCACAGATGGTAGGCAAAGAAGGTGTGGCAAGAAGAATAAATACATTAGCCGCAGCTTTACATTTTAAAGCTACTCTTGATGATATTTCAAGGTTTGATCTCGCATATGCACCACCATTTTCAGCACCATATGATCCTGTGCTTATAGCAGCAGAACAGTCAATGAAAAAGATGGGTTAGGCAAGCTCAATAAAATTTAGCTGTTCCCCAAATATTCCTCCTTCTTTTCTATATGAAAAAAAGATATCAACATGGCAGGAGGTACAAATTGAAAAGGTTTGGATATTTTTGAGATTTAGGTTAGCATCTAAAAGTTGATCAATGACAATGGTTAAAAGATCAATAAAAAAGTGCCCAACTCTACTTTTATAAGAATATTCTTGCCATTTTATTCCATTTTGTTCAAAAAGATTTTTAACCCTATTATCAACTTCATAACAACATCCTCTTATGCAAGGGCCTATGGCTGCTAATATATCAGAGGGGCAGGTTTTAAATACTTCTTGCATCTTTTTCACTGCTTTTCCTACTATATTTTTACCAACACCCTTCCATCCTGCATGGATAGCAGCAATGATTTTCTTTTTATGATCAAAAAGCAGTAGAGGTATACAATCCGCTGTTCTTATAGCTATAGGTATCCTTGGCTGATTTGTAATAATTCCATCTGCTTCATAGTCACGAAAGGATGAAAATGGCAGATCTATTGGTGAATCAATTATAAGAATATTATCAGAATGGATTTGATGTACGATTAAATAATCAGCTTCATTATAATGATTAAATCTTGTGCTAAAACCGTGATGTATTTTGTCATTTTTAAGATTATCTGCAAAAAGAAAAGCTAATTTTTCTGATTTAATTTTTTTAAGATTTTTTATCATTTTTTTCTGATTCCATTCTAATGATTGATATAAGCCTATTCATATCTTCTGGAATAGGGGAGAAGAATTCAAGAAAACTATTAGTTATAGGATGGGTAAATCCAAGTTTTTGGGCGTGCAAAGCTTGGCGTTTAAATTCTTTAAGAGCTTTTTGTACTGCCAAATTTTTGATCTGTTTGAATTTTGTTTTTGAAGAATAAAGGGGATCCCCAACAACTGGATGTCCAATATATGAAAAATGTGTACGAATCTGATGAGTTCTCCCTGTTATTGGCATTGCTTTAACGAGGCTAAATTCTTTAAAGAGCTCCTCAACTATCCAATTTGTTATTGCCTCTCTTCCTCCTTCCTCTCTTATCTTCATCCTTTTTCTATTAATAGGGTCTCTGCCTATTGGAAGATTAATTGTTCCATATTCCTCTTCCATTTTCCCAAAGATTAATGCGATATATTCTTTTTTCACCTGATGAGTTTTAAATTGATAGGAAAGATGATTCAAGCTTTTTTCATCTTTAGCAAAAACCATTACGCCAGATGTTCCTTTATCAAGCCTATGTACAACACCTGGCCGAAGTTCTCCTCCTATCCCTTTTAAATTCTTAACATGGTATAATAAAGCATTAACAATAGTTCCTGATGGATTACCAGCTCCTGGATGGACAACTATATTAGGTGCTTTATCAATAACAATTATATATTCATCTTCATATATAATCTTTAATGGTATAGGCTCAGCAATAAGTTCTATTTCAGAAGGCTCAGGAATAGAGCCTGTAATTATATCTCCAACATGAATCTTTTGTGAGGGCTTTGGTATAATATTATTTATTAAGATATTTTTTTCCTCTATTAAAGTTTTCCATCTTGAGCGACTGATTTCCGAAAATTTTTCAGCAAGGAATGTATCAATCCTTTTCCCATTATCTTCGGGTTCAACCTTTATTTCAAAAGGTTTTTTTAATCCCATAAATTTTACCGGGAAAGAAAAATTTTAGATAAGATTTGAGGGATCTCTTTTATCTCTTCATCCCTAATTGTTCTCATATCAAGTAGAAATTCATCAGCCTTTATCCTGCCAATTATAGGGGGTGTTGCTTGCCTGAGTTGTAAGTCAAGCTCTTCTGTTGATATATCAGTTGGATGGAAAACAATGACTCTTGTTGGAAGATCAAGTAAAGGAAGAGCTCCACCACCAACTTGAGAAAATTCTTTTTTTATTTCAACATGAAATTTGGCTTTTATTTTAGGATCTATTTTTTTATAAAGCAAACGCGCTTTGTTATGAATTCTTTTGTCATCCATAAGGATCATCTTTAGTGTAGGTATATGCTTAATAGCTTCTTTAGGTTCTAAGTAGAAGGTTAATGTAGCTTCAAGGGCAGCAAGTGTAAGTTTATCGATTCTTACAGCTCTTGTAATAGGGTTTTGTCCAATCTCTTTAATTAGCTCT
>Ga0164318_10005972_pt1 | contig 11793 bp, 11 predicted proteins | sample GuaBasSedimGuay9_FD_113734 | JGI IMG/M metagenome (GOLD analysis project Ga0164318, IMG submission 113734) | Subseafloor sediment microbial communities from Guaymas Basin, Gulf of California, Mexico - Guay9, Core 4571-4, 0-3 cm | ecosystem: Environmental > Aquatic > Marine > Hydrothermal vents... | reverse complement strand
TGTTTTACAAACAGTTTTGGGTCATGCCACCGCTCGCTGTTGATTTGTCTGTAATGTGACAAAGTAGAATTAGAAGACTTTCTTTATCATCGTGTTCAAGCGAATCTCTCTTCGATAATTTCTTGTCACATATACCAGAAGTACAAATATAATTATATATATCAATAAATATGTACTGTAACTCACCAGTACTTCCTGAAAAACATTCCTTCGTTCCCATTTTACAGAATCTCGCTGCTCCTTAAACCGCGTCGCATCCGCTGTGCGCATCCCGAGAATATGCTCATATATATTATATCCTTCGTCATAACTTTCTATAGATTTATCATAGTAAATAAGGGAAGATATCTTGAATGCGGTATTTCTTGCGGCGGTCAGATTCGAGTCGCCATAATCCTCATACTCCTCTGCTTCCTGCTCCTTAATTCCAATTTCATTCTCAATATCTTTATACTGTTTACGTAATTCGCCACATTCTTCTGATTTATATTCACAACACAGTGACACCGCATAACCTAAAAAGAATAATTTTTCATCGAGTTTGCTGGAATCATCCGCTTTTTTCATCAGATCAAGGCATTTTTTCTCCCCATATACTGCTACGGTTCTATCCATATTTTTCAAGATATCATCGATGTAGTACTCATTGTACCCCTCAGTTACAAGAACCGATTTTTTACTTTCGACACTCTTTTTGAGTGATTCCAACCTGTGCAATTTGTCTCTGGATTCGTTGAATTCCCCCTCTTCAAATTTACTACCAGCACTTTCGGCGGTGTCAATAAAGTCGAGAACATGATTCAGAAGATGCGCCAGATCTCTCCCGTCAAGGTTCAATAATTCGTAGTTCCTGATCAGTTCCTCGCTGTTTGCAAGTGTGTTTTGCAGATAGGCGCGCCCGCAAACATCTTCGCCCATCGCTTTTTTCGTATCGTGTATCTCCTCTTTCAGATCGATTATGCTCTCGATATCCTGAGCAAGCGAGGAATACGAATTTGTGAGAAGGATGATTGCAACCAGCACAAGAATTTCTTTTTTCATTTTATCCCATCAGTTTTCTGCATCTTTTCTCGATACGCTTTTCAGGTATCCGTTTATGTTCTGATCCCATTGCGCCGAATAGTAGCAACACAAAAAGTGCAATGAAACCGAAAATTGTTGCTGAACGGAATTGTTCAAGTCGATCAAGTGTGTATACGACCTTATTAATATCACCACTCACCCTGTCAGAATCGATTCTGCAGTCGTTTCCTATGTGTTCGTACACCAACTTTGCAGATTCATAATGTTCAATGGCGTTGCTATAAATTTCTTTACAATCAGAATAATGCAGCACAAAATTAATTCCAGATATCTTCTCAAATTCCCCGGCATATTTACCAGCCTCATCTTCATAACTCTTAGCCATCGTCTTATTATCTTCTATCTCCTGATTGATGAGAACCGCCTCCTCACCATATTTACTGGCTTTCTCTTTTGAGCCAATAATCATATATATCTCCCTGATATTCCCATACTTGCTTCGTTCTTCACATAACGTCTTAGGTTCAATCTCTTCTATCTTGAAAATGATCTTATTAACAGCACATTCCTCTTCATTTTTCACCATATTGCTATCCAAATCTATCATATTTTTATCCTTGAAATGTTTTAAATGATCTACCAGACTGGCATATCTGGTGTGCAGTGTGCTGACTGTGTCCACAGCCCCATTTGATTGCTCTATAGACCTTGGATATTCTGTATTCTCAATTGTGTATATAAATTCATAGACATCGCCCCCCAACCCGCATGCAATCGATACATCGTCCGAATATTTATCAAGTTCTTGCTTAACCATATAAAGTAAGTTTATTGTTTTGGTTTTTATTTCACGCCGGTTATCATTGGAAGTACCGAGCCCGTCCAGCTTTTCAGTGACAACGATCAGGTTTTGCGGTATATTCAATATTTCGATCTCTTCTACACTTACCCTGCCATTGTTATTACTTGCAGACCCTGAGACCTGCAGGGTATATACGCCGCGTGGCGCGGTCCCCTGAACGGTCATGTGGAGATCCGCGGTCTTATCGTCACCCCTTCTTATGAGTGAGAATGAATCGCCCACCAGTTTCACATCAAAGTATTCCAGAATATCCGGGTTTCTCCCGGGATATGAAGTCCATTTGTATGACAATCTGGTATTTTTCAGGTGGTTGCATCCGCCACTCTCTCTGATACTCAATGGAACTGATACTTCACTGGACGAACCTGGCTCCAGAGATACCTCGTAAGAGTTCTTCTCGGAATACAGGGATAGTTCCGGAAACGGTATGTTGTAGTTCACCTCTGCGGTCTTTGTCCCGACATTGGTGCTTATCACAACATCGTCAGAACACTTTTTCGGAGTCATAGCTTCGTCAGGAAGTGTCAACTTCAGATTTATCGTACCGCTTCCGCCAGCAGCAATCTCGTGCGGAGAATTGATCAGTGTCAGGCGACCTTTTGCAGTGACACCTGTTATCGTGAGTTTTTTGTAATGCCCGACCTCTGTTATGGTGAGCGACTTCGTATGCGTGCTGCCAACCTTCACATCGCCCAGATTCAGATCACTCACCTTCGGAATTGCAGGCGGCTGGGAGACCGTGACTGTGATCGGAATGTTCTTGCTTTTACCGTCGTACTGAAACTGTATGTTACCCGAATAGGTCTTCTCAGTTGCTGTGTGCGGGACAGATACCGTAAATGCCACAGTCTCTTTTGAGGATCCGCTTACGGGTACCTGTCCACTGGTTTTATCGAGCCACGACCTGAGCGTTGTATCACCGGTATACGAATAAGACGCGGATCCACTCTGCTTGCCACCGTTCTCAACCTCCACAGAGAGCGTTCTTCTAACGACACTCTGCCACACGAGAGTCACACTGCTTTCGATTGAGCCCGCAACACTAACAGATATCTGCGGAGCCGCATTCTCTATTTTGATGCTGCCGCTTTGATCGTCTGATAGATTGCCGCTCTGCACATCAAGCGAATAATGAACGGTAGTACCTTGTGAAAACGGACCAACACTCTGTTTAAATGACGTTTTGCCGCTGAATGTGTAGGGGGTTCCGTCGACTGTTAAGACCGCGTCCGAACTCTGACTCGTGCCCCACTCAAACGTGATTGTATCTATGTCGGTATATCTATCATCAGGTGGGTTTGATGCTTTGATCTGGAAATCGGTTATCAAATCGCCCGCACTTGCGACCGGGATAGATAATGTTAGAATGGCGATGAAAAGCAATGTGCGGCGAGATATGATCAAGATCACACCTCCTGAAGCGCCAGAATGTTGCCGACACCGACAGGCACCTGTTGCACTGTTGCAATGCCACGTTCGCACAATGGCATGACCAGTTCTTCAGACGGATGACCGAAGAGAAAAATCAGTATGTTGTGCGGGAATTTGAGCTCTCTGTTGGCGTGATATATCGCTTTACCAAGTTCATGCTGCGATATTTCAGAACCGGCACCACCAAGCCAGATAGCTACCTTTTCGTGCATGATTCTGTTCAGTAGCTCCTCCAGATAGTCACCAACACCCTTTGAAAACAGAGTTTCAATCAGAGTATCACGACTATCACGGTTTATCATGATGTTTATCCCTTTTAAGAACGATAACGTGGGTAAATCGCTGTTTTCGTCCACGAAATGAAAGAAGATAACATCTTTTTTCTTCATCACATCTGCTATGTATAGATATAGCCCATATCTCGGGTTGGACGGGGTTGAGAAGAGGAGTATCTTGTCGGCAGATTCAAACGAACCCCTCACAACTCCCTTGCTATAAAAATCTTTCTTGACCAAATTCTTTCTGACGAGTCTCCAGTTGTTTCCGTCTACCGGCAGTTCATCCCACACGCCTGCATCCGGAATGTGCACGCTCTCATCAATAAGTATCTCCATGAGACTGCCTCTCGAACTCGCTTCTGAAGGTATTAAGCATGATCCTCCAGTAAAGAGCCGCATACCCTATGATCGTCCCACTGCCTCCACCCTCCTGCAATCTATATAATCCATCTGATATTTCAGTTGGTATCTTCAGATGTTCATATCTCTTTCCTTCCCGGTACACCTTCCCCATATCCATCTCTGCATCGCCCTCGAGGCTGAAGCTTTTGTACGTCTTTATCTTTGCCAGGTTCGATACGCATATCTGGTCATCCTCAAGAGATCGGACGATTTCAATGACTTTTTCCACGGTTGCAACATCATTCTCATTCTTGCACCGCCTGAGCAGTTCACTCAATGCGCAGCCCCAGAAGAATAAAACGGGGTATGACGAGGATTTTAGCGTCGCAATATCCAGTATGATCTTCGCTTTCCTTTTTGCAGCCTCGTCTGGCAGAACGTTCTCGACCAGATCATATCTGAGTTGCTTCAGCCTACTTTCGAGTTCGTGTATATCATCATACATTGCCGTAACCTCTCTACATCAATCCAGAAACCCTCTTTTTTTGGTGCCGTGATCTCGCTTTTGCATGGTCTCGGCAGCTTCACATATCTGTTCCTGTCCAACCCGAGAACCTTTTATCAAATTTAGCCGCTCCAGCATCGCAATCTCACGCGCGCATGACCATAATTTGGCAGACCGATAGTCGGATATGGCATCATCCACAGCTGTACTTGGTTTTCTCCCGTATATTTCTGTGGGTTTCTCATCTCCACGACTCTCCGGTTGTGGCATGTCATGCCCTGCCATATTTACCGTCTTTGCATCCCTTTTCAGTACCCCTTCCAGTGCCGATAACACGACCGCAAGTACTGCAAGTGCAATGACTGCCCACCAGAGAATACTATCGATTTCAAGTATCAGGTCATTCATCAGAAGAACCTCCCTTGCTAAGCGTATTCAATTTTTCCCAGATATAATTGATGAGCTCACCGAGATCGAAATCGCAGTACTTCTCTTTGATACTTTCGTAGATGCCGGGACCGATATCAGACCTTCCGCTGTCTATCGTATCGCGAACTCTTTTGATGTAGAGTGACAACTCGTCTGAAAAGTCCGCGGGACCGTGGAACTCACTTAAATATTCATCGATGGGCGGGGCTCCGATATTCAGGAGTAGTGCGGACTTGAACGATCTATCAAATTTTGATAAGTATAAATTCACATCAATATCACTCTTTTTCAGTCGGTTCACGATATTGATGTATGTATTTGCCTGACTCGGCTGCACCTCCCCAATGCTTCCAGATACAATGATCATCCCAAGTTTTTTTGGGGCGGTGACAGAACACAACCCACCTATTGCTGCCGAATCCCGGATGATTCTTCCGATTCCTGCGGTTGTCGGTTCATTTAAAATCGGATAGATCTCGGGAAAGACCGTCTTTATCTCAAAACCGTCCTCAACATACAACAGATTCTGCAGGTCTGCAAAATCAAATACGGGATATGAATCCAAAAACGATGGTGCAAGCAGCGTGTCCGCAACCCGGATGATGGGCATATTTCTCGGATCGAATCCGGATGTTTTGATCCTGTTTCTCTCAATTGTCTTTGAGATGATTCCATTATCGAAGAGGAAGATGACATCCGAGTTCATATAGGTTGAAACGAGATTTACGAGCGTATTGAACTTATATCTCCGCTCTCCCTTTACCTGTGAGCCGTGTAAGACAGAGAAGGGGAGTACCAACCCACCGGTATTCTCTCGTATCCACCGCGCGAGTACCGACGCTCCACCACCGCCGGTTCCGCCAGCCAGTGAATGAAAGATGATGACGGCCTTTGATCGCGTGAAAATAGCCTTCAATTCATCTGATATCCTGTTCTCAAGAAAATCTGTGAGCAGTATCTCCGAAAGGATAAAATTCCCACCTATCCCGCGCCGCGTCGCCCTTGCATACAGCACATCGTAGACGGGCTGGAACTTTCTCTGTCTTCGCTTGATCTTCCTATAATTTTCCATAAAAATGTTGTAATCCTGCTCATTCGAATTGAAATAGATGGCATTGAAGTTCACATCGCGGGTATACTCCCGGTACCTGAGAAAATCGAGAAGCAGGTTTCCACCTGCCTGCCCGATCCCGACCAGTGTTATATCTTCGCCGTCGCTCATCAGAATACCTTCGCTATGATATAGCAGATGAGAAAGACGAGTATGCAATACTTCGTGACCACATCCGTCAGGATACCAAGCGGCAGACCATAAGCATATCCGACCGCATATACTCCGATCAGTCCGAACGTTGTTCCGATTAAAGCTAATCTCATCTCAACCACCCTCGCAGATGCATTCGTATATTCGTGTAACGGAATCCTCAAAGTCCCAATCGATGCCGTCTGCGGCAGTACTGATACCCTTAATGATCTCCGGGAGCGTCTCACCCTCCTTTGTTACCATGGTCTCGATGTATCGGTAGAGCCGTCCCTGGTCCACAAGTATATTTTCCAATCGCACAATATCTATCTTTTTTCCGATCTCATCTACGGTATCGTCTGTGAGATTAAGTGGAAGAAAGAGAAGGAGATCCGCAACAGTTGTAACTCCTGTGCTCTCGAATTGTTCGTTCACTTCGCTCTCAATGAATCCCCCATCCACGACATAAGAATCAAAAGTATAGTACACGCCTCCGTTTTTACGTTTCTTCATAATGAACAGGTTCGTCATCGTCTCACGTCCGCCTTTACTTCGCGGTCTCCTCTCGGTCATCATCTGATTAACGTCTTCGATCGTTATAAACTTCTTCTCGGAATATTGATCATCCAGTCGCTCAAGCAAGCCCGTATATTGCCATTCATCATAAACCGGCAGAAAGTGTATCTTGACCATATAACTGAAATCAGAATCGTTCTTTGGAATCGTACCTCTATGCTTGATTGGAAAGAGATACTTCGCTTCATCGGCTCTAACGTCGTATTCCTTCAATATCTCCTTAAATCGCTTCTCCGGGGACTCTGTAGACGGGCTGCCGAAAGACTTCCGAAGTACATGCTTCCGAATCGCACCAATAAGGTTCATTGAGAAGAAACAGAAATGTTTAAGTAATATAAGTCTTTCGGTATCTATGTGAAATTGTAATGGCACACCTCATAATCGGAGTTGGTCAGGCTGGCTGCGGCATCCTGAATACACTGGCATCGCACAGGCGAAGATGGAAATTGAAACTGGCAGATTTCTTTGCTGTGAATTCAGCCCATGTCGACTTCCAGCGAGTTAATAAAATTCCAAAAGATCGGTGGATCGGCATATCTGCAAAAGATAAGGATGCTGTGACGATAGAAGACGTGAAACAGCGTGGCGTGGGGTTTGCAGATATGGTTGCCGGAGGTTATGGAAATGATGCCGAAGCCGCGGCTGACGATGCGGAGATAATGTCGCATAAGATAGTTGGGAAAGTCATGAGTGCGATCGGAGATAAGAAGAAGAATATCAACCTCGCACTTGTTATATTCGGGCTTGGAGGCGGAACCGGAGCAGGCTTTGGTCCTTATATCATAAAAGAGCTTCTAAAGCAACATAAACACGTCATCCCACTTGTAATCTATCCATCTGATGACGAAGGTGGGCACAGACACAACAATGCACGCATATCTCTTGAGAACCTCTATTCCATCGTAAATACGTCCGTTATGTTCGATAATAATCTGTTAACGCGTGGGGCGGGTGGTCCTGGTCTTGCAAGCTTCAAAAATGCAAACCGGATATTGTCCGAATGCATCGAAACGATGTTGTTCATCCCCCCTACGATCCCAAGAGATGACCAGAATGCTCCTGTGCATGATTATAAGGATTTTTGCAGTATACTGGGGCTTGGTGAAAGCGAGGAGTACATCGGAAGCTTTGGACTTTCGCTCTACGTGTACCGATTTCATGAAGCGCTTCTGCGGAGACCACTTGGAGATCTGACCGCAATATCAATAGATCAGATGATCAGCAGTATGAGGAGGCGAATGATGCTGCTGGACAGCCCCCCCGAGCGGATCGGATATGATATAGCGACCAAGGAGAAATTCTTCGTGAAGATACGGCGTGATAGGATATACGATAGGTTGATGGAGGAGATCAGAATGCTAGGAGGCGATGTAACAACAGATACCAGAGTCATTGAGGGCTTCGTTCCGCATAACCTGCCTTCGATCAGGTATCCAACGATACAATCGTACCTCTTCGATGATTTCAAGGATGAAAAGGGGCTGGAATTATGAACAGAACACAGATGATACTTGTTGCTTTTGCAGTTCTGTTCTTCGTATACCCCGCGCTCTCGCAGGAGAGCAACACCACTGAAAACAATACTGCTGCTCTTAACTTGTCCCTAAACGATCTCGAATTCGATGAAACTACTTCTAAAATTATTGTTCGTGCAACCTGTCATGGGAACATCAGTAATACCACTATAAGCGAGATAGAGATCGATCTACGATTTCAGGGATTTTATTTTGATGCGTTTCATAGAACGCTGAATATGACGTTGAATGAGAGTATGGAGTGTTCGATGGATCTTCCCGAAAACGTTTGTGGAACGGTTGATGTAACCGCGCGCGTCAATCCATTGGGGAACGAGAGTAATATAGCAGTAACAGATAACGAGAAGAGCACAACCGTCCCGATTGAGAATGAGAATATAGTTCAGGAAAAGAAACTCCTTGAGCAGTTCGTGTTCGTTGCAAATGCCGGCATCCTACTCATGATCCTTGCAGGAATGTTGGTGGTGCTGGCTGGAAAAGGTAAGATATGAGGTACGGAAATGGCTGATATGATAAGTAAAATGCCTGAAATGTTACTCGTCTTGATACTCGCCGGTCTGCTAACGTTCCTTGCAGTGTGGATGATCGCTCCTGAGCTGTTAGAGCCGGTATTTGCTCCGGGCGATGGCGATGATCAGGTTGATCAAATAGAATCTGATATGCCAGTGACTGATATAAACAATCTATTGAACATAACGGGCGAGGATTTGGACAATATCGAAAGAAAAATGGAATATATCGATCCGGATGATCATCGTAATCTTTCCATACTCGGCGATGACCTGAAGAATGTTACAATCGAACTGCATAAGTTGGATGAGGCAATTGTCGGACTGAACAACACTTCAGGAATCACAGGATCGACCGGACACATGAGTCGTCAGGTTGAAAAAATGCATGACCAGATAGAGGTAGAGAATGACCGGTATTATGCAGACATGCTCGCTTACGGACTGAAAGGGATCGCTTCAGGGGTCGTGCTCTGTATACTCGTGGCAGCAATTCCATATCTCCAGTACAGGCGTGGAAAGTTATACGGTCTGATTGGCCACGGAGGCGAGGGAGAATATGCGAGAGATCGGTTCATAAGGTTTTTATATGTTATGATGGCATTTGGATTTGTGATACTTGTAATCGGTTTGGTATCAGTGGCGCTAAGAATAGTTCTTATATAAAACGAGGAGGAAAAGATGTTACGGAACAGGATACTGGCACTGGTGGTCGTTCTATCACTCTCGTGTATGGCTCATGCAGAGACAGATAATGTGATTGTGAACGATGATATGGTTGCGATAACCGAGTTTCAACTGACTGTTGGAAACGATTACTACAGTTTAAACCAGGTGAACGGGATAAGAGATCCGATATATGTTGGGAAAAACATCGAAATCGCTGAAACCCTGCAAATCAAGGAAGTTACAGACGAGATCATACTGAAGACGGATCTGCAGGATCCGAAGTGGTATGTGAATTTGAACGCTTATTCCGGCGACACTATAAAGATCAACACAACGGATGGGAATAACATTGAGATCAAACTGGAAGGCGTTCTGGTTCCGGAGATTGTGAGCGAAAAGATAAATTTGAACTATGACCGTGCAAGAATTACGCTGAACAGGGACAAGATGCTAGTAAATGAGAAAGTACTCCTCTTTTCCTCGGTAAACTCAAAAGGCGATACAACCGTCCGGATAGAGATTCCGGTGACACATCCGGATGTTGTAAAGGTGCAGGAAAAACTAAGCGAGTGTACCGATCAGAGCATCTGTTCGGAGTACGAAAGTTCCATAAATACGTTGATCACTTACGGGCTCCTTGACAAAGCGTACATCGCCGCAAACGATTATAAGGAGTTTCTGGACGCCGAGTCTGCGATGCGCAGCCGGATGGACGAGATTGAAAGTGGGAAGTGGACGCTTGCAGTCGCAGCACTCGTAATCGGACTGATTATCGGGGGGGGGATCGTGTTTGTGGTATTTAACAAAAAGGGCAAAGAAGGAGATGATACAGTATGGTAGACGAAACCGATAACCGTGAATTTCTCAAGGTCATCATAGGAATCGGCGGGCGGGGGATCGAGATCATTGACATGCTCGCAAGGAACACGATGGAAACCGATGAACTGACCACGTTTCTTGCTATAGACACTCATGCGGAGCCTCCGTCGGAGGTAGGGGGCGTACTACATGATCGTGTCACTTATGTTCCGCTGTACAGCCCTGATGAGACTGAACTTAAAAACAAAGGTATTACGTGGTGCAAAAAAGTATATCCGAGACTAGGAGGCGCGCAACGGAGACGGGAGTATGGTAGAGCATGTGCAACATATGACCGGGAGCGAGTGAAGGGTGCGATGGATGAAATGATCGGAAAAGCGCAAGCCACCAAAGCTGCCAACATCGAGATGAGACCAATCATCGTTATGGTCGCGTCCATGGGTGGTGGCACAGGCAGCGGGACGAATCTGGAGATCGTACACCTGATCAAAGAGTTAAAAATGTCCAAAAATCCGGTAATTCTCTCTGTTTTGATACTACCCAAAGAAGATGAGGGGGAACATCTCGGAAACGCGTTTGCGTCTATTCTTGAGTACCGGAAAGTCATCAAAGGCATAATGAACGGTGAGACCGATGTTGACATCCTGAGAGAAGGCGCCGTGATACTGGTAAATCCGAATATCATCGGAGAGTGGAAGGATGTTGACGCACAGATAATGGCGTTTCTGGATAGCATCGTCAGAGGGAGACACGCAGAATTTCAGAATCTGGTAGCTGGAATACACACCGACGATGGTTTTGCGCTGCTCATTCCTGCGGTTGTTGATATACCTTATGAATATCTTGATCTGTATGGTGCATTCATCAAGAAATTGTTTGGTAACGTGGGCAGGAAGATTTTATCGAGAGAGAACGTCGATCTCGATTCCGCGGGCATGATTGGGGCGATGGTTAGGGAATACAAAGAAATAGTAAAAAAATGTGAGTATGCAGGTAAAGACGATGTTCATGGTTCCGGGGACATCATAAGAATGTTGAAAGAGATATCGAAATACAGAAAGGAGATCGATAAAAAACCCACATTGCTCAAGAAGATAACAAAGGATAGAAGGGGCGAGCATTTCATACGGTTATTCGGTAGTGACAGAACGAAATGGAAGAAGATCGCACAGGAATTTGATGACGAGATGGATATTCTCCCTGTGACTATGAGATCTCCTTATTCTATTATAGAGCCGCTCTCGAGGAATCAAACGTTTTCTGAACTGACATTACTGCCACAGATGGGGTACAACACCGAAGAACACCTGGGTTTGATCAGAAAAGGGCTCATTGGTATGAGGGATGTTGTCGAACGCCACAGTGGGATTGATATGCCAAAAACGGATAGTGACGCATTCCTGTTAGAGGTTGTCGATCTGTTGAAGGGCGTCAAGGATGGAAAAAAAGAATTAAGGGATTATGTACGAAAGATTGAAGATATGTCAACCAAATTGAGCGAAATAAGCGAAAAGATTGAAAAAGTGACATCGATTCAATTCGAAAATGTATTCGAAGAGATCGAGAATGATC
>Ga0164318_10005971_pt1 | contig 11794 bp, 8 predicted proteins | sample GuaBasSedimGuay9_FD_113734 | JGI IMG/M metagenome (GOLD analysis project Ga0164318, IMG submission 113734) | Subseafloor sediment microbial communities from Guaymas Basin, Gulf of California, Mexico - Guay9, Core 4571-4, 0-3 cm | ecosystem: Environmental > Aquatic > Marine > Hydrothermal vents >... | reverse complement strand
TAGTTCAAATGGTGTACCTGCTGAAGCTGGTTTGGCCTTATATAATGCTAAAGGCTGTTTTGCTTGTCATGGTGCAGATGCCAAAGGTGTTAAAGCCATGGGTTCAGCAAATCTAACAGATAAAATCTGGCGTTTTTCAGGTGCTGAAGATCAAATTAGATATAGCATCCTTCACGGTGTAAATGATGCTTCTGATCCAGAAACACGTGTAGCTGTCATGCCACAGTGGAGCGAGAAGATGGCGATTATGATTGAAGCCAGAACCTACGCGATTGAAGAAGGTGAAGATCCTAATGAAATCGATTGGGATGATGAACTTGAAGGTGATGAAGCTGAACGCCTAACAGAAACAGAAATTAAGAAATTAGCTGTTTATGTTCACCAATTTGGTGGTGGACAATAATATAATTTGTAGAAGCTTGATGTCTTCTATTGGGTCTGGAGAAAAATTATGAATGTAGATTGGGTTTCCATTTCTGTAATTTTAAGTGTTGTCGCAATGATTGTTGGACTTGCATACTTTGTATATTACGCAATGAAACATATCAATGAAGATAAGTCATCAGATGACTAGGTTTGATGTTTGACGATAAAAAAGCCGGCAATATGCCGGCTTTTTTATTGAAAAATAATAATAAATACTTGAAAATAAGTAAACGCTTATATTGGTGTGAATATGATACAATTTGTACAGTATTTTATGCGGGTAGGAACACGTTGTGAGCGAAGAGTTAAGTAAAGAACCGGTAAATGTAGATGATATTTATGAAGAAGTATCAGATTGGCATATCAATGTCGGTGGTATCAAAATTGTTGCCAAACGCCTTGCAGGTCGATTCCGCAGATTAAAATGGTTCGGAATGTCGATCTGGCTAGTGTTGTTTTTTGGTCCTTACCTACGCTGGAATGATTCACAAGCAATTTTATTTGACCTTCCCAATCGTCAATTCAATATTTTTAACATCACTATTTATCCCCAAGATATCTGGATGTTATCGTTAACCTTACTATTTTTTGCCATTCTGTTGGCAGCTGTCACCAGCATTGCAGGACGTGTGTTTTGTGGCTATTTTTGCTTCCAGACTGTATGGACTGATGTATTTACCTTTATTGAAGGCAAGTTGGAAGGAGATACGCCACAAAAGGCACTAAAGTTCAAAAACTTGCCCTGGTCATTTAACAAGTTGAGCCTAAAAGTGTTTAAACATTCACTTTGGCTTCTTATTGGTTTATTAACAGGAATTTCTTTTGTTGCCTGGTTTACTGATGCATTTCAGCTATGGGCTGATTTGTTTAGTCTCCAAGTTTCAGTAACTGCGGCGATAATTATTACCGCTTTTACTTTTGGTACTTATACGTTTGCTGGTTTTATGCGAGAACAAGTCTGTTTCTGGCTCTGTCCCTACGCCCGTTTGCAAGGTGTAATGTATGACCAAGACACACTTTTACCATCCTATGATGCTGAACGTGGTGAACCACGAGGCCGGCTTAAAAAAGGCCAAGATAACTCGACAAAAGGAAGCTGTGTCGACTGTAATGTATGTGTAGTCGTTTGTCCGACTGGGATTGATATTCGTAAAGGTCAACAAGAAGGCTGTATTACCTGTGGTATGTGTATTGATGCCTGTGACAGTATTATGGATAAGATCAAACAACCACGTGGTTTGATTCGTTATGCATCATATAAAGAGTTACATCACAATGCCAAAACGATACCATTGTATAAGCGTTTTCGGGTAATTATTTATGGTCTGATTTTATTGACAGCTATGTCAGGGATTGTTTATGGCTTTATGCATCTGTCACCAACAGAATTTAAAGTGGTTCATGAGCGCCAGCCCTTGTTTGTTAAATTAAGCGATGGTTCTATTCAAAATAAATATACCGTTAAGTTATTGAATAAAACCAAAGAAACAATAAAACTTAAATTTAGTATAGAAGGTCTTGAGGGTGCGACTTTACATGGTTTAAGTGAAATGACTGTTGAACCAGGGAAAGTAATCCCAGTGACAGCATTGGTACGCGTCCCTGAACAATATATGAAATCAGATCTTGAACCTATTGTCTTCAAAGGTCAGGTTGAGTCTAATTCTAATATAACCGTACGTTACAAAAGTATGTTTATGGGTCCCCAAAAATAGGTACGAAATGAATATTTCACAAAAAAATAAAGAAGCATTAAAAAACCCGTGGATGCTAGGTATCTTACTGTTTGTGGCTACGTTTTTAACAGCTAATGCTATCTTTATTTATCTTGCATTTAAGTCGCCACCAAATTTAGTTGTTGAAGATTTTTATGAGCGTGGTGAGCGTTATGAAGAAACTCAGAAACAAATTGAACAGGAAAAAGCGTTAGGTTGGACTGGACTGTTAATGGTTCCAACAAAAACACGAGTCAATCAAACTCAGACTTATGAAGTATTAATACAAGGTAAGAACTCTGTAGCGTTAAATTTGGATTCAGTTATTGTGAATGCGTATCGTCCATCTGATGCTAATGCAGATTTCTCAGTAAATATGTCCTTACAGGCGCCCGGTAGATATACCGCTGATTTGACATTTAACCTGCCTGGAATTTGGGATTTGATTGTGATCGCTAAACAAGGTGATCAAGAATTTCTAGTTACCAAGCGGGTCTCTATATATCCATAAGTACTTTTTTATAAGGAATAAGTATCTCCTTGTGATATCGTATGTGCTTGTTTATTTTAGCTGTATAGAATCTTGTCTAAAAGTTGTTATCACTGCGGTTTACCCGTTGAACAATCAGGTAGTTTTACAGAAAATGTAGCTGGTGAAGAACGCGAGTTTTGCTGTTTTGGTTGTCAGACAGTCTGCCAGACAATTCATAATGCCGGATTGCAAAGTTTTTATCAGAAAACGCCTGAAGGAAAGACTTTAGCGCCACCTCCAGAAGCACCCTCAGAACTTAAATCATATGATCTGGATGAAGTTCAGTCTGATTATGTCGATACTTTGGATGATGTACGTACAATACATTTATTAGTTGAAGGTATTCATTGTGCTGCATGTGTCTGGTTAATAGAGCACTCATTAGCAAAACAACAAGGTGTTATTGCCGCTGAAGTAAATTTAACTTCAAAACGTTTAAGGTTAAAGTGGGACAATAGTGTCACTGCTTTGTCAGTTATTCTCCACGCCTTAGGTCAGATTGGTTATGCCGCAATTCCTTTTGATCCTGAAACGGCTGAAGGTATCTTAGCTCGCAAACATCGCAGCTTACTTTATCGAATGGCATTTGCCGGATTTGCGATGATGAATCTAATGTGGATTTCAATTGCACTGTATTCTGGGGCAGATCAGGGTGAATTCAGAAACTGGTTTCACTGGATTAGTTTTTTAATTGCAACACCGACATTATTGTATGCTGGTTATCCATTTTTACGAAATGCATGGTTAGGCCTACGCCGTCGATATTTGACTATGGATTTGCCGATTGCGATAGGTGCAACTGCAACGTATTGTTATTCGACCTATGTAACTGCTACAGGCTCAGTCAGTGGTGAGGTTTATTTCGATACAGTAGTTAATTTCTTGTTTGTAATTCTTGTCGGACGTTACCTTGAGGCGATATCTAAACGTGAAGCATTATCTGCTACACGCAGGTTATTAGAGTTACAGCCAAAACTAGCGACAGTTATTAATGATGGTCAGCCTAAAGTTGTACCTATTCGATCGGTAAAAATTGGTGATTTATTACTGGTTAAACCGGGTGAGAAGATTCCAGTAGATGGTGTGTTAGTAGATGGTCAAAGCGCTGTTGATGAATCAATGTTAACAGGCGAGTCTTTACCTGTAGTGAAAAAGCTCGATGATACTGTTGTTGCTGGCAGTATTAATGGTGAAGGTGCGTTCACAGTTCAAGCTCAGCAGGTTCTTCGAAACACTGCCTTGGCTAAAATTGTTTCCCTAATGGAAGATGCTCAAGCCTCCAAAGCACCAATTCAATGTACTGCTGATCGAATCGTACCCTGGTTTGTTGTTGTAACGTTGTCGTTGGCAGTTATTACCTTTATTTACTGGTATCAGTTTGATTTCGAGAAGGCCTTATTAGCTGCCACATCGGTGCTAATTATTACCTGTCCCTGTGCATTCGGTCTAGCGACCCCAATGTCAGTTGCTGTTGCTACTGGTGTGGGTGCGAATAACGGTATTTTAATAAAGCAAGGCGCTGCCTTAGAACTGTTATCTCAAGTCACTCATTTTGTGTTCGATAAAACGGGTACATTAACTGAAGGGAAGTTGCGAGTTGTTACTATTGAAACCACACCTGAAATATCAGATGATAAGTTACTGTCTATGGCCGCATCAATAGAACAACGCTCTGAACATGGTATAGCAAAAGCAATTACTGAGGTGGCATCAGAACGTGGTCTAGACACGCTGCCAATTACAGACTTTTTGTCTTCTCCGGGACAAGGTGTTCAAGCACAATTTGAAAAACAGCATGTTATTGTCGGAACACAAAGCTGGTTATCCGAACAAGGTATCCAAGGTACTGAACACTGGAATCAACGTGTGTCAGAGTTAGAACAACAAGGTATCAGTTGCATATTTGTAGCAATAGAAGGTGTCATGTCAGGTTTGATAGGTTTAGCCGATCAACTACGTTCAGATGCTCAAGCTATGGTTGCTAATCTTCAGCAACAAGATATTGCGGTGACAGTATTAAGTGGTGATAGAAAATCTGTTGTTAAAACTATTACAGCAAGTTTAGGTGATGTAGAACGACAGGCAGAGGTATTGCCTAAAGACAAGGCCGATGTGGTTAAAAAATTGCAACAACAAGGTGCTATTGTTGCCATGGTTGGTGATGGTGTAAATGATGCTCCAGCCTTGATTCAGGCCGATGTAGGTATTGCATTGGCATCAGGTACTGATGTTTCAATTGAGAGTGCTGATATCGTATTGTCTCATAATGAATTGCACAAAGTATCTGAGGCAAAGCAATTAGCAAGTCGAACCTTACGCACGATCAGACAAAATATTGTATTATCCATCACTTACAATATTATTATGGTACCACTGGCTATGATGTCATTGGTTAGCCCATTAGTTGCAGCACTAACGATGCCAATAAGTTCATTGTTAGTGATTGGTAATGCTGCCAGAATAAGGCGTTTCTTTAAGGAATAACGCGATGGAAGTCATCTATGGATTGTTGCCAGGCATGTTATTGCTAGGGATTATAGGGGTAGCAGTGTTCTTTTGGGCGGTACGTAGTGGACAGTATGATGATATGGATGGAGCCGCAAACCGGATATTAATGGATGATGAGCCAATGCCGTCTGAGCCTGAAGACAATAATCCTCAAAACAAGCTTAATGATCAAGATAATGATAAATAGAATTAGTTATTTAATTTTATTGTTTATGATTTCGTCAGTATCACTGGCAGGCGACCCAATAAAAATTGGTATGTCTACAGCTTTAACAGGCCCTTCTGCGGCATTGGGCATTGATATGCGCGTGGGTATTGAGAGTTTTTTTGAAGGTGTTAATAAACAGGGTGGTGTAAACGGGAAACAATTAGAGTTAATTGTTCAAGATGATGGTTATGAGCCTGAACGTGCGGCACTAAATATGCGAGCATTAATTGATGAGTATGAAGTGCTGGCTGTTATTGGTAACGTCGGAACACCAACCGCAATAGTGACAGTACCCATTGCTGAAGAAAAGAAAACCTTATTATTTGGTGCCTTTTCAGGTGGAGATGTCTTAAGGCCAACACCTAGCAGCCGTTATATTATTAATTATCGGCCCAGTTATGCTGAAGAAACAGCAGAAATGATCGATGGATTAATGAAGGCAGGTATCGAGCCACAACAAATCGCTTTTTTTACTCAGCGTGATGGTTATGGGGATGCCGCTTATCGTGGTGCAGTGGATGCGTTACACAAACAGGGCTTTGAATATACTGATCAGCTCGTACATGGCCGGTACACACGTAACACACTAAACGTTGAAGATGCGGTTGCAGCTTTATTAGATGCAGCGATCACACCCAAAGTAGTGATCATGGCAGGTGGTTACGCTGCATCAGCAAAATTCATAGAATTAGTAAAACAAGAAATACCTGATATCTGGTTTATTAATGTGTCTTTTGTCGGTAGTTACTCTTTAATGAAGGCATTAAATTATAATGCTGACAATGTTGTCGTAACCCAAGTGGTGCCCGACATTTCAACTGATTTACCTATACTCGAAGAGTATTTAACAGCACTTAATCAATTTGATGCCGCTATAATGCCGAATGATGTCTCTCTGGAAGGTTTTATTGTTGCTAAAATATTTTATCTGGGACTATTGAATATTGAGGGTGAAATTAATCGAGAAAGCATTGTAGATGGCTTAGAGGCTGTAAATGGGCAAGATATAGGATTGGGCCTGCAAATCTATTATGATGCATCAGACCATCAAGCAATACACAATATTTGGTTAACATGTCTATGCGGTGGGGATTTTAATTCCTTTAACTGGAAAATGTTAAATTCAACGGAGTGAAGGTAAAGTAAACATGTATAAGAATGGGGATGTTCATGTTTAAATCATGGAGTATCAGGAGTCTTCTCCAGTTATGGTCACTGGTAACAGTGCTAGCTATTGTCCTTATTGCGGCTGTGGCTATATATTCCAATAATTTTTTCTCGGCTACACAAACGAATTTAACCGAGAATGTGTTGCCAATGGAAAATGCCAGTCGTCAGATTGGTAGTGTGGCAGCCTCATTTATCACCAGACAAAAACAAGTGATCGCATCAGCTTCCCCAGTGGCTATTGATAAATTAATACCCAGAAAAGAGTTAGAACAGAAGTTTATCAGGCATTGGCAACAAATATTTTCAGTAGTATCAGATAGCGAACAAGGGAAAACAGCTGTTAATTCATTGCAAGCCAGCTATCAAAGGTTTTTAGATATAGATAGCCAATTATTAAATCTAATTGAGCAGCAACATAGCACTCGGGCTCAATTGAAACAGAGGACCGGTGATGTTGAACGAATAGAACAACGAATTCAGAATCAGGTTGGAGCTATCTCAGGGCGTATTAATTTACAGGTTAGTCGTGAGAAACGTGCAATACGTTTATCAACGGAAAAAGAGGTTCTCTCGAGCACAGCTATATTATTGAAGAGTGCTATGTTTAGCAATCAAGAGGCGATTCAGAAGTTAAGTCAATCCGTGCAACTCAACGCATTAACTATTACTAAGCTGACCCAAGGGATTATTCAATCAAATAATGTAGATAACTTACTTAGTATTCGTGAAAATAATATTCGACAACATGAATCAGCATTGAAGACTGATATCAGCCAGTTAAAACAGAAACTGCAGAATAATAATAAATTATTGGAATTAACTAAAAATCTAGATCTGGATATTGATGTTTTGATGGAGATTGTTCTATTCGGTGACTCGTCAATTTATCTGATACGGTTACAACAACTAGAGAATGAACAATTGTTGGCACTAGGTGAGCAAGAATCAATTGAAATATTGAAAGATATGATGACCAAGCTTAACGAACTATCATCATTAATAAGTGAGCAAAGTTTAACAATAGTGAATCAGTCAACCCAAGTTGCTGATAATGCCCGTCGAATCATTATTGTGTTGGGTTTATTGATTGTTTTGGGAATGGTGAGATTCATAATTTCTATTTCAGAGCGTATCAATGTACCGTTAACAGAGTTGCGCAAAGCGATGCATGCCTTATCTTCAGAAAATTTTGATACTCGGTTGAAAGTCAGTACAGGTAAAAGTGAATTTGCAGTATTAGCCTCAGACTTTAATCTGTTTGCTGCCAATACACAGTATTTAATCGGCGACTTAGCAGATGCTAAAAATTCACTTGAGCAACGTGAACAGCATATCAGTGCTATTCTGAGCGGTGTACCAGAAGCCATTCTGACAGTTTCTTCATCAGGTATCATTCAGTCAACCAATCCAGCTGCAGAACGTGTACTAAAAGCAAATGATGCTACTTTAACAGGCTTAAATATTATTCGTTTTTTTGATGAAGAGCAGCACTTTAACAGTCTTGAAGATATTCAAAACAAGCTGAATGAAGGCAAGGAGTTTTTAGGGCGAGATTATAATAATCAGGCATTCACAATATGGCTATCTCTTAACCCTATTGCAATTCACGATGATGAAGTTTGGGTGTGTGTTATTTCAGATATTACTGCGTGGAAAAAAGCAGAAGAAAACGTGAAAAAAACCAACTCTGAGTTAGATACCATACTTGAAAATGCCATGGTTGGTATTGCTTTCATCAAACAACGTGAGTTAGTGCGTGTCAATAATAAGTTTGAACAATTATTTGCCTGCGATCGGGAAACTATTGAAGGTCAATCTGCAGAATGTTTGTATCCGAGTACTGAGGCATTTGAACAGTTAGGAAAGCAGGCTTATGAGGTATTGCAACAAGGTGGAAATTTCGAGGGTGTAGTTCAACTTGTCAGGCAAAATGATGAAACATTCTGGTGCTCGTTATCATGCAAAGCGATTTCATCTGAAGAACCTCACGAGGGTACTATCTGGTTATTTGAAGATGTAACAATTCAACGTGAACAAGATGTTAAGTTACGTGAGCTTGCCACTCTGGATGCTCTAACGGGCTTACCAAATAGAGGTGTGTTTAATGACCGATTGGATCATGCAATTCATAAGGCACACCGTGATTCCAGTAGGATAGCAGTCTTTTTTCTGGATTTAGATCATTTCAAAAATATTAATGATTCATTAGGACACAAAGCCGGTGATTTACTATTATGCGAAGTTGCAAAGCGCCTGAAGTTATGTGTTCGTGAAGGCGATACTGTCGCTCGGTTGGGTGGAGATGAATTTACCATTATTTTGGAAGAAATTCGTTCAGTACAATATGTTGCCAAAGTAGCAGAAAAAATATTCGATATTCTTTCAAAATCATATCTGTTGGAAACAACTGATGTTAATGTTAGCCCGAGCATAGGTATTAGCCTGTATCCAGCTGATGGGCGCAATGTTGATATCTTGTTAAGAAATGCTGATGCTGCGATGTATTATGCCAAGAAAAGTGGTCGTAATAACTTTCAGTTTTATTCAGCAGAAATGAATGCACAAGCTGCAAAACGATTAGCGATGGAAACCAGTTTGCGTCGTGCAGTTGAACAAAATGAGTTTTATATACACTTACAACCTCAGATTGATTTACGTAAACAGAAGGTTAGTGGGGCAGAGGCATTGTTACGTTGGAATAGCGAGCAATGGGGGCATGTTTCTCCTGCCGAATTTGTCCCTATTTTGGAAGATATAGGCTTAATTGGTGAAGTTGGAGAAATTGTTTTACAACAGGCTTGTGAAGCATTTATGTCACTGAAAGATAAACTTGACCCTGATTTCCAAATGGCAGTCAATTTATCGGGGCGTCAATTTCATGGTGGCCAGTTAGCCTCATTTGTCAGGAGTCAATTGGCAAAAACAGGAATGTCAGCAAAAAATCTTGAGTTAGAAATTACCGAAAGTATTTTAATGGATGATGCTGATCTGGCAATCACCACTTTAAATGAATTAGCAGAATTAGGCGTCACCATTGCCATTGATGATTTTGGAACCGGTTATTCGTCACTATCATATTTAAAACGATTCCCATTAGATGTTTTAAAGATTGATCGATCTTTTGTGCGTGATGTAAATGATGATGCAGATGATGCTGCTATTGTTGATGCGATTTTGGCAATGTCACGTCGTTTGGGGCTTGATGTTGTTGCAGAAGGGGTTGAAACACCAGAACAATTAGCTTTCTTACAAGCTCACGATTGTCATCGTGTACAAGGATATTTCTTTAGTAAACCTCTTATTCTCACTGAATTCGTGGACTTTGTAGAGCGAGAGATTAAATGCAGTTGACTTGTCACTGAAACTTAACGAGATTGGTACTGTAAAATAGTTTTTTCATTGTCATTGATACGGATAGTCAAAGCTATTGTTGAATAATGCCATATTTCAGTGCCAATAATATTTGTGTCCTGTTCAATATAATCGGGTTCACCAAAACGATGACGAATCATATCTGTATCAAGTCTTATTGACGGGATGTAGGTAACAGCACTAATGGTTGCATAAATTAATTCAGCATTATCAATATTGTTGAGTTGATAGCGATGGGCGCCGCTAGGCTGCAATCTGGCTTCTGCGGCACGAGATAACATTAGTTCAATTGTTTGTTCTGGAACAATTAGATTTAAAACTAATTTAGCTGATAGCCCCCCCAGATGAATACTGTTAAAGAAGGCTTCAACAGATGGGGTTTTGCCTTGTTCAGTAAATATCGCTGTTTTACCATACTCATGAAAAGATTCTTGGGCTTGGCGATAGGTCGTAGTTCCAAGATGGATACCAAATACTTTGCTATTGCCATCTGCCATGATGGTAACATTCCATGGCATCGGTGCTGGGGCTTGTTTAGATGGGATTAACATCAAGGCACCAATACCAACAATAAACAGTATCAAACCAATAAGAAAATTACGCATGTGCTGTTACCTTAAAGTACGGGTGGTGGTATCTGTAACCAGAACGTGACTGGGCCATCATTGGTGAGTGTTACCTGCATATCTGCACCAAACTGCCCGGTTTCTACAATGTTATGTTGCTGCTTGGCTTGTGAGCAAAAATACTCAAACAGGTTTTGACCTTGTTGTGGCGATGCAGCTGAAGAAAAGCTTGGCCGCATTCCCTTATGTGTATCTGCAGCCAAAGTAAACTGTGGAACCAATAACAGACCACCATTAATATCTTGTAGAGAAAGGTTCATTTTGTCATCGTTGTCGGCAAATACTCTATAAGCTAATAAACGTGTCAGTAGTCGATCTGCCTGTGTTTGCGTATCACCACGTTCTATACCAACAAAAACTAATAGACCTTGATTGATAGCAGCAACTTCCTTATTGGCAATACTAACACTGGTATTGTGCACTCGTTGAAGTAAGCCAATCATGTCAGTGGTTTGTGGGCAGGTTGTAATGTTCTAGCTATACTTTTCGTGGCAGTGACTAAAGCATTAATTAATACAGGTTCACCAGCAGCATGGCCAGCCATGGGGACAATATTTAACTCGGCTTCAGGCCATTCCTGATGCAGTTCCCACGTTTGTTGTATCGGACAAACAATGTCATAACGACCATGTACGATAATGGTTGGGATTTCCCTTATTTTATCTACCCCTTCCAGAATAGGGGCCTCAGCAATAAAGCATTCATTGAGTGCAAAATGCAATTGTATTCGTGAATGTGCTAGTGGGCTAGGATCTTGTGTTGGATCAGGCTGATGTTCATGGTCTCGTAGGGTGACAATGGTACTTTCCCAAGCCTGCAAGGTTTTTGCTGCGGCCATCTGATGAAGTTCATCAATATTTGTTAGTTGCAGATAATAGGTCTTCAATGGTTCTTTTTGCTCTGATTCGGGCAGATCTTCAACTAAGTTCTGCCATGCATCAGGGAATAATTTGGATGCACCACCTTCAGCATAAACCCAGTCTATATCTTGTTTACGGCCTAGAAAAACACCACGCAATATCATGGCCAGCACTTTGTCTGGATAAAGTTGGGCATAACATAGCCCCAAAGTTGCTCCCCATGAACCACCAAAGATAAGCCAACAGTCAATATTGAGCTGTTTTCGTATTGTTTCCATGTCGGAAATCAGGAATGGTGTAGTATTATTTTCGAGTTCACCATGTGGCAATGATCGGCCGCAACCGCGTTGATCAAAAAGGATGATTCGATAGATATT